>Ga0326760_1000529_pt1 | contig 19658 bp, 19 predicted proteins | sample GCREP_S_FD_207668 | JGI IMG/M metagenome (GOLD analysis project Ga0326760, IMG submission 207668) | Hot spring sediment microbial communities from Geyser Creek Basin, Yellowstone National Park, WY, United States - GCR.EP_S | ecosystem: Environmental > Aquatic > Thermal springs > Near-boiling... | reverse complement strand
CAGCGTCCGCTTCGCCGAGAGCAAGAGGAGGCTGAACGTTGCCTTCACGAGAGCCAGGAAGAAGCTGATCGTGCTGGCGAACGCAGAAGCACCCTGGACCGGCCTCATGCGCGAGTACATCGAGCACGCGAGGAGCGCGGGAGCCTACTTCTCGTGGAGCGCATAGACAGGAAGCTAGAGCACTAGAGAGCCAGGAGACTTTAACCTACGCGAGCGCGCTGCGCCAGTGGATGTCCGCGCAGTTGAAGTGGAGCCAGTTTGCTGTGTCAACAGATGTGCAGCGCCTGCAAAGGCAACCATCAAGACTAACACCCCAGAAGTTAAGGATTCATTAGGTATTTGTTAACGGAAATTACGTACGGCGTCCCTAGATGGGAATGTACTGCTAGCGATATGTAGTTGCCAAGTTTCAAGTGTCTAATGGCTGCATCTATATTGTACCTCATGGAGGCTATGCAGTGTATCTTTGTGCCTCTCGCGCGCCGCGCAGCAGCCCACTCGCCAATTCGCTTAACAAGCACACCGCTCTAGGAAAGCAACATACTAATTTTTACTTCCATAACGCGCTGGCACAGGATTGAAGCAGACCAACACCCAGGACACAACCCCCTGCGGAAACCTAAGTACTCGTACATGTCCCAAGCCAGTTGGTTGTGGCGCGCTACTCCGTCATATGCTCACGCGCCGGCTACAGGTGAGCGTGAAGACTTAAGTATTCGCGAGGAAGAAAGAACCATATGGTGAAGGAGAAATCCGGGGGAAATCATGCCCCCAGTAAAGACCTGCCACAAATTCGGCGCGTCTACGACGGAGAATCTTGGGGCATATTCTACCTCCCGATAGACGACTTCGAGACAGAACTGCCCGAGCTCGGGGAAGCCCTCGACCACATACAGGAGAAACACGGCGAAGTCACAGCGGTCATCCCGAACATAGGCCTCACAAAGACGAGCTTGCTCCTAGGGACCTCCTTCCAAGGAGTCAAAGGGTTCGCCATAGTCTACAAGAAGCGTAAACCCTAGCACCTCTAGGCACCAACACGCGCTAGAAACACGCGAGGGGAGGCTTCGTTACCGCTCCTAAGCTGCTCCGTAATTGCTGCCTCGAAAGCCTCCTCGACAGGCGTCACAGCGAATCCCATTGCCGTAGGCGCGGTCTTAGCCAGCGCCGTGATGCTAGCACGCTGCCAGCGTGCTAGCGTGGGTGCGCGGCCGGCTTAGGGGGTGCGTCGCTTGCTCACAAAGTCCACGAGCTTCTCTGCGAGTTCAGGTGCAAGCCCAATGACCCTTGTCAAGTGGTGGACAATGGCCTGCCTGTCCGGCGTGCCGGGGGTGAGCGAGTAACCCTTCTTGGTCATCTTTATAGTGTAGCACAGGCCCGCCTTCCACTTCGCCAGGTCCATCCTGGGGGTGCCAGCGGGGATGACGCTGCTCTTGAGCAAGTCCTCCCACGCCTTGTGGTACTCGCCGAACCTAACGCCCCACTCCCTGGCGATCGTGTCGACGAACTCGAGGGCAAGAGACTCGGGCAGGAAGCTGCTGTAGATGCGGTACAGCTTCCACTTGTACCTGATCAGGCTGGAGGGCCTGAAAGACCTCCTAGCCATCCGCCCCTAGGTCCACCTCTATCGAGGCAATAATATGTGTTGCTTTAGGGGTTGCGGGGAATGAAAAGCTTCTAGCAAGGTTAGGGGTTCCGGCGGCGCGCGTTTAGGCAAACACAAGTTTTTATAGAAATGCAGCGGAACTAGTTCGCGTGGTTAGGGAGCATCCGCGCGAAGCAGTTTCGTTCTGCGCGATCCAAGGTTCAGCCAAAAACTGGGCGTGGAGCTTCAGGGATCTCTTCGAAGAGAGGCTTAGCCCCTCCGCTGAAGAGGCTAAGCCCCCGCCCCCGCAGCTGGAAAGGAAAAAGAGGCTAAGTGTACTTTGGGCATTCCGAGAAAAGAATGATTACGATAGGTTAGTCTCCTTAGTGCAAGCCGGCAGGGTGGTGGCCTTTCTAATTTCGACAAGGCTGGACGAACTGGCCTCAAGAAGCATAATAGCTGTGGGTTCGATCACGAAAGAAGACCTCGTAGGATCAGTGAAATGGGATTACTGGCCGGAGGGTGAAAACTGGGATTACAAGTTTTTCATCGAGATCTCGCTTATCGCACCCACCGTGCTTTCAAGCATTCCTATGCTGAAGGAGGCTAAATTCGACAGGCAGGAAAGTCCCGCTAAGGTATTCGAGGAGTGGGCTAAAAGCGTCTTCACGCTGATCCCAGGCAGAGTAACGCAGGGTTCGCTTTTCCCCTTGAGAGAAACTGAGGGACATCAGGCGCTAAGTGTGCTCAATCAAGTATTCGTAGAACCGCTGGCGCCTGCGGAATGGGATGCAGCAAGAGTCGAGAAGCACCTCTTAAAATCGCTTATCTACATACCGCCGGCAGCCATCAGAGAAGCTGTTGCCGCGCTCGCAGCTGGGAAGAACCTTCTCTTAGTGGGTCCACCGGGTACCGGGAAGAAGACGCTCGCGAGAGCGATAGCGCGGGCGCACGGTTTCGGTATTATTGAGAAAACTGCCACGGGTGACTGGAGCAGGATAGACACTATAGGGGGGGCCCGCGTTTGTTGGGAACGAAGTGATCTGGCGCTCGGGGGCTTTGGCTGAGGCCCTTGCCGAGCACCTTGAGAAACGTAGGAAGAGAGGGAGGGGCGTGATCCTTCTCATCGACGAGATCAACAGGGCGAACATGGACAGGGCTTTCGGCGAATTCTTCACGGTGTTCGGCGGCGAGCCGGGCGAGTGGGCGCTGCCGGAGACGCTGCTGCGCGAGATGGAGGTTTACGAGCAGCAGGGTAAGATCGACCGCTGGGGCAGGGTGCTGCTGGAGGAGTGGAGGAGGCAGGGAGCTTCGGAGCCGCTCAAGGTACCGGAGGACTTCAGGGTGATCGCCACGATGAACGTGTTCGACAGGCGCTACCTCTTCACGCTCGGCTACGCTCTGCTCAGGCGCTTCGCGGTTGTCGAGGTGGGGAACCCGGGCGACGACGCGCTGAAAAAAGTTCTGCAAAGGCGCTGCCCCAGGGACGACGTGCTCGGCGAGCTCCTGGGGCTCTACGGGGACCTCAGGGGCGCTGGCTTCGAGCTGGGCGTCGCCCTCCTCATCGACGTGGCGAAGATCGCGTGCGAGCTGCTCGGGCGGGTCACGGAAAATCAGGGGACGGTGAGGGGGGCCGTGGACGCTGCCGTCAAGATAGTGGTCGTCCCGCAGCTCGAGGGGCTGATGCCCTCCCAGCTCGCCCAAGTAAGGGGGGTGCTGGAGAAGAGGGGGTACGCGAGCTCGCTCCAGCTCTTCCGCCAGCTGTACCCGGAGGTCGAGGAGGGTGAGCGGCGCCAACGGTGAGGAGAAAGCGGAAGCCGAGTTCATGGCCAACTACGTTTGGAAGACGCTCCTCGCGCTATACGAGAGGCTGGAGCTGGAGAGGAGGCTGGCGCTCAGGAACGTGGACAGCAACCTGGTGATCGGCGGGGACGCGGCGGCCGCCCTCAAGCTCCTTCGCGCGGTCCGCGAGCTCTCCGCAGTTGTCCGGGACATCCTGCGCGCGCGCAGGAGAAGACTTCTCCTGCTGGACTATAAGTACACGGACGACTACAGGTACCTGTCGCAGGCGCGCTTCAAAGCGCTTGCCTACCTCTACGAGTTCGACGCGGACTGCGCAGTAGTCGTTGCGCCAACGCCGAAAAAGGGGAGCGAGGAGGATGAGGAAGCGTTCGAGCATAAAGGGTTCTACGATGAGACAGTAAGATACGGCGGAGCATACATCTCCATTGACAGTAACGGCAAAATCTTAGCAATTGTTTACGCTGACCCGCGCCGGGATGCCGTTGAAAGTCCCCTCAAGGCGCTAAGGGCCATTATTAATCTCCTTTTCTCTCTCTAAAGCAAGCTCAGCTCGACAACTGGGGCGTGCAAGTATTACGTTAATTCCGGTGTCTCCGCATAGTAGGCTGGCAAGCCCGCCGTGCGCGCGCAGCCCCCTTAGCAAAATCCACCACCTCAAAGAGGTCTGCAAATACCGCATATGCGCTGAGATCCCGTAGATCATCGTACCGGCAAGCTCGACTAGGGACGGCTTCTCGGCAAGCGCCGGCGCACGGAATATTCCCTCCGTCTCCAGGTTGAGATGCGAAGCCCACAGCTCGACAACGTCTAGTAGTTTCCGCGCGCTACCAGCTCGAGCAGCTGAAAGCTACGTGGAGCACGACCTACGGCCAGGTACTCGGCTACCTTGTCACAGCGCTGAAAAAGAGGAGACTCTGGTTATACGCGCTGCTTCTTAAGTACATCAGATCTAAAGGACTGGAGCCGGACTGCGGCGCGCTGAAAAGGGCGGAGAGAGCGCGGGGGAGAACTGTCAAAATGGTCAGCCTAGATGGTAAAATTAGAGTATCTGCTAGCAATCCTACTAAAGATAGAAGTTATGCGGTTTGGCTCTTCTCTCAGCGCGTTTAGCGCGCTATGAGTACGACCCGCGAACTAGCTCTCCCCGCCGAGGCGCGCATTAAAGTTTAGGGCGCCTTCACGCAACAAGTAGAAGTACGGCTTCAGGGCCTAGTGGGCAGAGTCCGCTCATGGGGGAGGAGTTCGAGAAGGTGGTGGAGCTCCCTCAGAACTTGTGGGAGGCGCTTAAAACCAACCTCGCCGGAGAATTTGGAGAGCTTTTTGTGCTCATTTGGCTAGCACAGCGGGAAATACCAGAGGGCGAGGTATGGGGCCTGAGAAGAGGGTTTGAGCATGGTCGCGCAGGGCCGCTGCGGAGTCTCTCGGTAGAGCCAGACGCGTGGGGGAGGTTCAGCTTCCCGACCCAGCTACTACTCGACGTAATGGCACCTCCAAGTTATGGCTGGCTGCCCCGTAAAGTTAGGGAGCAGCTAAAACCCCTCTTTTCAGCCTGGATTCCGAGAGAGGGGGAGGGGGGTGAGATAGTTCGCCTCCTGCTAGCTCTCATGAAAAAGCACCCCAGCCAGCCCTGGTGGTCTCTACTTTCCCCCAAGGCTATAGCAGTAGAAGTCGGAGATGCTATTCGTCTAGCTGCAGACCACGCCGCGATGTACATCGTTGTGTCACCAGCCTCCGAGTTCAAGGCGCTCCCCCTCCTCTTCGAGGCCTGCCGGAGTGGCGACTTCGCCTTATTCAAGTGGAGCACGCTGCGCAGGCTGGATGCAAAGAGGGTTGAGGGCGAGCTAAAGGGGGTGGAGGTGTTCGAGGTGAAGACGGGGGCGGGCAGGCTCAGCATATCACAAGAGTATACACCCGAGAGGCTCCGCAGGAAGGCCGAAAGAGCATACGAAGCACTGGGCAGGCGGGTCGATGTGTCGTACAGAGTCGTCAGAGTAGAGCTAGAGGAGCTTGAGTTGCCGAAGCGTGCACACATCACTATACAATCATTTGACTTGTGAGACCCCGCCTAAACCGCAAAAAGGAGAACATACTCAGTAGTGCGCAGCAAGCAGCATTTTTAAGAGATTGAGCACTAAATGAGGGAGAGAGCCTTTGAGCCGAGGAGCTCGAGGTGCTCTCTCACAGCGCTGCGCAGGGCCTCCCAGCTGAAGACCAGGAAGGGCGGGCTGTCGGGGCCGCCGGGCTCGTTGAACCTGGAGATGCAGCCAGTGGTAGAGCTAACCTCCTCGACTAGTGCGCGGAACCCCTCCAGGAGCTCGTCGTAGGAGAGGCCCAGCCCCTCGCTCTCGCTCGCGATCGCCTCAGCAGCCTTCAGGACCTGGCCCTTCGTGTAGCGCCTCTCCCTCACCAAGAAAGAGCAGCAGAACCACGCGCTGCGCGCGAAGGTGATGCCACCGTAAGCGTTTATGATCTCGCTGTACAGCAGTACCTCCCTCTCCCGCAGTACCGGCCCAGCTTTTTGCACTGGGGCACGCTACGTGGAAGAAACAGGAGGTAAAAGTAATTAAAAAAGTTCGCTTTAGATGTGACAGTCTACGAGAAAGATCATCTTTTTGCCCTTTTCCCTTGCCTTTTCAAGGATACTGGCTAGCTCTTGAGGGTCTAGGCCCTCCAGCCTCAGCATCCTCTCAACATGTGCCCGCCTCTCTCTGTTGCTCAGCAGCTCGTCGACATAGCCGACGAACTCGACGTCGCAGTAGTCCCAGCCCTCCCGCATCTCCTCCCTCTCCGCGTACTCCAGAGCCTTCCTCCTGTCATCAACCGCTATCAGCCACTTCACGTGCATACCCCTCGCCTCTCCCGCACGCCGTCCACGAGCAGCTCCAGGCTCGCGGGCGCTGCCAAGCCGTCCAAGGCTTTCACCCCTTGCCGACTACACCTATGCAGCCCCTCAATTAAATCTTTCGTTTAATGTCATTTAACGAAATTACGAAGGCTGCGGAGGGAACTGAGAAAAGCCCGCCTGAACCTTCTCAACACCTGCGCTCACAAGTTAAAGGAAAACCGGCACTCATCTCACGGATCCCCTCCCTGCTCAGCACGTGCAAGTATGTGGTCCAAGACCAGTTTGAGCCGGCGCGCGCTGTACCTCCCCGTGAGTAGTCCCACCATGCCGCGCACCCAGAGCTTCAGCGCGTAGACGTCCAGCGGCGTGATATCCAGCCCGTAAGCCTCTCTGAACGAGCTCAGCTCGTACTGAAGACTACGCACTAGGCTTCGACCGCTACCGTAGTACCGCTGCGCCTCCTCGAGCCACCTCCTTATCTCCTCCACCTCCTCCGGGAAAACAACGTACTCGTGGACAGCGCCTCGAGGCCTCCTCAGCGAGAGCACGTAGTAGCCACCCGACAGCCTAGGCTCAAAGGCCGCCGCGGCGCTCATCGGCAGACCAGCAACCAGCAGCGCCATGGCAAGCCTTGCAGCAACCCCCCTCGCACCCCGCGCACTGGCACGCCGCTCAGCGTACCTGTAAGCCAGCTTCCTAACAACCTTGTAAGCCTCCCCCTCACTCATACACACCCCCTAACCTCATCACGAAGATGAATTTTGATCAACCCTGTTTATAACATGGGCACGGCCAGGCTACAGGCCTGAGGGTGGCCGCGCTAGGCAGGAGCAGTAGTAAGGTTTAAGGGTTTAAGGGCTACAGCGAGCCATGTGAGCGTTAATTGCTTAATCAACTTGCTAAGCTCTGAGCATGAGCACTTTGAATCGTTCACCGCAGAAGGGCTATGGGGCTTCCCCGACAACGACCTGAATAGGAAAAGGTGGAGCACCTTACAAAGAGGCAGCAAGGCGCTTCTGTACTTCGAGCATAGAGGAGTGAAAGGTATATGGGGGCTGGCGAGAGTAGTCGAAGTCTTTGAGAGCAAAAGCCGGGTGAAATACTGGGTTGAGGATCCCGAAGGCTACCCCTTGCAAGTCAGATTAGAGCTTGTAAAGCCGATCGAGTATAAAATAGCGCCCGACAGACCCTTGGACAAAGCTCTCTTCGACGCGGTAAAACCGGTTAGGAGGGACGAGGCTGCCAACCTGGGAGTGGGAGTGCTCAAAGCTCAAGCGGATAGATGGTCTCTCGTCATCTTCGGCCACCAAGACGCCACCTACAGCGCGAATGTATTTAACGAGCTGGAAAACAGGCTACTCAAAAGAAACCCCCCTGTTGCCTACGCCCTCGAATACATCAAGGCTAAAATGGGCGGCAAGGAGGAGACGCTCCTCGAGCTCCTAGGCCGTTTCGCCGAAGTGCTCGCCCAAGAGAGAAAGGGCTTTGAGGGGGCTCTTTCAAGCCCAGCTTGGAGCAGGGGGCTCTCCGATATCGATGCGCAGGTGCTCAGGGAGACCTTCAGAGAGCTGAGACAGGGAATAGAGGTGTACAGCGGGCTGTTCGCCCCCTGCGTGGCTAGAATCGCGGGTAGAGAGGGCTCCGTTAACCCCGAGCTAGCCCTAGGCTCGATGATTATGGCATCGGTGCTCAGTAACAGCCTATTCAGCGATCTAGCAAGCCTGCTGCCCGAGAACCTCTCCAGCGCTGCCAGGAAAGTGCTCAGGGACAATCTCGCAGCCCTGCTCCCATGCCCCCTGTACAACATTAATTTGTGAGAAGCGAAAGCACCTGCTCGGCCTGATCCTCTGCCTCGCCTTTGTCGGGATCCACCTCGGCGAAGCAGACCTCTACCTCCTTGCCGTTGATGCCTGCCCTCACGCACCTGGTTTCAGGCGCGGCTAGGGATACCACCACGGCCTTCAGCCTCTCATCTCTGCTAGAGTCGGCCAGGTAGCTCAGCAGCCTCTCAGCGTCTCCAAGGCGGAGCCTCAAGCCCTCCAGCTCCCTGTACTTGCACTCCACCGGCGCTGCGAGCCTCCCATCAAGGTAGAAGATGTCCGGAGAGGGCACGGCGCCTGTGAGGCGAACTATCACCCTCGAGAGATCACCAGGATAGTGATTGAAGAACAGCTTAGAGGTGCCGATGCAAAGCGCCAGTCTGCCTTTGGGAGCGCCTCTCCCACACTTCCCTTCGAGAGCTTTAACCAGGGCGGCGTAGACGTAGAGCTCGTATATTTTCGTATGGCAGCAGGAACTGCCTGGATCTTCCTAGGAAGCCCTCCGACCACTGCGCGGACCTCCCCACGGTTCTGGCAGCGTGCACGACGTGCCAGTACCTCTCAACGTCGATCTCTCCGACATCCACAGCTTCCAGTGAGAAGAGGCTGTGGGCAATGAACTCGTCTGAGAGCAAGGATGCCAGGTAGCTCCTCGCACGCGACGCATAGCGCCTAATTGCTTCGAGCAGTCCCTTCCTTGTCTCCGCGCCGCCTTCCAGGGACTTTAGAACCTCCTCAGCGGCTGCGAGAGCCCTCGCAACGCTTCTCGCGGCAACCGCCAGGGAGAGAGCTAGCGAGAGGTTGAAGTGCCTCCTCATGTGGAAAGCCCTGTACACGGCTCCGCGGCTGCCGACATGCACGTCTAGGAGCTCCCCGCTCTCGCCTGCCACAAGCTGCGAGAGGAGCTTCGGCTCCTTTTCGAGAAGGAGCTGCGCCTCGAGCAAGACCCTCCTGACGGCGTCAATCGAGAGGAGAGTTGGGCTCACCAGGGGGATGGCTTGGGTGAGTAGCAGGAAGCTGTCGAACCTGAAGAGGGTCTCCTCGATCAGGCTCAGCATCCCGTCGTAGTTTTCAACCCTAGGCTCGATTACAATATGAATGGGCTCCTCTCTTGCCCCACCGCGGGGAGCGTATACGAAGACTCCGCTCCAGAAGCCTGAGAACAGCTTGCCCCTGATCACCCGCGGCGGGGGAGCCTCGAGCCTCATGCTAAAGCCGAAGAGCTCCCTAGCCCTCTCCCTGAAGGTGCTCGTGAACTCTTCGACCTGGTTCCTCATGAAGGCTACCGCCTCCCTGAGCTCCGCCTCTTGAACCCCATCGCAATGCCTACCTACCTCCTCTCGGAGGTCGTAAACCCTGCCTTCCTCGAGCCGACAAACTCTCATAAGGGCTGCCCCAGCCCTCGGAGGACCCTGTAGCTGAGACTGCCCTTACCCAGATTTCTCCCCACGAGATCCAGCAGCTCCCTTACTCTCCTGCCGATAGCCTCCTCGCCGAGAAGCCTCTCGGCCCTGAGCCTGGGCGCCAGCACTCCTAGCTGGGGGAGCACAAGGGAGGAGAGCATGAAGTCGGCAAACTCCGTGTCGCTCAGCAGGCCGCCCTGGCCGAGCAGCAAGCTACCCACTATGCAGAGCTTTACACAGTCCACTAGGGGCGATAGCCCCAGCTCCACATCCATCTGCTCAACTTCGCTGTAGACCTTCGCTACAAGCCTAAACCCTCTCTCACACAGCCCGCTCCCGGTGTACCCCGCCAGCTCCTCGGCGTTCTCCGGGAGGGAGACGTAGAGAACAGGGTTGTCGCGCTCGACAAGACTCTCCTTGCGCTCGCCTCCGCGCTTGTGCATAGTGAGCTCCTTTACAGCCTGCTTCACAACGCTTCCTCCTCTATCGGTCAAGAGCCTGTAGACGGGCTCGCCGTCCTCACCCGCAGGAGGGTTCCCCTCAGCCCTCAACTCATACCTCTCGTACGGAGGGGGCACGTAGACCTGGGCGAACCTCCTGAGGAAGGCGTAGCCCAGCCTGTACAGCTGGGCTCTATCGTACACGTTCATCGTCGCCAGGAACCTGTACGCGTAGGGCAACGGCATCCCTCCGCGCTCCCTGAACCTGTCGGCAAGCCTCCTAGCCTCCTCCCGCACTTTCTCCTCGCTCAGCCCCCTCTTGGCGAAAAGCCCCACGGAGCCTTCCAGGAACTTCTCCACCTCGTCGAGCAGATCCCCCCCAACGATGGGGGATACCATCCTGTGCTCTACGTCCATGGCCGTGAAGGCCTCGCCCAGGACCACGTCGATGTTAACCCTGTTCACCTCGTCGAGGACGAGCCACCCGGGCCTGAGCCCCAGGGCTACCGAGAGCCAGGCGAGCGCGGCAGACCTCGTCAAGGGGCCCAGCTCAAGCCTCGGGGCGCCGCCGGGGACAGTGTAGTAGGCTACAAGCCTGTCGTAGGTGAGACCCTCCCTGCACGTGACCAACTCAAAGCCGGGCAGATGCTCCGCAGCGCCCGCCAGCTCAAGGGCAAGCCTCGTCTTCCCGACGCCCGGCGCGCCGACAAGCAGGAGGTTCTTCCCACTCGCCAGGGCGATACTGCACATGAGCTCGAGCTTCGGAGAGAGCACCTGTATCCAGTGGAGGCGTACCTAAAAGAGATAAAAACGTTAGCCGGGATGCTCCACGAAGGCCTGCCCCGCCAGGCCCCTGCGGTCTCTTGTGCCTTCGGAAACACTTACTACGAGGATGCAGCCCTTCGACAGCAGAGACTACAGGGTGAGCAGGGGGAGGAGCCTCGACGGGGAGCTGGTGGTGGGCCCAAGCCTGCCAATGTCCAACTTCTGCTACACGGTCTTCCGCCTAGACCCCTACATCGGCTGCGCCCACTCGTGCACGTACTGCTACACGAGGTTCTTCCCAAGCCTCCGCCCCAGCCAGCCCGTAGCCAGGGTGGAGTACCCCAGGCTGCTCGCAGCAGCCGTCGAGAAGCTCAGGAGAGCAGGGCTGAGAACACCCCCGCTGCACATGTCCGCGCTCACCGAGCCCTTCCAGCCACTCGAGAGGAAGCTCATGCTCTCGCTACGCCTCCTCAAAACGGCGCTCAGGACGAGGACCCCGCTGCTCATCTCGACCAAGTCCACCCTGGTTGCCGAGTCACCCTGGCTCGACGCAGTGAAGGAGCTCGCGGGGGAGGGCCTGGCCGCCGTCCAGCTGAGCGTGGCGTTCCTCGACGACAGGGTAGCCAGGGTCCTGGAGCCCGGTGCCCCACCCCCCTCGGAGCGCCTCAAGGCCGCCGAGAGGCTGAGCAACGAGGGCGTACCAGTAATCCTCAGGGCACAACCCATCGTCCCCTTCCTGAACTCAGGCAGCGAGCACGCAGAGGAGTACGCGGAGACCGCGAAAGCCGTCGGCGCGAAGCACCTGATAGCCGAGGTCCTGAGGATCTCGAGCTGGCGCGACCTCGAAGCCTTCAAGAGAGCCATGGGCGAGGACAGCTTCAGGAAGCTCGCAGACCCCGGCATCTGGGAGCGCTTCCCGCTAGGCTCCCACAAGCACCCCAGGCGCGAGCTGAGAGTGGAAGCCTACGCAGCCCTCAAGGCGGGCGCCGAGAAGAGGGGGCTCACCTTCGCCACCTGCAGGGAGGGCTTCTACGCGATGTGGTCCTCACCCGACTGCTGCGGAGTCTTCCTCCTCAAGGAGAGAACCCTCCGGTACACCCTCTACGAGCTACTACACGGGCCGAGGAGGGGCTACAGCTACCTGACACCAGAGGACTACTGGAGAATCCCCCTACCCCAGGCGCGCAGAAAGCTACTAGCCCACCACGAGGTCGTGGAGAGGACAGCCAGGAACCCATCCCTGGTGAGAGCCCTGACGCTATAGCGGGAGAAAAAGCTCGCCGGGGGCTAGCGGCACCTGGGTGCTTTGGCCTTCTTCTCCTTCTTCTCTCCCTCCTTTCTCTCCTCCTTCTTCTCCTCCTTCTCCGGCATCGTGGATTGCACAGCAGGGGGTTTGAAATCTCTTACTGCCCGATGGGGCTGGCGGTAAGGTATTTTAGCCCGCCGCGGGGCATTTGCCCGTGGCTGCGGCCTTCCTGCTGAAGGGCAGCCCCGAGAACCTCTCCTGGAGCCTCAGGGACATGAGGGAGAGGGGGAGCGAGGCGCTGCGCGGCAGGCCCGCGGGCTGGATGCTCTGGGGTGTGAGCGAGAGGTTCCAGTGGGTTCTGGAGCGGCTCGAGGGCTCCGAGGTCTACGTCTACGCGACCAGGGGCGCGGGCGTGGAGGGGGGCCTAGCGCTCTACGGCGTTGCGAGGGGCAGGGCTGAGCTAGCCGGGAGGTACTGGCCGCGGGGCGAGAGGTGGCTTGCCTTCTACCTCGAGGTCAGGGCGGCTGCGCCGGGAGTCCTCGAGAACCCCGAGGACCCCAGGGCCTGGAGGCTGGTGCCGAGGGAGAGGCTCGTGGAGGCGGGAGTACCCGTGCTACCAGGGCCCCAGAAGCTGAAACCAGAGCAAGCCCAAGCCCTCAAGAAGCTACTCGAGCAGCTCAAGTGAGAGCGTGGAGTGCTGCCTCATAGTCGCGGGAAAGAAGCTGAGCACCCCGCTCACCTTCGACAAGCTGATCGAGCTCCGGCGCGCTGGAGCGGCGAAGCCCTTCGAGGAGGTTAGGAGCACGGTGGAGGGGACTGGACCCAGTTGAGCTTGACAGGCTCTCGCGCGACTCCTCGAAGAACAGCTGCCCGAAGCCGCCGGCATGTTCGAGCGTCGCTAGCAACGCGTTACCCATAAGTACTGCGGCGAAGAACTTGCATCGATGGGTGAGCTGAGGCCGCTCGCCCGCTTCGAGGCGGGCAGCTTCTGCATCTACCTGAGCGACGGCTTGGCCCCCCTGCTCAGGGTCTCCGGCTCGGGCGCTAAGGCGATGTTCGAGGCGTTAACAGGCGTTCTCGGCAACCCGCTGCCGGACGGGGCCGTGCCGATACCGCCGCACCTCTTCCCCATCGTCGCGGCCTGGAGCGTGGCTGCGATCGGCTGCCGCGACCCGAGGGTGCTGCTCGAGAAGGCGCTCAAGCGCACGCCGAAGGTCGTTGCCGACGCGGTGTGGGAGCTCGTCTACCTCTCCAGCCTCAAGCGCCGCGGCAGGAGGGGTAGGGCGCTCATAGACGGGCAGATCGCCCGGCAAGCCGCCAAGCACCTGCGCGGCCTCCTCGAGCTCTACCACGAGGTGGTACCGTGAGCACCAGCGGTAAGGCTAGGCTGATCGAGAAGAGGTTCCCTCTCGCTGAGGTCAACGCGGTATCGGAGTACGAGATGTCGTTCCTGAAGCTGATACCGCGCGACGTTAAAGCGCAGATGGTAGAGCTGCTGGGAGTAGAGGAAGCCAAAGGGCGTAATCTGCCGAAGATCAACAACTTGATGTACTACCCGGCGAGGAGGCCCGCCTCGGCCGCTAGAGCGGTGACGCTGGCTGCGGTGCTCGACGGGAATGTGTCCCTTGAGGACTTCAAGAGGGCCTTAGGCTTCGAGCGGATGAAGGAAGCCGCTAGGAAGAGCGGGACAATACTCACGCTGTACATGGTTGACCCTGACAGGGAGCTCGTCGCGAAGCTCCTCGGCAGGGACCCGAAGAGCGTGGTCGTGGTGGACCCGATGGCGGGCGGAGGCTCGATACCCCTGGAGGCGCTGCGGCTCGGCTTCACGACGATCGCGGGCGACTACAACCCCGTAGCCTACCTCCTGCTCCGAGCCACCATCGAGTTCCCCGCAAAGTACGGCAGGAAGCTCTACCAGCTCGTGGAGGAGGAGGCCAGGAGGATGCTCGAGTACGCGCGGAGTGAGCTGGGGCGCTTCTACGGTGAGAACGATAAGGGCTACATCTTCTTCAGGGCTGCCCGCCACGACTGCGGCGGCATCCTCCCAATAGTGCGGACAGGCGCTTTGAACAGCAGGAAGGGCGTCTACGTCAACTTCGACTTTGATAAGGAGGCGAAGGTCCCCGTGCCGAGGATCTCGGGCAAGCAGCCTCCCCCGCTCACCACCTGCCCCTACTGCGGAAGGCCTGTGAGCGAGAGAGTGCTGCAGGCCAGGTGGGTCGAGGAGCACGTCAAGCTGCTCGAAGCCCTCCTCAGCGGCGACGAGAGCGCCGCGGACAGAGTCACAGAGGTCTACCTGCTGGCGGCCATCCAGCAGGCTGGGAGGGGGCGGCGCGGCGAGGGATACAGGGCTCCCATGCCCGAGGACCTAGAGAGGCTGAAGGAGGCGGCACGCGAGCTGGCTAAGATGGCGAGAAGCGGGGAGCTCCACGCCCTGCTCCCGCTGGCAGAGATCCCCGCGAGCAACGAGGTGTTCGAGGAGGTCAGGGAAGCGGGGCTGAGGCGCTGGTACCAGCTCTACAGCCCGAGACAGCTGCTCGCACTCGCCAAGGTCATACGGTACATTAGGCAGAGAGCGGTGGAACTTCAGAAGGGTTACGGAGAGCTTGGTGTTGCTGCAGCATTATATCTTGCTATAGCGCTCTTGAAGCTTGCGATAGACTACAATAACTTACTCACGATGTGGGATGCCGGTACGCAAAGCATAGTTAACGTCTCGGGTGGTCAGTACGCGCTCGGAAGAAGCGTTAAGCTCGGCTACGACTTCTGCGAGGCCATAGTACCCTACGTGAACTTGCCGTGGATCTTGGAAGCCGAAGAAGGCGGGGAAGAGGAGGGGGAAAGCGAGGAGGAGTTCGAGGAGACGCGGGGCGGCATGCTGCCCGTGCTCAAGCTACTATGTTACTCTTTGGAAGGGTTATGGGCTGAGGGCAGGGACTGCGTGTACCTTTGGGACGCGACGAGGCTCGACGAGGCGTTGCCTCCTGGATCTGTGGACATTGTGCACGTGGACCCGCCTTACTACGACCAGCACGACTACTCTGGGATCACCGAGTTCTTCTGGGTCGTCGTCCAGCAGGCCTTGCTGCCCGTGCTGGACCAGCTGTTCCCCGGGGAGAGGGTGAAGATCGAATGGGATCCCTACAGCCCCGAGATCCCGAGGCTGCTGGAGGTGAGGGGCCCGCCGCCGAAGGAGGTGGGCGCTCTCAGCGCTTTCGGGGAGAGGATGAGCAGTTTCCTCGAGGCCGCCGCGAAAGTGCTGAAGCCGGAGGGGCTGCTGGTGATGTGGTACGCGTACGGGAAGCTGGAGGGCTGGGAGGAGCTCTTCTACCGCTTCTACGAGAGCGGCTACAGGGTGACGAAGACGTGGCAGGTGTGGAGTGAGTCCAGGCAGAGGTTTATCGCCTCGCTCACCAAGGCCTTCTTCACCAGCATTGTTATTGCTGCAAGGCCTAACGCGAGGCGTTTAAGCCTTGCAGACCCCAGTGACCACGCATTCCGGGAGGAGGTTAGGCTTGCTGTCTCGCAAACACTCGACTTCATTCTGACTCACTACGGGATTGAAAACTTGCGCGAAGCGCTTGTGACGGCTCTAGCTGATGGTTTCTCTGTAGCTACGCGCTACGAGCTGCTAACGCTAGCTGAGGACACTATCTTCCTGACGCACTATAAGAAGCTCGCCGGGGCGGCGTTGCAGGCAGCTGTAGAGGCAGTTCTCGAGCATTTAGCCGCAGTAGCTGGTGCGAGAGCTCTGTCGATCGGCACCTTAGACGCTGTGACTAGGCTGTATACGTTCCTGCTGCTCGCTGCTGATGATGAGCTGCGAGTGAGCTATGACTTCGCGAATAGAGTAGCTCAGGCGCTAGGATCTCCTGCGCTATCCAGCTTGCTCCGCAGCGGTTCAAGAGGGAGTTCGGCACTGCTCAAGCTGCCGAACGAAATCCCCAATGTGGCTGCGCGGACAGCGTATACGCTCATCCGAGACCTCCTAGATGTCGCCCTACGCTACGGTCTCAGAGCAGCCGAGGATAGGGCGCGCGAGGCCGACAGGCAGGCTGCTGCACTCGCATACTACTATGCAAGTCTCTGCTGGCGCAAGCTTGGCCTGCAACTCGAGCAGAAAAACACCGTTTTAAGTGTGCTTAGCGGTGCTTTAAGGTGATGAGCGGTTATCCTGGTGTGCTCGACAGGGACTGGCTTGAGAGCATCAGAGCCGCGAGTGTGGATGAGCTCGCTCCGCGATTTGCCTCTGTAATTAGTGCGCATGTGGAGGGGGGCGCACGCTACCCGTACGCCGACCCCGCTTTCTTCCTCCCATCAACTGTTCTGACACCAGGTTACAGGGACATACTCAAGCGTATCAAAGAGATGCTGGAGAACAGAACCTGCGGCAGCTTCCTCCTAAACTTCGACATGGGTACTGGGAAGACGCACCTGCTAACTCTCATACTTCATCTCTACGGCGTCTGTGCGAGAGACCCGGACGCGTACGGAGCCTACCTAGGGGGCTTCATGGCGGAGAGACTCTACGATCCAATGCTCGCCGCCAAGACTGTTGTACTCGCGATTGACATGAGGGCTCCAGGGGAGGTTTTCTCCAAGCAGCTCAGGTTCTTCGCGAAGCAGCTTGAGCAAGTGGGAGCCCTGCGAGCGGCACGAATCGTGGAGGAAGCAGCGCGTGGAGATCGAGCACCCGACAGCATGACGCTAGCAAGGGAAATCCCCCGTGATGTCCATGTGATCGTGCTTGTAGACGAGCTGCATCACGCGCTTATACATGCGAGCGGTCAGGAGCAGGAGAGGGTTGCCCGTGTCGTGGACTTCTTGACATGGTTCCTCAACTACAGGAGGGAGGCCTCTGACCACAGGTTCTCCGCGCTGGTTCTCATTCTAGCCTCGGCCAAGAGGGATCTTGAGGAGTGGGAGAGGGTGAAGAGGTTCGAGGAGTACCGGGCGCTGTCCGCGAAGGTAGATAGCCTGGTGGAGCAGCTTCAGAGAATCAGGGTGCTATCACATACGGAGTGGTTAAATGTTGATGAAGCTAAGAAGATAATTGCAGCGAGGCTGAGGCTTGGTGCAAGTTTCGACAGCGTATTCTACGGCTTTGAGGGATTCCTCAGGCGTGTGCTTAGGGAGGATACAGACATCCCGCAGGCTCACCACCTTAGATCTCTCATCAAGGCCATGGCGGTGTACGCGATAAACTCGCTCGATGCTGGAGATTCCATTGTAACTCCTGCGCACTTCAGCGAGGAGGTTGCAGGAGCTCTCTTCCTTGGTAGCCAGCTCGAGGCGAAGTACAGGTCCCTATACAGCGAGATCATAAGCGAGGCTAAAGGCGATCGCGACCTCGTGTACGCGGTTAACGCGGTTTTCACGGCCTCCGTGACGGGGGATGAGAAGAAGCAGCTGGAGATGGTTAGGCAGTACATCTCCGGTGGCAAGGAGAAGAGAGGGATACTGGACATACCCGTGCTGAGGGAGAGGGACCTTCAAGACATACTGCTCAAGCTGGGGATAACCACGGATAGAGTAAAGCTGGTGCTGGACAAACTCGACGGTCTGCACCCGAGGCTCTGCAGCGTGCGAACAGCAGAGGGTTACGCGTACTTCGTGGCTCCTGCAGTCTCAGTCTCTGCTCTCTACAAGCAGCTTATAAGGCGCTTAGAGGGCGGCTTCGCACAGAAGAGGGAATACATTACCCAGCAGCTGACAGAGAAGCTCCAGAGCTTTATTGTGACCGAGCAGAACGTGGTCCTCGAGCTCTTCAAAGGCGTCGAGGAGCTGGAGCGGATAAACTTCAGGGAGGATCAGCTCTATCTCCTCCTCTACACGGATGCGGAGGGCGCATTAGATGAAAAGCATAGGGGCGAGCTCCTGCGGAAGTCCGAGGAGTTCTTGAGGAGTAAGCGAAAGTACAATGTGGTCATAGCTGTCCCTCGTTTCGATGAGCAGTCGCTGAGAAGTGCTGCTCGTTACCTAGCGATCAATGAGGCCACTTTGCACCTCATCGATGGGTACTTGCGGCCGCTATACCAGCAAGCAGCCAGAGGAGGAGAGCTTGAGAAGCTGGAGCTGGAGCTGCTCAGGATCCAGGAGAGCGACGTCTACGATGCATTGGCTAGGTACTGTAGCGAGGCTGGAGGTGAGCTCACTAGTGCTTTAAGTAGGTATACTCTATTGTACTACACACAGCAGGGTGTTGTTGAGAGGCAAGACGTCGTGCTTGCGCTGCCATCTGCAGAGTTTAAACCGCTTCGCGAGGTAGCTAGAGTGCTCCAGCAGTTTAACGAACATATCGGCTGGTGTGTGAAGAACGTGGCTAATGAGCTGGCGCGAAGGGCGAAAAGCGCGGCTAAGTTCCTTGATAACCGAGATAAAGCGGCAGCAGCTGTTCTCAAGGAGGTAGAGGCTATGATTAGGGGAGGGGGGCAAGCCACTATCTACGCAGATGTACGCACCTTCGACGGCTACTATGTGCCGAGACCTATTGTCGAGGGGGTTCTCCCCTTGGTTCAGCAGCAACTCAGGAAGAAGTACGAGAACCTGGAGGTTGTCGAGCAGGAGAAGCCTGTACCAGTTAAGATAATACGGGTGAGACCGCCTGTTCAGCCGCTTGCTCAAGCTGCAGCACAGCAGATCACAACAACGCCTACGACTACAGCTGCGCCAGCTGTGCAGCGACCAGTGGTGGAGGGTGCATCGTTCGACGAGCTCATAGAAACGCTAAGACAGGCTAGTGGCAGTAGAATTGTGGTTCTAGAGCTTGAGGTGCCAGGAGACAAGCTGGGCCTCCTCCGCAACATTCTCTACAACATGCAGGCTGGCATTAAGATTAGGTGGTGGCAGGTTAGGCACGTGCAATAATTAGAAGTGGTGCTAGCTTTGAAAGTGTGTTTTCTCCTTTCCTCCCGCCGTGGCTGAGTACGAAGAGTTCTCCTTGCCGCACTATATCATAACCATGGTCAGCTGCAATCGCAATTCTTCTCTCGACAGCTATGCGGGCGAGCTCCTCAGCTACGGGTTTGAAGTTCGCCTCCATTTCCCGAGACAGCTCGTCCAGGTGCCTCGGCACGAGCTCTAAGCGTGCGTGGAGAACCTCATCTATTCGCGTGAAGAGATGCCCTCCCAGCTGCCTGGTTACACCCAGCATTGTCTCCTCGCCGAAGACGCTCTTAAAGAAGCCTGTTTTTCCAGCTTCGTTCACATAAACGCTGGCTACCACGCTGAGGTTATTCTCTCGTACCCGCTTGAAAATCCAGTAGAGCTCAGCCAGCCCTAAGCAGTCGACAACAGCAATGCTCCCCGGGACTCTCCTTAGCTGGGCAGGCACGCTGGACAGTCTAAGCAAGGGGTCTACGACCGCCTTGCTTCTCAAGGTGTTCATCAGGCTGCGTGCGTAGCTTACAAGGCGGTAATGCCGGCTTGGCTCGATGTAACCGTATGCTGCTGCTAAAACTTCTACAAACCCGCTGTAGCTAAGACCTACGCCCCATGCTTCATATAAGAGGCTAAGCAGAACAGGCTGCAGCGCGCTCTGCTGTAAGTACACATAAAAGCCAGAAAGACGGCATAATATACAGTTTGCTTTACCTCACTACGAGTGTTACCTGAAGTCTGCTAGAGGTTTCGTGGTTGTTGCAGCTTATCTCCGCTGAGTGATATCCTTACTAGCTTGGCGACTTGCATCAGTTCTCTGCGCTTGCACTTTAGCAAGCTGCTGGTATGAAAAATGCCTGTAGGAATGC
>Ga0326760_1000524_pt1 | contig 19807 bp, 16 predicted proteins | sample GCREP_S_FD_207668 | JGI IMG/M metagenome (GOLD analysis project Ga0326760, IMG submission 207668) | Hot spring sediment microbial communities from Geyser Creek Basin, Yellowstone National Park, WY, United States - GCR.EP_S | ecosystem: Environmental > Aquatic > Thermal springs > Near-boiling... | reverse complement strand
TTCCATATAATGTTACAATAAGAGCTTATAATTTTAATCTTAATAGATATGCTGAATATGGAGAAAATGGATACTTTAATTTTACAATTTCAACATTAGATGAAATATATAAGAGCTTAAAAATTACATCAAATATTAATGATTTTAGAGATAGTATAGGAAACTGGCAATTATTAATAAATATTGAATCTACTACTTCAGCAATTAATTTTAGCTTAAATATGCTAAACTTTATTCCACAAGTTAATATTCATTCAATTATAGTTGGATTTAATGGAGTGAGTGATACTAATTATTGGAATTCTCTTATTTGGAGATCTACTCAAGCATTTAGTGAATCATCAGTAAATGTTACTATACAACTTTATAATTATGCAATAGGCTCATATTCAACATATGGAGATGGTTATTATAACTATACATCAGGAGAATCATATTCTTATGAATCTATTTCACAAGTAATAATAAATAATCCTCAGAATTTTAGAGATAGCTCAGGAAATTGGAAAATTCTTATTACAGCAACTAAATTAGGAAAACAATTCTATATGTTAAATGATTATATTCTATTTAATCCAATTGAAATATCTCAACAAGTAATAGATTGTTACTTTATTTTCTCAGGAATCAATGGAACTATAATTAATGCAACATACACTATTACATATAAATCTTCTTCATTAGTAAATATTACAATTCAATTATGGGATTATTCAATATCATCATGGACTACATTTTACTCTGGTATTTCTACTCCAAATACTTCTCAAACAATTTCCTTTACTCTTACTTCTAATCTTGATAAATATATAAGAGGAGAAACAAGATTTAGAATTTATAGTTATTCAAATCAATCAGATTATTATGATTTTAATATAGATCAATTAAAACTAGATTTATTTGCAATTTGATTTTTTATTATTTTTGGAATTTCCTCAATTTTTACATCATATTCTTTTCTATTTTTCATATCTCTAAGCTTAAATATTCCTTCTTTAATTTCCTTTGGTCCTACTATTAATACATATGGTATATTTTTAGAATTAGAATATTCAAGTTGTCTTGTTAATTTTCTTTTCATTAAATCTATTTCAGTATTTATCCCATAGCTTATTAATTTTTTATATATTTTTATTACTTCACTAAAAACTTCTTCATTTACATTTGCTATAAAAACTTTTGTTACTGGTTCATTACTAATAATTTTTCTACTTAAAATTTCATATAATCTTTCAATTCCTAGAGAAATTCCAGTTGCTGGTGTTGAAATTCCACCAAATTTTTCTATTAAATCATCATAACGTCCTCCTCCTGCAATACTTCCAATATGTTCCTTAGATTTTATTTCAAATACTGGACCAGTATAATAATCTAAGCCTCTTACTAAACTAAAATCAACTTCAATTAAATTATTAATTTCAAATAATTGTGATAAATTAATTATTTCTCTTAATTCACTTACTCCTTCTTTTACTAATTTTATATTTTCAAAATTTTTCTCAACATAATCTAATGCTTCTTCTCCTTTTTTATGAATAATATCCATTATATTTTTAATAATTTCATTTGATAAATTAAGATTACTTAGTTCCTTAATAACATTTTCTTCTCCTATTTTTTCTATTTTATCAATAATTCTAAATACTTTAAATAAATCTTCTTTATTTATTCCCATGGAGGAAAATACTCCTTCTAATATTTTTCTATTATTTATTTTAACTTTAATATCATTAATTCCTATTGCTTTTATTGCATCTATTGCAGTTACTATACATTCTACATCTGCTATCATATTTGGAGATCCAATAATATCAATATCTGCTTGTAAAAATTCTCTATATCTTCCACTTTGAGGTTCTTCATATCTCCATACTTTTGCAATACAATATCTCTTAAATGGTTTTACTAAATTTGGATTATTTGCAATAACTCTTGCTAATGGTACTGTTAAATCAAATCTTAATCCTAACCATCTTCCTGCTTTATCTTGAAATTTATATATTTGATGTTCTACTTCTTCTCCACTTTTTAATGAAAGAACTTCCCAAAGTTCTATAGCAGGAGTATCCATTTCTTCAAATCCATGTAATTCAAAAACTTCTCTTATTTTATCAATAATATATCTTCTTATTCTCATTTCCTCTGGTAAAAAATCTCTAGTACCACGAGGTCTAGATAGCTTCATATTTATCCATTTTTCTTAATTAAATTTTATATTTATCATTTTTTCTTTTAATAATAATTTTTTAAATTAATTCTATACTTAACAAAATCTTATGGAAAGATATATGTCTAATAATTATAATTTCTAATTACTATGTAAAAGTTCTTTTAATCAAATCCATTTATAGTATTTTTACTACAAAATTTTCTTTAACAACATTTAGAACTACACTTGTAACTGTTCTTTTTACATGAGGTAAACTGATTAAATTTTTTATGAATTGATTTAAGTGATCTCTATTCTTGAATTTAGCAATTACAGCAATATCAAAATCTCCAGTTATATCATATACAGAAATAACATTATTCATTTTTGCTATTTCATTTTCAACTTCTATAAGATGTTTTCCCTCTGCTTGAATAAGTATAATTGCTGTTAAATCATATCCTACTTTAGCTGTATCAATTAGTACAGTATATCCTTTGATTATACCTTTTTCTTCTAAATTTTTGATACGATTATAAGCAGTTCCAACAGATATTCCAACTTCACTTGCAATTTTATTATATGAAAGTCTAGAATCTTTTTGAAGTATGCTAATAATCTTTAAATCTATTTCATCTAGTTTTTCATTTTTTTCAGATAACTTCATAGTAATCACTTAGATATTTAATTAATTTTGAATAAGCATTCAATCTTATAAAAGCAAAATTATATAAATTTTTCCTCTGTTATGGAAACATTTATATATTTGTTTCGAGAAAAAATTCAAATATTGAATAAGGTGAAAACATGGAAGATATTGATAGCATTAAAAAAGCTATTGAATTATTAAAAGTAAATAAGATAAGATGGGTTCATTCTACATTTGTTGATATACGTGGATTAATGTGTGACATAGTAGTACCATCAAGAGAATATATTGAAGGAAAAGTCTTTACAACAGGTATAGGTTTTGATGGCTCTTCTGTTAGAGGTTTTAAATCTATTGATGAATCTGATATGGTTCTTGTTCCTGATCCAAAAACTTTAGCTATAATTCCATGGAATAATGATGAAAATCAAAAAAGTGCAATAGTAATTGGAGATGTATATGAGGCTTATGGTAGTGGTCCTTCTGAAGTATGTCCTAGAGGATATGTTGCAAAAAATGCAGTAAAAGCTGCTGAAAGTATGGGATATACAGCATTTTTTGCTCCTGAAATAGAATTCTTTCTCTTTTCTTCAATAGATCCTACAAAACTTATTTGGGATCTATGGGTAAGTCCAAAAGGAGGAGAAAATGATTCTTGGGGAGCTCCACGAGTTATTCCACAATCTCCTGAAATTACTCCTGGTAAATTTGTTCTTAGACCAAAAGAAGCATATCTTAGACCTCCACCTGAAGATACAACTATAGAGTATCGTAATGAAGTTTCTTCAATTTTAGAAAATTATTTTGGTTTTAAAATTGAAAAACATCATCATGAAGTAGCAACAGCTGGTCAAATTGAAATAGATTTTCAATTTGGTCCTTTAGTTGAAATAGCTGATAAAACAATGTATTATAAATTTGTAGCAAAAAATATTGCTAAAAAATATGGATTAATTGCTACATTTATGCCAAAACCAGTTTATCTTGATAATGGAAGTGGAATGCATACACATATTTCATTATGGAGAAATGGCAAAAATGAAATGTATGATGAGAATGATGAATACGCTGAACTCAGTCAAACTGGTAGATATTTCATTGGTGGACTTTTAGAACATGCTAAAGCATTAACTGCTATATGTTGTCCAACAGTAAATTCTTATAAAAGACTAGTACCAGGTTTTGAAGCACCAATTTACATAGCATGGTCTCGTCGTAATAGATCAGCTTTAATTCGAATACCAGTTTATTATAAAGGTCCAAAGTATGCTAATCAAAAACGTATAGAATATCGTGGTGTAGATCCTTCATGTAATCCATATTTAGCTTTTGCTTGTCTTTTGATGGCTGGACTTGATGGAATTAAAAAGAAAATTGATCCTGGTGATCCTGTTGATGAAGATATCTATAAAATGCCTCCAGAAAAACGAAGAGCTCTTGGAATAAAAGAGCTTCCAACAACACTTAGAGATGCCTTGGAAGAAATGAAAAGTGATGAGATTATTCGTAGAACATTAGGAAGTCATATATTTGATGCTTTTATAGAATATAAAATGAATGACTGGAATCAGTACTGTCTTTATATAACACCTTGGGAGATTATGAAATATCTTGATTATTAAAAGAGAAAGGATTTAAGCTTATATTAGCTTTTTGAATTTTATTAGATAAAAGTAAAAAATGCTTATAATTTTGGTTATAATAACAAAGGAAAAATAATTAATTACTTCTCTTTATAAAAGCATATATTAACTAAAAACAATTAAATCAAAGCTTTAGAAATTCTCTATAATTACTAAATAATAATCATTCTATTAACTTGCTAATTAATTAAGAAGCGGGCCCGCCGGGATTTGAACCCGGGACCAACGGGTTAAAAGCCCGCTGCTCTACCTTGCTGAGCTACGGGCCCTCCTTATTATTCAATTTTCTTAGATTATTTAAGAATTATGCTTTTTCACGTATTGTGAGTATTTCATTATAAATATTCTTTAAAACTTCTTGATATTCTATTTTTCCTTCTGCTACTTTATCCATTAATTCTTCAAGTTTTCTTGTTGTTTCTTCTGATACAAATGCACTATATTTTTCAGATAGATAAGAATAAATCTTAAGACCTAATGTAGTATTTATAAGTTTATTTTTAATTTCAAAAACATATCCTCTTTCTAATAATGTAGAAATAATTTTTGCATATGTACTTGGTCTTCCTATTCCTCTTTCTTTCATCATAGCAATTACTTCTCCTTGTGTAAATAATTTTGTAGCTGGTAAATGAAGTAATTTTGAATATTTTATTTCATATTCTCCTTCTTTTACTCTATCATAAAGTTTTATTGGTATTATCTTATTAAATCCATCTTTTACTATTTCAACTGGATTTTCTATTATTTTTTCATTTCCATTTACTTCTACTTTAAATTTTTGATATTTTACTATAATTTCTTTCATTTGACTTGCAATAAATCTTCTAAATATTAAATCATAGAGTTTAAAATGATCTGATGTAAGTTTTATTGGTAATTTTAAAATTCCAGTTTGAATTAAATATTTTAATCTTTCTACATCTATTACTCTTGTTGGTCTTATACATTCATGTGCTCCTTCTTTTTGATATTTTCTAGGAACAAATAACTCTGGGAATTTTTCTTGAATATACTCTTTTGCAATACTTATACCAACATTAGATACAGTTGTTGAATCAGTTCTATGATATGTACAAAGACCTGCTTCAAATAAATCTTGAGCAATTCTCATGGTTTTTTCTGCTGAAAAATTAAGTTCTAAAGATGCATCTCTTAAAAGAGAATCTGTAGTATATGGAGGAGCTGGATAAATTACTCTTTCTTCTTCACTCAAATTACTAATAATAGCTTTACTTACTTTTACTTCTTTTGGATCTTCTATTGAAATTTTTAAATCATTAGAAAGTACTAAAGAAAGTACTTTTTTACGCTTTCTTGCTTCTTTTACTCTTTCAATTATCCATCCAAGAACTGGTGTTTGTACTCTTCCTGCAGATAATCTTCTATTTTTAAATACATCCCATAATACTTGAGATAATTCAAATCCTATCCATCTATCTTCTATTCTTCTTACTAATTGAGCTTCAACAAGTTTTAAGTCAATTTTTCTTCTATTATTAAGAGCTTTAATAAAAGCAGATTTTGTTATTTCATGAAATTCTAATCTTTCAATTTTATTATTAATTGGATATATAGCACAAAGAAGATCATAACTTATTTTTTCTCCTTCAGCATCAGGATCTGTTGCTAAAAATACATATTTTACTTCTGAAGCTAATTCTCTTATAGCTTTAATAAATCCTTCTTTTGAATAATAATCTTTACTTTTACATTTTGGACATATTTCTCCAGTAAATTGATTTCCACAATTTTTACATTTTTTAATTAAATCATATATTGGTATGAATTCATTATTATCAATTTTAACTCCATGAAATCCTTTATCTGGTATTAAATCAAATACATGACCCATACTTGCAACTATATTTAAAACAAACTTACCTGTACTAATTTCAAAAACTGTAACATCTCCAATTTTTCTTCTAAATGGTTTTCCAAAGAATTTTGAAATTGTTTTTGCTTTTGTTGGAGATTCTACTATTAATAAAGCAGGTTTAATATAATCTCTAAATTTAGCAATTAATTTACCTTCTCTTATATTTTTAATAATTTCTCTATCTTCATCAACTTTTTTAAACCATTTTCTAACTTTTTCTAAATCAAATTTAATCCATGAAAATTCTCCTAAAATAATACTTAGTTTTTGACCTAGAGAATAAAATGCTTTTTCATCATCTTTAATAACAAAACTTATTCCTCTTGATACACCACCTGCAAACATTCTAGAACATCTTCCAGATGCTTGAATATAACCAGTAGCATCAGAAACTATTAAGTAGAAATAATTACCTCTTTTTTCAATAGATATTTCTTTACTTTTTGAAATTAATTCTATTAATTCTGGAGTTATATTTTTACTAAGAAATTCTCTTGCTTCTATTATTACATTTTTTGCATATTCTTCAAAACCTTCAAGTTTTTTATTTGTTTCAATTGCTTCTTTTATTTTTTCTATTAATTCAGATTTCATTGGAATTATTTTATTTAAATTATTAATAATTCTAGTAGCATTTAATTCATCTTTTATAAATGGTCTTATATTTTTTAGAATAGTTAGTAATTTTATAGGATTATATTCTTCCCAACTTAATTTAAATTCCATTCTTGGTACTCCTGCAAATATAACATAACGAACTCTTTCAGGTAAATCAATACCTCTTGCTAATGGATTTCTAAAACTTGCTACTCCTATTAATACATCATATTTTCCATTTTGAAAATCACTTAGTATATTTTCTTCAGGTTTTTTATAAACATATGATTTAATTCCATTTTTTATTAAGTAATCATTTATGTAATCAGCAAATTCTTTACCTAGTGATTGTGGAACAAAAACTAAAGCTCCACCACCAAATTCTTTTATTAATTCTAAAACATGTTCTTCTATACTTTTACTTTTTTCTATATAAACATCTTTAATATTTCTTACAAATTCAGGTTTAAAACCAATTTGAAAATCTAATAATTCTTCAAAAAGTCTTATTCTTTTTGTTCTTTTAGCTTTAATTGTTGCTCCTGAAACTACTAATATTCCTATTTTATTATTTCTTTTGAATTCTCTTATTTTTTCTCTTATTTTTTCTTTTTCATTATTATCTTTTATTTCTAATAATTTCATTGATAAATCTATAATTTCTAAATCAAATCCTAATAATAGTAATATTTTATCAATATTTTTTGGAGATTTTAAAAATGAATCAACATCATCAACAAATACAAAATCAAATTTTACTCCTTTTAATTCTTTAGATTTTGTTATAATAAATCTATCTGTTGTTACTAGTATATCAAAATTTCCTTCTAAAATTTTTTTAATTGCTTCTTTTTTCTCTTTATCTCCTAATAATCCATGATAATATACTACATTAAAATTTCTTTCAAGATTATTAGAGAAAATTTGTATTTTTTCAATAATTTGTTGAACAAGAAGTGTTGTTGGTACAATTATATATGATTTTTTTCCCATACTTGCAAAATAAAGTGCAGAAATTATTCCAAATACTGTTTTTCCTACACCTGTAGGAGCAACAATAGAAAAAGATTTATTTAGTAAAACTCTTTTAGCCCACATTTCTTGTAATGAAAGCATTCTTTGTTTTAGTGCTTTTTTAAAGAAAAGAGAAAAATTTTCAAAATTTTCATAAAAATTAAATATTTTTTCTATAGAAAGAAGTTTTCCATTTTTTCTTAAAATTTCTAAAATTTCTTTTCTCTCTTTTACATTAACATTAATACAATTTTCACATATTCCACTTTGAAATAATCTTTCATCTGAAATTTCTCCATTACAATTTAAACATAAACCATTGTAAATTGCTTTCATATATAATCATGAAAATTAATATTTCTATAGGATTTTTAAATATTTTCATATTTTTACTACTATTTCCTTTCCTTTAAAGTTTATTAATAATCCATAATCTCCTTCTTTTAAATCTTTTTGAATTTCTTCTAAAGGTATATCAATAAAACACTTATTATCTACATCTAGTAAAGTAACAAATCTTCCTTTTTTAGATTCTATACGAACTTTTTTAAATTCAATTTTTTCAGCTTTTTCTATTTTATCATAATCTAATAATATTCTTTTATTAGTTTCTAAATTTTGAACTAATATTTTTCCTTTTACTACTCCTAATATTCTATAAATATTATTCTCTAATGAAATAATTTCACCTATATTTTTTAAAGGCAATCTTACTGAAATAGTAACTACATAGTTTGGTTCTCCTTTTGTAAATCCTATAGTTTTTGCAGTTTCTACTATTTTTGCACCTGTAATACTTGATATTTTTCTTGCAAAAAGTCTTGCTTTACTTACACTCATAAACTTAATATTAATTCCTTCTTTAACTTCTTTAACTTCAGTTATTTCTTTTCTACCATTAAGTATTTGAAATTCTTTTATTATAGATTTTATTTTATCAATATACTCATTACTTATATTTCTTATTTGTACAATTGTTTTATATTTACCACTATCTACTGCTTGACAATAATCACATTTTTTATATGAAATATTTCCTAAGATTTCAAATTTTTTACTTAAATTTTCTAAACAAATTTCTACAATTATAATAATCTTATTTGGAATTTTTTCATCTTTTATAATTTCAATATTTTTTAATAAAATATTTTTACTAAGTTTCTTTTTTAATTCTGTTAATATACTTTCATTTAATGCAGAATTAAAATCTTTTTTCTTAATCCATTTTTTTCCATGAAGATAAGATGTACATGATGAACATAAAACTAAATTTATTTCACTAGGTATATCTATAGACTTTTCACTCCAAAAACACTCTTCACATAGATTATTAATTAATTTTTTATTTTTTGCACCACATTTTATACAAAAACTCATCATATTATCATCACAAATTGAGCGTAAGGAACTCCACCTATTTCAATTATTGCATCCTTATGTACTAATCCAGCTTCAATTCCATACTTTACAGCAGTTTTTCCTACAAATAATGCTATTGTTGCTTTTTTTAATATATCTAATGTTGCTTCTTTACTCATTTTTTCTCCTTCATAAAATTCTTTTGATATATTTAATACTAATTTTCCATTTACTATTTTCTTTCCTAATAAATCACAATCACATACAGTAATTAAAATATCATTTTCTGTTTTTCTTACTCTTACATATACTTCTTCCATTATTATCACCTTATGATAATGATTTTACTGGATTCTTAGCACCACATACATCACAAACTAAGAAGCTTAATCTTCCTTCTTTTACTATTTTTGTATCAAATTTTCCACATGATGGACATACAACATAATTCTTTACAAATTCTTTTATTAATTTATCTATTTGTTCTTTTGTAAATTTACCTTGTAATACTACTCTAGTTTCTTCAATTGTACCTGATGTTGCAAGTTCTCTTACTAAGTACTTAAGTAGAAAATCTGATTTACGATTTAGTTTATCTGCTATTTCTTTAAAATTATGTATTACTGTTTTTGATCCAATTATAATACTATCTACTTCAGGTATTTCATATTTTGAATATTTTTTTGCTTTTTCTGGTATTTTTGATAATGCTCTTTCTAATAGAGCTTCATAATCTAATTTCATCAAGTTATTAAAATAAAAAACATCCTAATAAATTGTTATTAAAAATTTAATAATTAGAATATGTAATTTAGAATTATGTCACCAATAGTAGTTACAGCAGCTTTACCATATAGTAATGATAGATTACACTTAGGACATTTAAGATCTACATATCTTCCTGCTGATGTATATGTAAGATTTTTAAGAAGAATAGGAGAAGATGTAGTATTTGTATGTGCAACAGATGAACATGGAACTCCTATTGCTTTAAGAGCTGAAAAAGAAGGTATATCACCAAAAGAACTTACAGATAGATATCATCCATTAATAAAAGAAGAATTAATAAGAATGGGATGTAGTTTTGATATATTTTCAAGAACAACAGAGAAAATTCACTATGAAACAACACAATACTTTTTTAAAAAATTATTAGAAAAAAATTATATTTATGAACAAGAAATTGAACAATTTAAATGTCCTAAATGTGAAAAATTTTTACCAGATAGATATGTAGAAGGAATATGTCCATTTTGTGGATTTGAAAATGCAAGAGGAGATTCATGTGATTATTGTGGAAGATATTTAAGACCAATTGATTTAAAAGAACCAAGATGTGCAATTTGTGGAACAAAACCAGAAATTGTTACTACAAAACATTGGTTTTTTAAATTAACATTATTTCAAGATAAAATTAAAAAATGGTTAGAAGAAAATAATTCTATTCCTCAAAATGTAAAAAATTATGCATTAAATTGGATAAAAGAAGGATTAAGAGATTGGTGTATAACAAGAGATTTAAATTGGGGTGTTCCTGTTCCAATTGAAGAAGCTAAAGGAAAAGTTATATATGTTTGGTTTGATGCTCCTATAGGTTATATTTCTTCAACTAAAATACTTTTTATTAATAAAGGAAAACCAGAAGAATGGAAGAAATATTGGAATGGAAAAATTATTCATTTTATTGGTAAGGATATTATTTATCATCATACAATATTTTGGCCTGCTATGCTTATGGGAATGGAGGAATTTCATCCACCAGATTCTATTATTGCTGGAGAATATTTAACATTAGAAAGTAAAAAAATGTCTAAGAGTAGAGGATGGTATATTGGAATTGATGAATATTTAAAATTATTTGAACCAGATCCTATGAGATATTATCTTATATCTGTTGCTCCTCTTGATAAAGATGCAGATTTTTCTATAGAAGATTTTATAAGAAGATATAATGATGAATTAGCAGATATTTTAGGGAATTTTATTCATAGAACATTAACTTTTATAGAAAGATTTTTCAATTCAATAGTTCCTGAGGCTAATTTACTAGAAGAAGATAAAAAATTATTAGAAAAAATAAAAGAAGTACAAGAAATTTCTTCAAAATATATAATGGAATTTAAATTTAGAGATGCATTAATAGAAATAATGTCATTAGCACATGAAGGAAATAGATATTTAAATAATTTAGCTCCATGGGCAAAAATAAAAGAAAATCCAGAAAGAGCAGCAACATGTCTTTATGTATGTATACAATTAGTTAAAGCACTAGCAAGTCTTCTTTCTCCTTTTCTTCCATTTACTTCTGAAAAAATATGGAAATTATTAAATTTAAATTCAAATATTCATAATGAACCATGGGATATTGCATCTAAGCCAATTCCATCAGGTCATAAGATATCTAAATCATATCCATTATTTAAGAAAATTAAACAAGATGAAATAAATAAAATAAGAGAAGCATTAATACCAAGTAAAAAAATTGAACAATTAATAGATATTAATGAATTTAAAAAAGTAAAAATTTCTATAGGAAAAATAGTAGAAGCAAGAAAAATTGAAGAATCTAAAGAATTAATTTCATTAAAAATAGATTTAGGAAATTATGGTATAAAATCATGTGTTGCTAAAATTGGAAAATACTATAAACCTGAAGATCTTATAGGAAAGAAAATTGCTGTATTAGTAAATATTAAGCCTATTACTATTTTCAATATAAAATCTGAAGTAATGTTATTAGCAGCAGAAAATGAAAATAAAATTTCATTATTAATTCCTGATAAAGATATACCTCAGGGATCAGATGTTAGATAAAATAAAAATTGATCTTCATGTACATACAAATTTTTCAAAAGATGGTTTTTCTTCAATAAATGAAGTAGTTAAATATGCAAAAGCAAAAGGACTTGATGGAATTGCAATTACAGATCATGATGTATTAATAAATGAAAAAGTTATAGAAAAAATTTCTAAAGAAAATAATATAATAATTATTCCTGGTATTGAAGTAACAACAAAATATGGTCATTTAATAATATTAAAACCAAGTAATTTAAAAAATGATATTGAAGAATTATTAAAAAATGAAATAATTATAATTCCACATCCTCTTGATCCTTTTAGTCATGGTATTGGAAAGAAAATTATTAAGAAAATTTTAAATAAAAAACCATTAATTGAAGTAAAAAATTCTTCTACACTTCCAATATATAATAAACTTGCAGAAAAATTAGCAAAAAAATATAATTTAGGAATGGTAGGAGGAAGTGATGCACATATAGCATATATGATTGGTACATCTTATACTATTATAGAAGTTGAAGATAGAAATATTAATGAAATATTAAATGCTATAAAAGATGGAAGAACTATAGCATATGGAGGTTTTTCACTATTGAGTATTAAATTTTTATTTGAGAAATATTTTAAAAAATTTGAATAAAATGCGTATATATATTAAAACATTTGGATGTTCAGCAAATAAAGTTGAAGAAGAATTAATTAAGAGAAAATTAATAAGTAGTGGATTCTCTATTGTAAATTCAATTAATGATGCAGATGTTATAGTTGTAAATACATGTACTGTTAGAGGTGAAACTGATTATAAAATAATGAAATATTTATCAACAATTAGTAAAACAAAAAAGAAAATTATAGTAACTGGTTGTATGGCATCTGCACAACCAGCACTTATAGTAAAAAACTTTCCATTTTGTTCAGTAATAACATCAATATCAAAAATAGATGAAGTAATAAAAAATAATATAAAAATATGCTTAGATAAAGAAAAACCTAATGAAGTTTATCCACATATAGATGGAATTAAAGCAACTATATTAATAGCAAGAGGATGTCTTGGAAATTGTTCTTATTGTATAGTAAGAGTTGCAAAAGGAACTTTAAAAAGTATTTCATGTGATATTATTAAAAATAATTTATTAGAAGCATTAAATCATGGAGCAAAAGAAATAAGAATTTCAGCTCAAGATACTGGAGTTTATGGTTATGATATTGGATTAAACTTAGCAATTTTATTAAATAAGCTAATTGAAATACCTGGAGATTATATAATGAGAATTGGAATGTTTAAACCATCTTCAGTTCTTCCATTTTTAAATCAATTATTAGATTCATTTTCTTCTGAAAAAATATACAAATTTATTCATATGCCAATTCAAAGTGGAAGTAATAAAATATTAGAAAAAATGAATAGAGGATATGATGTTGAAACATTTAAGAAAGTATTAAATGCATTTAGAGAAAGATTTCCAAATATTACTTTTTATACTGATATAATAGTTGGTTTTCCTGGAGAAGATGAATATGAATTTAATGAAACATGTAAATTAATAATGGAAATAAAACCAGATAAAACACATATTGCAAGATTTACTCCTAGACCTCATACTCCTGCTGCTGCAATGCCTCAAATTTCTGATTATATAAAGAAAAAAAGAAGTAGAGAATTATCAAGAATAACAAAAGAAATTCAATTAGAGAAAAATATTAAATGGATTGGTAAAATAGTAGAAGCATTAACTATTGAAAAAGAAAAAAATGGTGAAATATTAGCAAGAACAAAAGAATATAAAAATATTATTATACCAAATTGTGATATTCCATTAGGAAAGAAAATTGAAGTATTAATAGATGATGCAACACCATTTTATTTAATAGGAAAAATAACAAAAAGATAATTAACCACCAGTAAATGGTGGTAATAAATAAGCTTCATTTTTATTTATTATAATTTTATATTTTTCATTTATTTTTCCATTTTTTATTAAATAATCTTTAAGCTTTGGTACTTTTTTTATAATTTCATTTATAATTTCAACTTCATTATTCTTATCATCAATTATTATATAATCACTTCCTGCAATTTCTCTTAATATTGCAAATAATCTAACTTTTATTTTTCATCCCTCATTTACAAATTTATTTATTTCATTTTCCATAATATGTCCTTTACATATAACTTTTACTTTCTTAACACCTTCTACTTTTGATGCTTTTTTCTTAATTTCTTCTGCTAAATAAAATGCAATTGGACATAATGGACTTGATGGAGTAAATTCAATATATACTTCACCATTTTTTTCTTCAATTTTATTTATTAATTGCATATCAATCATATTCATTCCTGTTTCAGGATCATAAACTTCTTTTAATGCTTCCATTACTTTATTTTCAATTTCACTTACCATTTTTATCCCTAAATTAAGCTAAGAATTTAAAAAATTAAATATTTTCTTTAATTTTTCTTAAATACATTTTATAACTTAAACACATAGTTTTTGGATGATTTGCATATACTTCATCTACTCTACCAATTAATGTTTTATTTGGACATTTTTTTAATATTTCAGGATTAGAATATGCAATATCTGAAATTTCTTTTAATGCTTCTATATATTTATCAATATTTTCTTTTGTTTCAGTATCAGTAAATTCAAACATTAATGCTTCTTTTACTATTGGAGGAAAGTAAATTGTTGGAGGATGAAGTCCTTTATCTATAAGTGCTTTTGCAATATCTAATGCAGTTACTCCTGTTTCTTTTGCAAGTTTTTCAGCACTTATTACAACTTCATGTTTTCTATAAGCATTTCCAAAAGGAATTGTAAATCCTCTTATTTGAGATACTTTTTTCATAAAGTAATTTGTATTTACTACTGAAGCATAACATGATAATTTTAATCCATTACTTCCCATAGATAATAAATATGAATATGCTTTTACTAATACAGGAATACTTCCATACCAATTTCTTACTTTTCCTATTGTTTTTGGTAAATTCCAATTTAAATAATATTTATTTCCATCAAAATCTACAACTGGAACAGGTAAATAATCTTCTAATAATTCATTTACACCTATTGGTCCTGAACCAGGTCCTCCTCCACCATGAGGAGTAGAAAAAGTTTTATGTAAATTTAAATGAACAATATCAAATCCCATATCTCCTGGTCTTGCAATTCCTAATATTCCTTGTAAATTTGCTCCATCATAATACATTAATCCACCTGCATCATGAACTATTTCTGTAATTTCTTTTATATTTCTTTCAAATAATCCTAATGTATTTGGATTTGTAAGCATCATTCCTGCAGTTCTTTTTCCTACAGTAGATTTTAAAGCTTCAATATCTACTAAACCTTCTTCATTTGTTGGTATTTCTATTACTTTAAATCCTGCCATAGCTGCACTTGCTGGATTTGTTCCATGAGCAGAATCAGGTATAATCATTTCATCTCTATCTTCTCCTCTATCTTTATGATATTTTCTTATTATAAGACAACCAGTAAATTCTCCATGAGCTCCTGCAGCAGGTTGTAAAGAAAATCTTTTCATTCCTGTAATAGATGAAAGCATTTTTTCAAGTTTATACATTATTTCAAGTATTCCTTGAATATCATCAATATCTTGAAGAGGATGAATCCATTGAATTTCATCCATCCATGATAATTCTTCATTTATTCTAGGATTATATTTCATTGTACATGAACCTAGTGGATATGGTCCAGTATCTACTCCCCAATTCATTTGTGATAATCTTGTAAAATGTCTTACTACTTCTATTTGAGAAACTTCAGGAAGATTTAATTCTTCTCTTAAAAATTCCTTTGGTATTTCTTCTATTTCACAATCTTCAATATATAATCCTATTCTTCCTTTTTTACTTAATTCAAAAATAAGAGGTTCTAATGATATCAATTTAATTCCTCCTAATAAATTCTTTTAATAAATCAATAAATTCATCAATATCTTCTTTTTTATGAATTTCAGTTACTGCAAATAATCCTATATTTTCAGAAATTTCTCTTCCTCCAAGAATTTCTTTTTCTTTAAGAAATTTATTTAGTTTTTTAATATTAATTCCTTTTATTGTAAAATCTCTAAAATGTAATCCTTTAAATGCAGTATCTAGTCCAATTTCTTTTATTCTTTTTATTACATATTGTGTATTATGAAAAATTCTTTTTGCAATTCTTTTTATTCCTTCTTTTCCTAATAATGCCATATATATTGTAGCTGCAATTGCAAGTAAAGTTTCATTTGTACATATATTTGATGTTGCTTTCTCTCTTCTTATATGTTGTTCTCTTGTTGAAAGTACTAATGTAAATGCTCTTTCTCCTCTTATTGTTTTTGTCATTCCAACAATTCTTCCTGGCATTTGTCTTATTATTCTCATATCATTTTTACATGCTATTATTCCTAAGCTATTTCCTCCCATAGCTGGAGGAATACCTAATGGTTGTCCATCACCTACAACTATATCTGCCCCATAATCTCCTGGAGGTTTTATAATTCCCATAAGTAAAGGATCTGCACCTATAATTGCAAGTGCTTCTACTTCATGTGCAATTTCAATTAATTCTTTTATTTTAAAATCAATTACACCAAAGAAATTAGGTATTTCAGTATATACTCCTGCAATATCTTTATTAATAATTTTTTTAATATACTCTAAATCAGGACATCCATTATCTAAAAATGGTACTTCTATTATTTCAAGATTAATTGCATAATTTCTTATAACTGATTTTCTATCTTCAGGTATAGATGATGGAATTATTACTTTTCTTCTTCCAGTTACTCTAGATGATAATAAAATAGCTTCTCCTATAGCTGTTGGAAAATCATATAATGATGCATTTGCTACTTCCATATTATATAATTCACAAATCATACTTTGAAATTCAAATAATGCTTGAAGTACACCTTGACTTACTTCAGGTTGATATGGAGTATAAGATGTTAAAAATTCTCCTCTTGTAATTAAATATTTTATTATACTTGGTACAAAATGAAACCAAGGTCCTCCTCCCATAAAGCATTTTTTATATACTTTATTTTTTGATAAAATTGATTTTACTTCTTTATAAATAGAATATTCATCTAAAATTGGAATATTTAAATCAAAATTTACTTTTGGTACATCATTAAATAAATCATTAATATTTTCAATACCAACTTCTTTAAGCATTTCTTTTAAAATTAAAGCATTAGGAATATAAGGATGAATAAAAAAATCCATTAATTATCACATTAAATTGAAATAGTATGTTTTCCTAAACTTTTAAATTCAAATGCTTCTATTGTTGCTCTTACTGGTTTAAATTTTCCATCAACTACTTCATATTCTATTTCTAATCTAGTTGGTTTATCACTTATTCCAAGTTTATTTGATTCTTCTATAAGTTTTGATGCAAGTTGTACCCACATTTTCTTATTTTCTTCAATTATTTCCTTTGGTGTATTTTTACAAAATGTAGCATAAAACCATCTTTTTGCTCTAAAAATAGCACTTCTAAATGATGGACTCATTCTAAATCTTTGTATCATCATTTTCATCACCTTATTATTATCTTATAATAGTATTACATATTAATATCTTTCGATAATAGATTTTAAATTAATTATTTAAAAATTATTTTCTAATGTATTTTCCTATTATTTTTATTTTAAAACTACATTTTGGACATTTATTATTTTCTAATTTATATTTAATAATTCTATATCCATATCTTTTTATTAATAATTCATTACAATTTGGACAATATGTATTTTCATAATCATGACCTGGAACATTTCCTATATATGGATATAAAATTCCCATTTTCTTTGCTAATTTATATGCAAATTCAAGTTTTTCTATTTTTGTTGGAGGATTTTCAAATTTATATGCTGGAAAATATCTAGTAAAATGAATTGGTGTATCAATACCAACTTCTTTAATAGTTCTTTCAATTATTTCTCTTATACATTCTTCATCATCATTTACATTTGTTATTATTAAATTAACAAGTTCAATATGATATCCTATCTTTTTTGCTTCTCTTACATTTCTCCATATTTTTTCATAATCAATATTTCCACAATATTTTTCATAAACTTCTTTATCTCCTTTTATATCTATTTTTAATCCATCCATACCTGCATTATATAATTCTTTTAATACTTCTAATGTCATATAACCATTTGATACATAACATGAATATAATCCATATTTTCTTCCAATTTTAAATAATTCTATATTCCAATCAGTAAGAAGTGTAGGTTCTTGAAAACTTGAACATAATCCTTCATCTTTATTTTCTATTGCTATTTTAATAATTTCTTCAGGTTCATAATATGTATTAATTTCTAAAAATCTAGATAAAGTCCAATTTTGACACCATGGACATTGAAAATTACAAGACCATGTTGAAAATGTTAATGCTGTTGAACCAGGCCAATAATGAAAAAATGGCTTAATTTCAATAGGTCTACTTTCTATTGCACTTAAAACACCATAAACTATTGTATATAATTTACCATTGATATTTTTTCTTGTTTTACATAATCCATAACTATTTTCTTCTATTATACATCTATGTTCACATAAAGAACATTTTACTTTATTATTTATTTTTTCATAAAATTTTGATTCTTTAATATTCATTTTTAATCTTTTTAATTCCTTTTGATAATAAAAATTCTTCTTTTTCTTCTTCTCCTACAGGTCCTAAAATAACTAATCCTTTTCCATCTTCTATATTTATTTCATGCATTTTTAAACTATGAGGAGTTTGTCTCATTTTTTCTATTAGTATATATCTTTTTAATACTCCACCTTTAACAATTCTTCTAAATCTTATTATTCCATCTGCTATATGTTCAACTCCCCATCCAAAAGATTCAGATGTAGTAATAGCATATTGAGAAGTTACAAAAATTGTAAAATCCCATTTTGCTAAAACTTTTTTTACATAATATGAATATCTTCTTGCCATTGATGGTTTATCAAGCCAAAATGCTGATAGTGAATCAATAACAACTCTTGCTCTTCCATAACCTAAAGTCTTTTTTGCTTCTATAATTTTTTCAACAAGATCTTCTACAGTTAATGATTTTAATGACCATTTATCTTCTAATCCCATTAATGCATCAATTATTATTAATTTATCTTCTTTTATTGATTTATCAAAATCAAATTTAAATTGTTTTGCTTGATTTATTATGGATTCTCTACTTTCTTCAGTTGTAACATATATACATTTATCTCCTTCTTTTATTCCTTGAGCTATAAAATGAATACAAAGAATTGTTTTTCCTGTTCCTGGCTCTCCAGTAATAGCAATACAAAATCCTCTTGGTATTCCTCCTGCTAACATTTTATCTAATGATGGAATTCCAGTAGAAAGTCTTTCTATATCCATTAATTAATAATTTCTTTTTATAATAAATAAATTTTGTTATAAAAATTTAAGCCCCAGAGGGGATTTGAACCCCTGACCAACGGCTTACAAGGCCGTCGCTCTACCAGCTGAGCTACTGGGGCTTAATATTTTTTTAATATTACAATCATTTAAAATTTTTCTCAAATTGTTTAAATATTAGCTAAAAAATAGTTTTTATAGAGCCGGGGTAGCTTAGCCTGGCTAAAGCGCCGGACTCATAATCATATAAAAGGGACGAGAAATCCGGAGATCGCGGGTTCGAAGCCCGCCCCCGGCACTATTTTGAAT
>Ga0326760_1000523_pt1 | contig 19842 bp, 15 predicted proteins | sample GCREP_S_FD_207668 | JGI IMG/M metagenome (GOLD analysis project Ga0326760, IMG submission 207668) | Hot spring sediment microbial communities from Geyser Creek Basin, Yellowstone National Park, WY, United States - GCR.EP_S | ecosystem: Environmental > Aquatic > Thermal springs > Near-boiling... | reverse complement strand
CCATCATTGTGGTTCTTAACCAAATGCCTTGACGAGGAGTTTTATATTCTGGTCTGGACTACAACCCCTTGGACGCTTTTTGGAAACAGGGCTTTTGCCTTTTCCCCAATTATGGAATATCTGTTTGCAAAGGTGGATGGGAAGGTGGTGGTTTTCGGTAAGGAAAACGCGGAGAGGATAAGGGAAGAGCTCGGTTGGGAATGGGAGGTTTTGAGGGTTGAGAGTGGAAAATACTTTGAGTATAAAAAGTTCCAGCACCCCCTATTTTCGGATATGGTATCCCTAGGTATCCTTGCGGACTTCGTTTCTTCGGAGGAGGGTTCAGGGATAGTTCATATTGCGCCTGGGCACGGTAAGGAGGACTACGAGGTTGGGAAGATTTACAACCTTGAGGTTTTCTCACCCGTGGATGAGGTTGGGAACTTTACCCAAGATGCGGATAGGCAAACAAAATATCCTTTAAACGTGGCGGGTAAGAGTATAGAGGAGGGGGGAGAAAGGGCGATAGAGAGGTTGAAGGAGTTGGGCTTTTTTGTTAAGCTTGGCAAGTACAGGCACAGCTATCCCCACGATTGGAGATATAAGAAACCTTTAATATTCAGGGCTACTGGGCAATGGTTCCTCTCGGTAGATCACCAAAATCTTAGGGAAAGGGCGCTTAAGGCTATAAAGGAGGATGTAAGGTGGCATCCAGAGGAGAGCATAAACAGGATATATATGTCCGTTAAGGAGAGGCCGGACTGGGTAATATCAAGGCAGAGGGCATGGGGTGTTTTCATACCCGCGGTTAAATGCAAGGATTGTGGGGAGGTTATTTTGGATCCCGAAATTGTGAGGAATTTGGCAAAGAAGATAAGGGAAGGCAATTCCGACGCATGGCTTACGGAGGATATTAAGGAATTTTTGCCCGAAAACTTCACCTGTAAAAACTGTAACGGTAGGGATTTTGAGAAGGAGTATGATATTTTGGATGTTTGGTTTGATTCCGGTTCAACAAACATAGCGGTTTTGGATAGGAGGGGAATAGGTTGGCCCGCGGATGTTTATCTTGAGGGGTGGGATCAACATAGGGGTTGGTTTAACGCATCCCTTATGATAGGTATGGCTGCTAAGGAAAAACCCCCATACAGGGCGGTTATTACTCACGGTTTTGTCTTGGATCACCTCGGAAGGGCCATGCACAAATCCCTTGGGAACGTGGTATCACCCCAAGAGGTCATAGGAAAATATGGAGCGGACGTTTTAAGGTTATGGGTGGCATCCTCCGATTACACGGAAGATATAAGGATCGGCGATGAGATAATGGCTAGGGTGGTGGATGCGTATAGAAAAATAAGGAACACATATAGGTATCTACTCTCAAACCTCTACGATTTTGATAAACCCCTTGAATACTTTGAACTTTTGCCCATAGACAGGTGGGCTTTAAGCAAGCTTTACACCCTAGTTAAAGATTGCAGGGAACACTACGAAAACTTTGCCTTTGAAAAAGTTTTCAGGGACGCGTATAATTTTATAGTTAATATGTCCTCCTTCTACTTTGAAGCCCTTAAGGATAGGCTTTACACATATGCTCCCAAATCAAGGGAGAGAAGGTCCGCCCAAACCTCGCTTTATTACATCCTTTATCACCTCCTAATGATCTTTGCCCCCATAATACCGCATACAGTTGAGGAAGCTTGGGGATTTTCACCCTTTAAGGAAAACTCCGAAAGCGCCTTTTTGGAAGTATGGAAGGATCTTCCCGAAAGCTTTAGGGACGAGGAACTTGAAAGGGAATTTGAGGTTATCTTAAGGATGAGGGATGAGGTTTATCCAATACTTGAGGTTTTGAGGAGGGAAAGGAAAGTAATAGGGCAGAACCTTGATGCAAGGATAGAGGTAAAGCCCAAGGGAGATTATGGGAGGATCCTTGAGAAGTACAAACCTTACCTAGTTGAGATAGTTGGGGTTTCGCAGTTCCTGATAACGGACAATCCAAAGGGAGAAGAATCCCTTGATGGTGAATACGGACTTTGGAAAGTTTCACACGCATTAGGTAAGAAATGCCCAAGGTGCTGGATGTGGTTTGAGGAGGAATTTGAGGAGGTTTGCTCCAAGTGCTCTAAGGCTTTGGGGGAAATTCACCTTATCTGATAACTTCCCTTCCGCTATCTTCTTTCCGGTCACATCATAGGCTTCTACGTTTTCCTCGGAATAAACCCTGCCTTTCTCGTCAACAAAAACGGGGTCTTCGTATCCAACGACGCAGATGTATGTAACAGGATCAACGGATGTTACGGAAACAACGCTCACATTTGGGGATACGTAGTCGTAAAATGTCGCGGAAAGTGCCTATGTTACCAAAAAATTAAATACCCCATATCAATTAGTCAAATTAAATATCTCCTTTTATACGATGAACAAACTCTCTATCAACCACCACTTGTTATAACCTAATTATCCATATTATCCATTTTATCCTATATTTTGCTATCACTTTCCTTATTCTATTATTAGACCTTTCCTCTAATTAAGTAGAAAGCCAGACCTTTAAAAGTAAAAGAATAAATTATCTATTTGTTTTCCAAAATCTCCCATAGCCGAGGGTTTATAATAGAGAAATATGATTGTCAAATTTAGGCTTTTTGAATTAAACAAGGCTTCATTATAAGCTTCAATATAAAATGGACCTCTATTAGGTTTAATTTCACTTTCGTAATTTAGCTCTGATGACGAGCATCTATAACAATTTAGAATTTCTTCTTCCTTCGTTGAAATACTATATGTAATATCATCTCCATCTAATGAACCTTTAACGATTATGTATTTAGCAGGCTTTCTTAAATTTTCACAAATAGTAGATAACTCACTTTTAGGACTTATATAAAACTCAATTCTACAAATTTTACCCACTGATAAAATTTCTCCACTTATAGCATTAACTGTAAATATATCTGTTTGACTCCTTGCATCAGTATAGGTAAAAACATAACGAATATCTTTTCCAAAATTATAATAATCTCCTACATCATATATATCCCAAACACTCACTTTTAGGTATTTTGCTAATATCTCCTTTGCTTCTTCTTGATCTATTACTATATTCTTGTTTTCTAACATCAATTCATCACTTGGATAGTTTTTATTTGCCTGCACTAGTATATCTCTTTCAACAACTATTTGAAAACCTTTGTCTGTTTGTTTTATACCTATTACAGAGATTGCTCTTCCTCTAAAAGATACTCCCGGTTTGCTATATTCGGCATTTTTCTTATAAACTAAAAATATAGTATCTTTCCTTGCGTAAGATACAGGACTTGGAGAAAGTTCAAGTCTAAAAAGTCCTTTTTTATACTTTTCTTTGTCCTTTAATATCTCTTCTTTTGAAATGTTTTTTCCATAGTAAAATACACTATCTGCGTATAAGTTCTTCAATTCATCAAGATTTAAACTTACAATAGCCATTTTCCATCTCTCATATACTTCTTGTACAGATTGAGGATATGTAACGGAAGACTGAATTTGATATTTAGTCTTCGAAGTAACAACTTTTAAAACTATAAATCCCAATATAGTAGCAACCAAAATTCCACTAATAACAAAAAATAATTTTGTATTTATAGGTTTTTTGTTCTCCTTCCTCATAGAGAGTATTATAAGGCTGAAAATTCGGTGATTGACCCAAGCATTTATACAAAGCCTTCCTCTTATATACACCCTCCAATTAGAAAAGTTGATAAGTCTCCAGATCCCCTTGCCTTCTTGCCACTCAAAACTTACAAAAAGGACTTTTTACCTTATCTGAAAATTCCTTCCTATGTTATGCAGAAACTCCTGGCGGGTTTTTAAATCCTCTTTGAAAACCCCCAGCATCGCGCTCGTTATCATCTTTGCCCTATGCTTTTTAACGCCCCTCATAACGGAACATAGGTGTATCGCCTCCACAACCACCGCAACCCCCAATGGGTTTATCGCTTTGTTTATAGCCTCCGCTATCTCAACCGTCATTTTCTCTTGAATTTGTAGCCTCCTTGAGAACATCTCAACTATCCTAGGGATCTTTGAAAGCCCTATAACCTTTCCGTTTGGGATATAGGCAACATGCACAACCCCAAAAAATGGGAGAAGGTGGTGTTCGCACATTGAATAGAAGTCTATATCTTTAACCACGATCATTTCGTCGTAATCCGCGGTGAAGATAGCGTTGTTTATAACCTCTTCAATGTTTTGCCTGTAACCCGAAAAGATCTCTTCAAACATCCTTGCGATCCTCTTGGGGGTATTCTTTAGACCTTCCCTATTTGGATCCTCGCCTATCTCCTCCAAAATCTGCCTAATTAAGTTTTCTATCCTTTCCGAGTTCATAATTAAGTTTTCCTCCCTATGGGTGAAAGAAACCTTATGAAGTTCCCGAACCTATTGGGGACAACGCTTAAAACATCCGCAAAATCCCACCTCTCAACTTTATCCTCCCTCAAAGGGGAGAATTCGTCAATTGGGGAATAAAGGGGCTCAACTTCCGGAACGTCCTTTAAAACCTCAACCCATTTTAGGATTTCAAGTATATCCCTCTTTAAGTCCTCATCAAGCTTTAATTTGGCTAACTCTTCTATTTTCTCAATTTCCAAACTGGGGCGGGAGGACTCGAACCTCCACCACCAGATCCAAAGTCTGGCGTCCTGCCAATTAGACGACGCCCCAGTTTAAGAAAATATTATAAGGCAGGCAAAGTTTCCTCACTCTTTTTGAAAATCACCTTCTCCTTCTCTACATCTATATCCGCTATTACATGCGAGTTGTCTGTTACCTCGCCAGCAATGACAGCCTCAGATAAGGGTTCCTCTATGTACTTCCTTATTACCCTCCTAAGGGGCCTTGCCCCGTACTCGGGATCGTAAGCCTTCTCAACCAACCAAACCTTCAAATTTTCCGTAAGTTCAAGGGTTATCTTCTTCTCCTCAAGACGCTTCCTAAGATCCCTCAACATGATTTCCACGATCTTAACGAGGTCTTCCTTGTTGAGGGGCCTGAATATAATCACCTCGTCAACCCTATTTATGAACTCGGGAGGTAAGGTCTTCTTAAGCTCCGCAATTAGAAAATCTTTCAACCTCTCAAAATCAAACTCCTCCCTCTCCTCCCCAACAACAAACCCCATCCTCCTCGCCTCCTTAAGCCTCCTTACTCCTATGTTTGAAGTCATTATGATTATTGTATTCCTAAAGCTTACCGTCCTCCCAAGCCCATCGGTTAATATACCATCCTCTAAAACCTGCAATAGGACGTTTAAAACCTCCGGATGAGCCTTTTCTATTTCGTCAAAGAGAACAACGGAATATGGCCTCCTCTTTACCGCTTCGGTTAGCTGTCCCCCTTCCTCGTACCCAACATATCCCGGAGGTGCCCCTATCAGCCTTGATACGCTGTGCTTTTCCATATACTCGGACATATCTATCCTTATGAGTGCCCTCTCGCTACCGAACATAAACTCCGCCAAAGCCTTGGCAAGCTCAGTTTTACCAACACCCGTAGGTCCAAGGAATATAAAGCTCCCTATGGGCCTCTTTACATCCTTTAAGCCGGATCTGGCCCTCCTAATCGCCTTAGCCAGCGCAGTTATCGCCTCATCCTGCCCTATAACCCTCTTCTTAAGCTCCTCCTCAAGGTGGAGCAATTTCTTGGATTCGTCGTATGTAATTTGGGATACGGGGATCCCAGTCCACCTTGAAACCACCTTGGCTATATCCTCCGCCGTTACAACGGGTTTGCTTTTAACCTTTATTTCCTGCATCTTTTGCAGGATCTCCCTTTCCTTTGCCTCCATCCTCCTCATAGATTCAATGTCCCCCCTACTTCTTGAGAACTCAATAAGTCTCCTTACCCTCTCAAGGTCCTCCTCAAGTTTTTTCATCTCCTGTGGGATCTCCGCGGAAAGCTTAACCGCCGCTCCAGCCTCGTCCATAAGGTCTATTGCCTTGTCCGGCAAATTCCTATCCGTTATGTACCTGTCCGAGAGCTTAGCGGCAGCCTCTAAAGCTTCGTCCGTGTATATCACACCGTGAAACTCCTCATATCTGGGCTTTAATATTTTTAGGATCTGAATTGTCTCCTCCACGGTAGGGGGTTCTACATATACGGGTTGAAATCTCCTTTCAAGGGCACCATCCGTCTCTATATGTTTCTTATACTCCTCAACCGTTGTGGCACCTATGATCTGGATCTCCCCCCTTGCTAAGGCGGGCTTTAGTATGTTCGCCGCATCGAGGGCTCCCTCGGCTGCGCCTGCACCCACGAGGGTATGCAACTCGTCTATGAATAGGATCACGTCGGGGGAGCTTGTGGCCTCTTGAATGATCGCCTTTATCCTTTCCTCAAACTGCCCCCTATATTTTGTACCCGCAACCAAACCCGCAAGGTCCAAAGCCAAGATCCTCTTGCCCTTAAGCTCATCGGGTACCTCCCCCCTAACTATCCTCTGGGCTAAACCCTCAACTATTGCGGTTTTTCCCACGCCAGGTTCCCCAAGCAAAACCGGGTTATTCTTCTTCCTCCTTGATAGGATATGTATCACCCTCTCTATCTCCCTCTCCCTTCCCACAACGGGATCCAACTTCCCAAGGCGGGCGAGCTCCGTAAGGTCCGTGGAGAACTGATCCAACGTCCTTGTACTTCCCCTTGGCCTCCTTGGGGGTTCAACCTTTGGGGGAGTCTCAAAGGAGAAACCTATGCTCGTTGATAGGGTATCATCCGTCCTCCCATGCGCCATCAACCTCTTAATTTCTTCCCTAACAAGGGAAACGGTTATACCGAACTTGTTTTCCAGAATTTGAGATGATAAGGACCTCTCCTCCAAGAGTATGCCAAGCAAAATATGTTCGGTTCCCACCTTATCCTGCCCAAGCTTTCTTGACTCCTCTACAGCATTGTTTATAGCTTTTCTTGCCGATGCGGAAAGGGGAAGCTCCTGGGCGTAAGTCTTCCTCATAGGACCCCTTGAAAGCCCCTTCTCTATCTCCGCCCTAAGCTCCGTAATATCAACCCCTAGGTTGGTAAGGATCATAACCGCCATGCTGTCGGAAACTTGGGTCATGGCAAGAATAAGGTGCTCGGTGCTTATGTAATCGTGCCCAAACTCCATAGCCTCCCTCTTGGCAGATGCCAGAACCCTTTTGGCTTTCTCCGTGAAGTTAGGCGTTCCCATAAACATACCTTCACCTCCCCGTAAATGCTTCAACCAACCTCAAAAGCGACATAGCTTTACTATTATAAGGCGAGAAGGGATCCTTTGCAAGGGGCTCCAGGATGCTCTTTGCTTCCTTGAATTTCCCCTCCTCTATGAGATTTTCCGCGAGTTTGATCTTGATGTATTGCGAAATGGATGGGTAATCAAGGGAAAAGTTCCTTTTAAGTTCGTTTATGTCGTTCTTAAGGGCGTAAGTGTAAATAGCCTTTGCGACCGATAGGGCAAAATTCTTCCCAGAAACTTCCCTTACGTACTCTAAGGCTTTCTTAACATCCCCTTTAACATAGTAAGAGTTTGCGAGATCCAAAAGGGCCATATCGCCCCAAATGGTACCCTTTGAGGATCTTGCCACCTCCTCAAGGGATCTCTCATCCCTAAGGTTCATAAGCATAGCCTTTAGGTAGCCGATCTCTCCCTTTTCCATCTTTGTCTTGTTCGTGTTCCACCAGTAGTATATCCCTCCCCCTATCACCACCGCCAAAGCCACCGCTCCCCATATCGCATTTTCCCTATTCTTTTTTAAAGCCTCCAATATCCTTTCCATCATCTCCACAAGGAGATATTATAAGCGGGTTTATAATCCCCTATCGTGCTTCTTGTACCAAAAACTAGGTTCTCAAGGATCCACATGATAGGGATAGGGGGTTCTGGGATGAGCGGTTTGGCGGAAATACTTCACAGTCTGGGATTTGAGGTTAGCGGTTCGGATATATCAAGGAAGGAGACCACGGAGAGGTTGGAAAGGCTCGGGATAAAAGTTTTTTATGGGCATAGGGCGGAGAACGTTGAAGGGGCAAACATAGTGGTTTATTCCTCGGCGATAGGACCAGATAATCCCGAACTTGTTAGGGCTAAGGAGTTAAAGATACCCATTATACAGAGGGCGGAGATGTTGGCGGAGCTTATGAGGGTAAAGTTTTCAATAGCGGTCTCCGGGGCTCATGGGAAGAGCACGACAACATCAATGATCGGGCATATACTTAAGGAGGTGGGGAAAAACCCAACGGTTATAGTTGGGGGGATCTTAAAGGATGTAGGGTCTGGGGGTTTGGTGGGGAGGGGGGAATATTTGGTTGCGGAAGCGGACGAATCGGACAGATCTTTCCTAAAGCTTTTACCCACCATAGCGGTGATAACCAACATAGACAGAGAGCATATGGACACTTACGGGAGTATGGCATCCTTGAAGATGGCTTTCATTGAGTTTGCAAATAAGGTACCTTTTTATGGCTCCGTTGTGGCTTGCGGGGACGATAAAAACGTTAGGGATATCCTACCCTTCATAGAAAAAAGGGTTTTCACCTATGGGTTTTCAAATGAGAACGACCTTTATGCGGAAAACGTTAAAGTCTTTGGTTTATCTTCGGAGTTTGAGATCTCGGGCTTTGGGGAAAGGTTAAAGGGAAAACTTAACGTTCCGGGAAGGCACAATGTCTTGAACGCCCTTGCGAGTTTAATAGTTGCCTGGGAGCTGGATATTCCCTTGAGGGAAGCCTTGGAGAGTTTGGAGAGCTTTAAGGGGGTAAGTAGGAGGTTTGAGATCAAGGGGGAAAAGTTCGGGGCGATTTTCGTTGACGACTATGGACATCACCCAAACGAGATAAAAAATGTTCTAGAGGTTGCAAGGGGAATAGGGAAGAGGGTGATAACCGTATTTCAACCTCACAGGTACACAAGGACGATGGATCTGTATAGGGAGTTTGGGGAGGTTTTGTTAAAATCCGATATCGTAATTCTACTTCCCATATATCCCGCGGGAGAAAAGCCCATACCGGGCGTTTCTTCGGAGCTTATATATAGCGTTATGAAGGGTATGGGAAAGGATGGAGTTTATTTGGTTGAAACTTTTGAAGAGGCCGCGGAGCTCTTGAGGAAGATCTTGGAGGAAGGGGATGTGGTCCTTCTACAGGGTGCGGGTAACGTTTATAGGGTTTTTGATATTGTTTAATTGTGGGGGGAGAAAGGGGGGTATAATCTCCTTGGTGCCCTCCGCGGATAGGATAATATACGAAATGGGAGCGAGCGAAAATTTAGTTGGGGTTTCAACGTTTAGCCCCCTCAAGGGTTCAAAAACCATCGTTGGGGATCTTATAAACCCTGATTACGAGAGGATAAGATCCTTAAAGCCGGACCTTGTGATAATCACCCTGCCTATGCAAAGGAGGGTAAAGGAGAGGCTAGAGAGCATGGGAATCAGAACTTACGATTTCTCGCCTGAAGGCGTTGAGGAGCTAATAAGCGGGATCTTGGAGCTTGGTAGGATGATGGGGAGGGAGGGTAGGGCAAAGGAGCTGGCGGATAGCATTGAAAGGGTGGTAAAGAGGATAAAGCCCGTGGGGGAATTTTATTTTGTGGTAATAATATCGGAATCTCCGGTTTTTGTGGCGGGGAGAAATACATACATTTCCGAGATTTTGAGGCTATTTGGAGGGAAGAATTACTTCTCATGGATTGAAGGGTATAAGGGTGTTTCGGTGGAGGATGTTTTAAGCGGGGATTTTGATGTGGCGGTTGTTCCTTACGAGTTCTCGGGCAGGATGGGGTTTGAAAAGAAATGCGTAATAAAGCTTGATCCAAATCAGCTATCGCCGGGCTTGGAGATCTTTAGCCTTATAGATAGCTTAAGATCAAAACTCTCCGTTTGCGTTGAGAAAAACCTTGTCCGCCCTGTAAGATGACCTAACTAAGGGACCCGAGAATACTTCCTTAAACCCCATCTGTAAAGCCTTCTCCCTGTAATAATTGAACTTCTGGGGTGAGACGTACTCAACGACGGGCAAATGTTTTGGTGTTGGGCGCAAATACTGCCCAATGGTAACGATATCAACCCCAACTTCCCTTAAATCCCTCAGGGTTTGTAAAACCTCTTCTTCAGTTTCACCCAAGCCCACCATAATGCTTGATTTGGTGTATATGTCTTTCCTTAGGCTCTTAGCGTATTCTAAGACAAATAGGGATTGTTCGTAAGATGCCCTCCTGTCCCTGACCTTTGGGGTAAGCCTCCTTACGGTTTCAACGTTATGGGCGAAAACGTCAAGGGGGGAGAAAACCACCCTTTCTATGCTCTCCTTTTTACCCTGAAAATCCCCAACCAAAGCCTCTACCTTTACGTCCGGCCTTAGAGTCTTTATATAGAATATCGTTTTTGCCACATGTTCCGCCCCCCCATCCGGCAAATCATCCCTATCCACCATCGTCAAAACTATATACCGTAGGTTTAGCTTACTTATTGCCCTCGCAACGTTCATGGGTTCGTTGGGATCCACCTTACCTCCCGGGTTTCCGGTTTTTACCGCACAGAACCTACAACCCCTTGTGCATACATCCCCCAATATCATTATCGTTGCGGTACCATGCCCCCAACACTCGTAAATATTTGGACACCTCGCCTCCTCACAAACCGTATAAAGGTTATGCCCCCTCAATACCCCCTTAACATCCTTGAATTTCCCATCCGTGTTCAACCTCACCCTCAACCATTCCGGTTTTCTTTCCATCATGTGAATTATACCTCCGTTATTTTCTCAAAGGATGCGAGCCTTTCCTCTATCGCCAAAACCTCCATATCCAACTTCCTCAGGGATTCCCTTATGTTCTCTATATGACTTTCCAATATGCACGCGCCTATGCTACATCTTACATCCTTCAAACTTTTGTAGATCTCCTTTAATTCCGCCTCAAGGGAAGATACCCTATTAAGAACCTCCTCCCTACGTCTCACCTCCCCATAGAAGCTTAAAACGAATACCCCGAAAACCGCAAGGAGTAGGAGCATTTGGGCGAAAACCGCCTCCGCGTAAGGGTAAATTCCGAGTAAGGAAATCTCTGGGACCCAGGGAACAGGAGTAATTGGTAAAACACCCGCCTCCTGAAAAGCCCTTACACCCTTACCCGCGAGGATAAAGGAGAGAATGAGAAGGACCGTACCACTGAAGGCAAAGAATTGATTTATTGGAAGCCTCTTCTTGAGGTAAAATATGCTCCAGGCGATAAGGGATAATACCGCCAAACCCACCAAAAAACCTAAAATTATTGGGTTTGGATTTTCCGTCTGAACCAAAAGGGCCTGATAGAAAAGTACGGTTTCAAGGGCTTCCCTGAAAACCGCTATAAAGGATAGACCAAAGAGGCCGAACCTGTATGAACCCTTTAGGCTTTTTACAACCGAAGATCTTATATAATCCTTCCATTTCTTCGCATCCGCCTTGGAAAATAACCAATGCCCCACATAAAACAGGACCGCGCTGGCAAGGAGGGCGGAGATCCCCTCAACAAACTCCCTCGCAAATCCGGATATCTTAATTAGAAATTGGGCAAAAAACCAAAGGATCAAACCCACAAGGATGGCGCTCACCCATCCGAGATTAACAAAGATCTTCTCCCTATTATATCCGAGGGAGGATAAGACCGCCAATATAGCTGCGACTATAAGAATAGCCTCAAGCCCCTCCCTGAATATTATCCCAAAAGAACCCAAGAACCCAACAAGTGGGTTAAACCCGTTCAAGTTTAAGATCTCGTCCTTAAGGGTCAATATCATTTCATACGCCCTCTCGTCTTTTCTCTCCAGCATTTTCCTTATCTCGTTGAACTTCATTTCAATTCTCCTCACCTTATCAGAAGGGAGGAAACCCTCCATAGGCTCAAAACCCTCAAAGTAAGCTTCAAGGAGCATCTCATTCGCCCCTTTGAATTTTCCGGATTTTGTCAGGAAGGCTACCATCTCAAGGTACCTCAGGAGCTTATCCTTCGGTTTTTGAGAGAGGTAAATTTGGGGTTTCGTCCTCAGGGCATTTATGTACCTTTCGGGTTCCTCAACACCAAGAGATTTTAAGTATTCAAACAATTCCTCATCGCTTAAGGTTAAAATCTGGGGGGTGCTCAATGGGAATACCGCGCTTGATGTATCCCTTCCCAAGGTTAAAACGAAGAAGGAGATGTCCCACCTGTCCTTTTCCGGTAAATGTTCAAAGGGGGGCATCGCGGTCCCTCCTATCCCGTACATAGACTGAAAGACGTTTAATATGCTAAGAGATTTATTTTTGTATAAAACTCTGGGTTTCGGGTCAAGCTCTTGCGCCAAGGGTGTTTCGGATTTCCCGTCCTCTCCATGACAGTTTGAGCAATGCCTTAGGTAAAGTTCCCTACCCCTTATAAGGTCGGGAATTGGGGATGAGATCTTGATCGTTCCCAAATACCTAGCCTTTACGGTTTTTATGTAAGATTCAAGGGATTCCGCCGGGACACGGGAGGACATGAGGGAAATAAGGGTATCCGCGAAGGGATATCCTTTAAGTTTTTGGGCGAAGGCGTTTATCTCCTCCCACTCCGCGGTATCAACTATTTCCCCGTTTACAACTATATCCCTATAATCCCTCGCTATGTAATCCAAGATGTTTATAGCCCTTTCGGCGCTTATGCTTATTATCGCAGTTATCATAATCCTGACCTCGTCTGTCAATTTTTAGGTTGAATTCTGACCGTTTTGGTCAATTTTTGCGAATCATTTGCAGAATCTGGAAAACCCTCCTTCCCACCACATCAATTGAATATCTTTCCGGCTCCCTTGGATAATATTTTCCGTTCATGGCCTCTTTTAACCTTTCCATTATTTCCTCTTCCGAATTTTCGCATATACCCAAATTCAGGTCCTGGGCTACTTTCCTTAGGTATCCCCTCGGGGATATAACAACTATGGGTTTTCCAGCACCCAAATACTCAAATAGCTTTACGGATGAGACAAAATTTTGGGATTCATCATTACCGTAAATCGCAATAAGAACATCCGAGGATACCATTTCCCTTAATGCATCCCTCCTACTTACGGGACCAAATCCCCCCAACCTCTCCGAACCAGGCCCCACAAGCCTAAGGGTAAAATTCAGCTTCTTACATGCGGAAATCAGGGGGGTTATATTCCTCTCATGGAAAATGCTACCTACGTGGGAAACCCAAACATCTTGATGCTTTATAGCTTCAAGCCTATACTCCCTCGGGTCGTAAAAATGTGGAATTAGAAAAACCTTTTCGTTAAACTTCCTTACTTCCTCCACGCAAGGGTCGTTTATACAGAAGACCGCTTTAGCTTTCCTCAAAGCCCATCTTTCAAGGAAAAAGTCCGCCAACTTGTTTTTCCTCCTGGGATCGCTTATCCACACGTCTCTAAGATCCGCAACGAATGGGATCTTTAACCTTGATAGAGTTGGTATCGTTAGGAATGCGGAAAAAGGGGGAGCGGTTATCACTACCACGTCTGGCTTTTCCCCCTGGAGTATTTCCCGTATCTTTCCGTAATACTTCAAGAAGAAAAAGATTCTGGAATCCGGGATAAGGAAAAACTTCAGAATTTCCCCCTTTCCGGAAACGGGAAACCTGTAAGGTTGGAAGTGGGGTAGGGGATAAACCTTTATTTTTTCTGAGATCTCCAAAAACCTCCCTTCATCCTCACCGCCAAATTTATCGCCAAATGCGGATATCACGAAAACTTCGGCACCCAGTTCCTTTAAATAAAGGGCAAGTTTTGACCACCTTTGGGCTCCGGCGGAGTTGTTGGGGGGGAAAAAGTAAGAAATTATTCCTACTTTCACCTCATAATGTCCAAATAACTTTCGGGAACCATCCTGTAATCCCCCGTCCCATCAAAATCCACAAATACAAACTTCAGGCCGAGCCTATAATAGTACCAAACCTCGTAGGGTTTCCCCTCAAACCTGAAGGGTTGGTTTAGGATCTCGTCGGGCGGTCCAAACTTCGTATATACTAGGGCTCTGTCGGATATTTTATTCCTCAGATTGCTCGGATAAAGGTACATTGCGGTGTAAAGCCTTTCTAAGAAAGCTTCCTTTGCCCTTTCCCCACCCATCTCCTCCCAAAACCTCTCCCAATTTTCCTTCCTGTCCCCCTTTTTCTTTAGAATGTCCGTTTTTTTACCGTAAACGAAATCCAAAACCGAGAGGAGAACCCTAAAGTCCTTATCGTTCTCTATGTTGAACTCGTTAAAAAGGATCTCCGTTTCCCTCCTTAGCCCATCCACATCCGCCGAGAACCTAATTTCCCCAAAAGAGAGAGCTCGCTTTGGAACAAAAACCTCAATTAGGGTATCACCTTGCAATTTTATCGGATCAAAGTACTTCCACCTTTCCCATTGGTTCTTAAAGCCGAAGCGGACGGATACCTCCCTTTGGGATATCACTCTTAACATAAGTTTCACCCCATCTTCCACGTATTCGTAAATCAAAGAGGATACTAGGATGTCCCTTTTGTTCTCAAGGTTTTTCCCCTTTACGGTTTTTAATACCTTTCCCGAGTTGTGATCCACGATCTCAGCGTAGGCATTAAAGTTTTTTACACCCTTGAGGGCACATAGAACGCTATCTTTTATATATCCCTCCGGCCTGAAAATTTCCCTATATTCCACCTTGGAGCATAGGTTATCAACTTGAATGGATATTTTCCACCTTGCGGTATCATTTTTTAAAACAAAAAGGCGGGCAGGGGCATAGAGCCTGGAATAAACCAAAACGCTTTCGGGATAGTATATCTGAACTATCGTAAAGATAAAACCCCGCCCGAGCAAAATTTACTCCTTCAACTTCTTTAACCTCTCCATCTCCTGCTTCAGTATGTCCCCCAAGCTTAGCGTAGGCTTTGTCTCCGCAACCTTTCTCTCCTCCTCCTTCATAGCCTTCTTTTCCATCTCCTCCTTAATCCTTTGGTACGCTTTCTCGGATAAAACGATCCTCTTCTTATCCGCCTCAATACTTATTACCGCAACATCTATCTCTTCTCCCACTTTATATTCAAATGGGGATTTCCTTACAAGCTGTGATATTGGGACAAAGCCTTCCACCTGATAATCCGCAAGCTCCACTATAAGTCCCTTGCTTGATGCTCCCCTTACCACGACCTTTAGATGTGTATTTTCGCTTACCTCTTTCTGGAGCTTCTCCCAAGGGTTGGGGTAAAGGTGCTTCAAAGATAGCTCCACAAAGTGCTCCTTATCGTTTATTCCGAGAACGTAAAGTTCGTACTTCTTACCCTTCTTTAGGGCTTCGGAGGGATGCTTAAATTTCTTCGTCCAGGATATGTTGGAAACGTGAAGATAACCCACAATCCCATCCTCAAGCTCAACAAATGCCCCGTACTGGTCAAAGTCGTAAACCTTCCCAATTACCCTATCCCCGATCTTGTACCTCTCCCTTACCGTGGTCCAAGGATCCGGCTGGGTTTGCTTTATACCCAAAGACATCCTCTGCCTTTCAACATCCACATTTAAAACTATGGCTTCTATCTCCTGTCCAACCTTTAAAACCTCGGAGGGATGGGCGGGGGGCTTTCCCCACCTTATTTCGCTTATATAAACCAAACCCTCAACCCCCGGCTCCACCTCAACGAACGCCCCAAAATCTACCAATTTCGTCACTTTACCCTTAACCCTTGAACCCACCGGGTATTTTTCCGCGACCGTCTCCCATGGGTGCGGTAGAAGTTGCTTTATAGATAAAGATAGCCTCTTGTTTTCCGGGTCAACGTCCAGAACCTTTGCGGATACCTCCTCACCTATTTTTACGAAATCCTCTATCTTCTTGGGCTTGTGCCAGGCAAGCTCGCTTATATGTACGAACCCCTCAACCCCACCGATATCAACGAACACGCCGGATTCTATGATATGGGTGATCGTTCCCTTAACAACCATTCCTGGCTTAAGCTCCGATAGCTTCTGCTTTGCTATTATCTCCTCCTCCTCAAGGGCATCCTTCCTCGAGACTATTATTACCCTCTTTTCCTTGTTCGCCTTTATTATTTTTACCCTTATGGTTTTACCGCTATGTAGGGTCTTTACTCTGCTGACATCCCCTGATAGGGACTTGGGCATAAAAGCCTCCACCCCGAAAACATCCACCATATAACCACCCGACACCCTCTTTGAGATCTTACCCTCAACCATCGCCCCGCTCTGGAAGGCTTCATATATCTGATCCCAAGCCCTCTCAAAATCAGCCTTGTACTTTGATAACTTCACCCCCCTCACACCATCCGCCTTCTCCACGTACACGAGGACCCTATCCCCTATCTTCGGGATCTGCCCCTTGAACTCCGAGATGTGTAGGATCCCCTCCGCCTTTCCCCCTATGTCTATGAACACCTCATCCCCCCTTATATCCATCACCACGCCTTCCACTATCTCCCCTTCCTTGGGGAGATCAACACCCTCTATTCCCCTTTTTATAATATCGCTTGGCAAACTCTCAACTTCCTTAAAGATCTCAAATTCCATACCCTACCTCCTTTTTTTCCTTAGCCTTTAAAATCCCTTCCTTTAAAACCTCCAAAAAGTCTTCCCTCTTTATCTCCCTCGGGTATATCGCCCTGTTAAAATAAACGTTAAAGCCCCACCTTTTCCTTTCCACGTAGGTAGGAACCACCGCAACCTTATCGTAAATCTCTTCCCTGTATGCCAACCACTCAATACCCTTTTTTAACGGCAAGAGGGGGCTTTCCGTCCTATTTCTCGTACCCTCCGGAAATATAAGTATTGCGAGATCCTTCATAAGCAACCTTAGGGCGGTTAACAGAGCACCTTTTGCCCCGGCGGACCTTATTATGGGATGGGCATTATAGAACCTTATAAAAGGGGATAATAGGGGGTTAAAAAGCTCCCTCTTTGCTATGAAGTGGATCTCCCTTGGGGATGCGAAGGCCAAAACCGGCGGATCCCAAGCGCTCCTGTGGTTTGATGCTATTATCACCGGACCCTGTAATGGCACATTCTCCCTTCCGAATTCCCTAACACCCAAAACGAACCTAAAAATTGGATAAGAAATCACGTAAGAAACCTTCCACTTTATGGAACCCCTAACCATTTAATTCCAAATCCCCCTACATCGTGCGGGTATTATAAGGTGGATTATGTTTTCAGTTTCTTCTTCTGTGCGGAAGGTAAAAAGATATTGTTTAGGATTATCCTATAGCCTGGGGAGTTTTTGTGCTTTGTTAGGTCGGTTGGAGGTTCTCCGACAAAGTGCTGGTAATCCTCAGGGTCGTGCCCAAAGTAAAAGCTAAAGAAACCCTTCCCGTAAGGTGCGAAAATATACTTTGCGGCATTTACCCTCGTATTCTCCGCAAGGACAACAACGTAATTTTTTAGCTTATCCTTATACACCCCCGAATCCTGACCTAAAAATTCCTTTATAGCCCTCGTGTGGTTCTGGGTAAGCATGGTTGGGATTTCGTCAATTTTCGCTGAAAATTCGTAAAGGTAAAAGTAAGAATTCTCCCCTAAGGATGCTATGTCCCTCGTCGCATCCGCATCCGTATGCTCGTATATATATGGGTTAGTTATCACCTTTGCATGTTTTAAAAATAGGGTCTTTGAAAAGTCCAGTTTCTCCTGATAGTTTGGGTCAACCGGATTCCCATCAAACGGAACATCCAATATATCCACGTTTTCCGCGGCTAAAGCTATGTCCAAGGTTATGGGAGCGGAACACATGGCAAAGAGGTAACCCCCGTTTGAAACGAACTCTTTGATCCTTTTCGCCACTTCACGCTTTAGCTCCCTAACACTTTTGAATTTATACTTCTTCGCCACATTCTCGGAAGTTTTTACCATTTGTATGTACCAAGGGGCATTTGAGTATCCCGCCCAGAACTTCCCGAACATACCCGTAAAATCCTCGTGGTGCAAATGAACCCAATCGTAATTTTTCAATTTCCCCTGCAATATCTCCTCATCCCATATTAGATCGTAAGGGATCTCGGCGTAGTCAAGGGCAAGCCTTACCGCATCGTCCCAAGGTTCCGCGTATTTCGGGGCATAAACCGCGAGCTTTGGAAGGCTCTGAAGCTTCACCTTGGACATATTACTCTTTTCTATTATCCCTTCTATTTCCAGTCTGTCGCTTTCCCCCAAAGTTTCGTAATAAACCCCCCTGCTTACAAGTCTCCTCTTTACTTCCTCGGAGTTTGAGTATATCAGAAAAGAACCCCCCCTGAAGTTTAACAACCACTCAACCTCATAACCCCTTGAGATCGCCCAATAAACCACCCCGTAAGCCTTCAGGTGGTCCGTTTGGATTTCATCCATAGGGATAAGGATATAAGATAGGGCAAAAAGCATAAAGGAATTTTAAAGCGGTTCCACTCCTACTACCCTTATAATACCCGCTTATGGCGGGAAAGATATACAAGATCTCGGGAGCCCTCGTAGTCGCCAAGGGTCTTGAGGGTGTGAGGATGAACGAGGTGGTTAGGGTGGGGGAAGAAAGACTTGTAGGTGAGGTTATAAGGATAGCGGAAGATCTTGCTTTTATACAGGTTTATGAGGATACGTCCGGTTTAAGGGTGGGAGAACCGGTTGAGAGGACTGGGGAATCATTGGCGGTGGAGCTTGGACCTGGGCTTTTAGGTCAAGCATTTGATGGAATACAGAGGCCCTTAGATCAAATCAGGGCTTTAAAGGGGGATTTCATTGAAAGGGGGGTTGATATACCCGCCCTACCCAGGGATAAAAAGTGGCACTTTACACCCTTGGTTAAGACGGGCGATAGGGTTAAGATGGGTTCGGTGATAGGTGAAGTTCAGGAAACAAAGTACCTTAAGCATAAGATAATGGTTCCCCCGAATTTAAAGGCAAACCTTGATGAGGAGTTTGAGGTGGTTGAAATAAAGGTTGGGGAATATACGGTTTGGGATACTATAGCGGTTTTGAGGGACAAGGATGGAAAGACATATAACATAAGCATGGCGCACAAGTGGCCGGTGAGGATAGCGAGGCCTTTTACAAAAAAGCTCCTACCCGTAGTTCCCCTAATAACGGGTCAAAGGATACTGGATTTCCTCTTTCCCATAGCCCTAGGTGGGAACGCCGCCCTTCCGGGTGGATTTGGTACGGGTAAGACCGTAACCGAGCAAAGCTTGGCAAAGCACTCCCTGGTTGATGTGGTTATTTACATAGGTTGCGGGGAGAGGGGGAACGAGATGACGGAGGTCATAGTTGAATTCCCCGAGCTCACGGATCCGAAGACGGGCGGTCCCCTAATGGAAAGGACGATATTGGTGGTGAATACATCAAATATGCCCGTCGCAGCTAGGGAGGCTTCAATTTATACCGGAATAACTATAGCGGAATATTACAGGGATATGGGATATAACGTTCTTCTACTTGCGGATTCCACTTCGAGGTGGGCGGAGGCTTTAAGGGAGATGTCCTCAAGGCTTGAGGAAATGCCGGGCGAGGAGGGTTATCCCACTTATCTTGCATCAAGGCTCGCGGCGTTTTACGAGAGGACGGGTAGGGTGGTTTCCCTATCGGGGGAGATAGGTTCCGTAACCGCGGTTGGGGCGGTGAGCCCTCCGGGAGGGGACTTCTCCGAACCAGTAGTACAGAGTACCTTGAGGGTGGTGGGTGGATTTTGGGCTCTAGATAGCTCTTTGGCAAGGGCGAGGCATTATCCGGCAATAAACTGGAATATCTCCTACACCCTATATTACGACCTTGTAAAGGGGTGGTTTGAGAAGGAAGTTAGCGAGGAATGGACACCTCTTAGAACTTGGATGATGGATGTTTTGCAGAAGGATAGGGAGCTTCAGGATATAGTGCAACTTTTGGGTCCTGA
>Ga0326760_1000522_pt1 | contig 19844 bp, 20 predicted proteins | sample GCREP_S_FD_207668 | JGI IMG/M metagenome (GOLD analysis project Ga0326760, IMG submission 207668) | Hot spring sediment microbial communities from Geyser Creek Basin, Yellowstone National Park, WY, United States - GCR.EP_S | ecosystem: Environmental > Aquatic > Thermal springs > Near-boiling... | reverse complement strand
AGGTTTCGTGAGGTGAGGACTCTGTGTACAGGAAGAGAGAATACCTCGCTACACCCATGTTCAACAACTCTATAAAGATGATGTTGCTTGGAGGTGGTGAGCTAGGTAAAGAGATAGCTATAGAGGCACAGAGGCTGGGGATAGAGGTAGTGGTTGTTGATAGGTATGACTGGGCTCCAGCTATGCATGTAGCGCATAGAAGGTACGTAGTAGATATGCTGAACCCCAACGCTGTTATATCTGTTGCCGAGAGGGAGAAACCTGATGTGATAGTCCCGGAGATAGAGGCTATATCTTACGAAGCTTTAGAAGAGCTTGAATCTAGAGGATACTTCGTAGTTCCCAATGCTAAAGCTGTTAGGATAGCTATGAACAGAATAGAGCTGAGGAAATTTGCAGCTGAATCCTTAGGACTGCCAACAACTAAATACGCGTTTGCGGAAAACCCTGATGAAGCTGTAGAAGCTTGTGATAAAGTTGGGTATCCATGTCTTCTAAAACCTGAAATGAGTAGTAGTGGGCATGGACATGCCAAAGTCTTAGAACCTAATCCCAGAGCTGTTAAGGAAGCTTATGAGTATGCTATAGCTCATTCACGTGGTAAAAGTAGAAGAGTTATAGTTGAGGAATTTGTTCAGCTAGAGACAGAGTTCACAGTATTGACGTATAGATATGTAGGCGATAACGGGGTTATTACAGAGACTTGCGAACCTGTTGAGCATTGGAGATACGGTAAGTACCACTATATAGAATCGTGGCAGCCATCTACTAAACAACGTTATGTAGTTGAGAAAGCTAGGGATATAGGGGTAAAGATCGTGAATGCACTTGGAGGTCTCGGGATATTCGGTGTAGAGGTCTTCCTAACTAAAGATGGTAGAGTTCTGTTCAGCGAAGTAGCGCCAAGACCTCACGATACCGGGATGGTTACTATGGCTAGCCAAGATCTAAGCGAATTCGCTATACATGTGAGATGCGTACTCGGGTTACCGGTTCCTAAACCCAGGATCCTCACCCCTGCTGCCTCTATAGCCATCTATACTGATAAAGAGAATATATGGGGTCCGAGAATACGCGGAGTTTACGAAGCTCTGAAGATAGAGGGTGTTGATATCAGGATATTCGGTAAACCGTTCACATACAAAGACAGGAGAATGGCTGTTGTACTCGCTAGAGGTAGAACTGTTGAAGAAGCTCTCGAGAAAGCTAGGAAAGCTTCTTCCTATATATCGATAGAGTGAAACAATGAGCGGCTGGACCTATAGTAAAGCAGGTGTTGATCTAGTTAAGCATAGAGCGATGCATAAACACGTTCTCGATGTTATAGAGAAGCTCAACAAAGAGCTGGGGTACGAAGTCGAGGGGTTGGGTGGGTATGCAACATCTATAAAATGGGGTAGTAGTAAACTAGTGCTACATATTGATGGTGTTGGTACCAAGACCTTGGTTCTGCAGAAACTGGGTAAGCATAGAGTTGCTGGCTGGGATTGCGTAGCTATGAATGTTAATGACGTTGTTTGTGGAGGTGTCAAACCTATAGCGCTTGTTGATTACATAGCTATGCCTATAGCTGATGAAAAGGTGTTCGCGGAAATCGTTGAAGGAGTTGTGGAAGCGTCTAGGTATGCAGGGGTAGCTGTACTCGGAGGTGAAACAGCTATTCTACCAGATCTAGTGAATGGATATGATGTTGTTTGTGCTGTGATAGGCGTGAAGAAGTGGGGATGGAGTCCTAGGGTAGATACCGGCGATATAGTTGTAGGGGTTTCTAGTTGGGGTCTTCATGCAAATGGTTACAGCCTTGTGAGGAAGGTTCTCGATAGCCTAGGGATAGATTACAGCTCTACTATTAAGGAGATAAACCTAGGTGAAGAATTGGCAAAACCTACCGCAATATATTCGAACCTTGTTCTAGAGCTTATAGAGAAGAACTTGATTAAGGGTGTTGCTAATATAACGGGGGGAGCTTTCACCAAAGTTAAGCGTTTGATAAATAGGGGCATAGATATAGTGTTGGATATGCCTAGACCGCCGAAGATCTTCGAGCTCGTGATGAAGCTCGGAGGTATAGATGTTGAGGAGATGTACAGGGTGTTTAACATGGGGATAGGGATGGTTCTCGCTACCGAGGATAGGTATGTTGAAGAGGTTAAGGGTGTTGTTGAGAAACACGGCTTCAACTTCTATATACTTGGTAAAGCTGTACCGGGTTCAGGTAGAGTTATAGTGAATACACCTTATGGTGTAACACTCGTTTTCTAGACTATACCGTAAAAACTGTTTACTGAGGAACAGAGATCAGATTTTTTACTCTCTTCACATAGCTAGCTATGGATTGTAGGTGAGTATTTTGAAAACTTTGACAGAGAAGATCTTAAGCAGAGCATCAGGTAAAGATGTTGCGCCAGGAGATGTTGTAGAGATAAATGTCGATATAGTTGCTTTCCACGATTTAACAGGATATCATGTAATCGAGGTTATGGATAAAGTTGGTAGAAGAGTTGTACACAATATAGATAAACTCGTTATAGCTTTCGATCACTTAACACCTCCACCTGATGTTAGAAGTGCTGAAATTCAGCAGTTTATAAGAAAGTTCGTCAAAGAGGTAGGAGTTAGGAATTTTCACGATGTTGGGTACGGGATTCTACACCAAGTTTTAGTAGAGAAATACGTTTTACCAGGTCAAGTAGTGGTAGCAGCTGATAGCCATACAACAACCTCGGGTGCTCTTGGAGCTTTTGCTCAAGGGATGGGCGCAAGCGATGTAGCGGCTATAGTGATGACTGGGAAGACATGGGTAACAGTTCCGCAACCTTTCAAAATAGTTTTAGAGGGTAAGCCTAGGCAGTGGGTAACAGGTAAAGAGGTTGCTTTAGAGATATTGAAGGAGTTCAAAGCCGACTACTTCATGGGTATGTCTGTAGAGGTTTTCGTTAAAGATCCCCCTGCTTTCCCCATGGATTACAGGCTTACTGTCGCTAATATGGGTATAGAGATGAATGCCGATACCCTTATGTTCGTACCTGATAGCGTTACCCTAGACTATATTAAGAGTAGTAGAGGGTTGGAGGTGAAACCTATTCAACCTGATACCGGTGCTAAGTATGTTGATGAGTATACTGTAGAACTAGATAGAGTTGAACTACTTGTAGCAGCACCTCATAGTGTTGACAACGTTAAAAATGTTCGAGAAGTTTCCAATGTTGAAGTAGATATGGTTTTCATAGGCTCTTGTACTAATGGTAGACTTAGCGATTTAGAGATAGCGGCTAAGATTATGAAGGGCAGGAAGGTTAAGACTAGGTGCATAGTTATCCCAGCATCTTGGAATATGTTCAGGAAAGCTATGGAGCTAGGCTATATACAGATATTAGTTGAAGCAGGATGTATCGTAACCTACGGCACATGCGGACCATGTATAGGTGGTCACTTCGGTATAGCAGGTCCAGGAGAAGTAGTTGTATCTACATCGAATAGGAATTTCATCGGTAGAATGGGGAGCCCGCAAGCATATATATACCTAGCAGGACCAGCAGTTGCATCTACATCAGCTGTACTCGGTAGAATTGCTGAACCAGGTGATGTTATGTGATTGTAAGAGGTAAGGTAATAAAGCTCGGCGATAAGATAGATACTGATGTAATAATACCAGCTAAATATCTAAAGTACACAGATCCCCAGTACCTTGCACAACATGTATTCGAACCTATAGATCCTGAGTTCCACAAGAAAGCGAAAGACTGTATCATTGTAGCAGGTAAAGCGTTTGGAATGGGTTCTTCTAGAGAACAAGCAGCTATAGCGATAAAAGCAGCTGGTGTTAAAGCAGTTATCGCGGAATCCTTTGCAAGGATATTCTATAGAAATGCTATAAACAACGGTTTACCAGCTATAGTATGTCCTGAGATAACTAAGGAAGTGAATAACGGAGATGAAGTTGTAGTGAATATCGAGACAGGTGAAGTAATTATAAACAATACAAAGACCGTGAAATGTAAAGGTATTACAGGTATAGCTCTAGAAATACTCAGGAACGGTGGTCTGATAGAGTACCTAAAGAAAGCTGCTTCCGGGGAAGGGAATAGATAAAAGAAATCTCTATGAACTCCTACCACAATTTTACATTTTTATACAGCATAAAGTTTTTTAAGGAGTGTACATAGCTCTAACTTTACCTGGTGTAGTTTATTGCACTTGACAAAGATAATAAGCTTGAATATAGATACGAAGAAGTACCTGAACAAGGTATTAGACTACATCTAAACGAATGTCTCTACCCACCACCTGAATTCGTTATAGAGAGTGTTGTTAAAGTTTTGAAGAAGTGTAATCAGTATCCTAGCAAAATATTATTCGATAGGTTTAGAGAACTTTTAGCTGAGTATGTAGGGGTTGATAAAGAGAATGTATATCCATTTACAGGTGCTGATTCAGCTCTTAGAACAATATTCAGTATCCTAGCTAAACCAGGGGATAAGGTTCTGTATGTAGAACCTACGTTCTCTATGGTGAAGATATACATAACGAACATGGGTTTGAAATCCCTGCCTGTGCAAAGCATTGAAAGCGGCGATTGGTGGTATACACCTGTAGAAGAGCTTCTCACCAAAGCTCGGAACGCTGATATAGCTATAATCATAGATCCCAATAACCCGACGGGAAGCCCTATTATTGGAGCTGATAAAAACGTTGTGAAGATGTTAGCAGAGAGCGTTTCTAGATACATTGTTTTTGATGAGGTTTACTACGAGTTTGCAGGGTATACTGTGGTGAAGTATGTAGATGAAATTGATAATATGCTTATCGTGAGGAGTTTGAGTAAAGCTTTCTGCTTAGCTGGTTTTAGACTTGGATACGTAGTCGGGGATAAAGAGGTTATAGCGAAGATAACCTCTATACACACATCATTCGATATACCAACACCTTGCCTAGCCGCTGGAATAGCTGCTTTAGAGAATAGAGAGTATATGAAGAAGATAGTTGAAGAGGTGGTAAAGGTTCGAGAACTTCTCTACACCGAGCTGAGGAAGAGAGGATATAAGGTGTTTAGATCGTATACGAACTTCCTCCTCATCAAGGATAAACGAGATCTAGAGCAAATCTTAAGGAAACACTCTATATACATAAAGAAGGTTGGGGAAGATCTGTTCCGAATAACAGTTCCTCCACAACATTTTGTGAACATGTTGTTGGAAATCTTAGGTGAGTCGGTATGAGGATAGCTATACCTAATAAGGGTAGGCTTAAGGAACCTACAATACAGTTACTACAAGAGATAGGTATAAAACTTAAAGCTCTAGATGAGAGAGCTCTTATCATACCAACTAGCTGGGAACAGGTAGAGGTTATAGCGGCTAGGACTGAGGATATTCCGTACATCGTTGAGTGTGGAGGTGCTGATCTAGGGATTACAGGGCACGACTATGTAGTTGAAGCTGAAGCCGATGTCGAAGAACTTCTAAAGCTAGACTACGGGGAAGGAAGGATAGTTCTAGCGGTACCGAAGTCGTGGGGGGTAGCAAACGTCGAAGAGTTGAAAGGTAAAGAGCTTAGGATAGCGACTAAATACGCCAGGATAGCTTCAAAATATATCGAGGTTAAAAATCTTAAAGCTAAGATAGTAAAGATAGGTGGAGCTGCAGAAGTCATGCCTTATCTAGGTGCAGCTGATGCAATAATAGATGTGGTTAGCACTGGTACTACCCTAGCTGTCCACGGTCTTAAACCTGTAGACACCGTTATGGAGACCTACGCTGTTCTTATAGCTAGCAAGAAGTGGAGAGAAAGTCCCTATGCTGATCTTGTAAAACTTATCACAGTTCTAATCCAGGGGGTGATGAATGCGAAGAAGAGGAAGATGATATTTATGAACGTCCCAAACGAGAAACTTAACGATGTTCTTAGCGATTTACCAGCTATGTTAGCACCAGCTATTACGAAGCTTAGCAGAGTTAACGCTTGGGAAGTTATAACAGTTGTTAACGAGGAGGATTTACCTAAAGTTGTATCGAAAGTTCTTGCTAAAGGTGCTAGAGATATCGTTGTGATAGGGATAGAGAAGGTGATACTATGACCAAGGTTATGCCTAGCATAGATATATCCAGCGGGAAAGCTGTTAAACGTGTTAAAGGTGTTAAAGGGTCTGGTATAGTAGTTGGAAACGTGGTCAAGGTAGCTGAAGAGATTTACAACGAAGGGTACGACTCAATCCATATTGTAGATCTCGACGCTGCTGAAGGTATGGGGAGTAATATCGATGTAGTTAAGGATATAGCGAAGATAGGTTTCGAATGGATACAGGTAGGAGGAGGTGTTAGAAGTGTGGATAGAGCTAAAGATATTCTCTCGGCAGGGGCTTCAGCAGTTGTTGTCTCGACTATATTCTTCGAGAACAGGAAGGTATTCGAAGATCTTGTTGAGTCTATAGGGGGAGAGAAAGTGCTTGTATCTATTGACTACAGATCTGATGGCTATGTGTATACACGTGGATGGAGGAAGAGGATATGTACTGTGTATAGAGCTCTCGAAGATTTACAGAAGTATAGTATCAGAGGAGCTGTGTTTACGTTTATAGATACTGAGGGAACATTGGGGGGAGTAGATAGAGGTGTTGTAGAGTATGTGAAGATGGTTAACGGGTTGAAGGAGTATGCAGGTGGAGTTTCTAGTTATGAAGATCTCGTTTTCCTCAGAGATGTAGGTTTCGATTACGTGATTATAGGGATGGCTTTCTATAGCGGGATTCTGAAAGGTGTTAAGTATGTCTAGACGCTGTAGTTACTCAAGAGAAACCCGAGAAACGTTAGTAGAGGTGGAACTAGATATTGATACAGCTGGAGAAATAGAGGTGTCAACACCTATCCCATTCTTCAACCATATACTTGAAACAATGCTCTACTACATGAACACTACAGCTAAGGTAAAGATCTTGGATAAAAAGCCTTGTGATGACCATCACGTAGTAGAGGATACAGCTATAGCTATCGGCGAAGCTCTAGCTAAATGCTTAGAGAATAAAGCTGGTATAAAGAGGTTCTCGCATACCGTAGTACCTATGGATGATGCTCTTGTGCTAGTGGCTGTTGATGTATCTGGTAGAGGTGGAGGATACGTTGAGCTTGGTTTAGAGAGGTTATCTATAGGAGGTTTGAGTACTGAAAATGTTGAGCATTTTATTGAAACTTTAGCGAATAGATCGAGAATAACAATACATGTTCTTAAGCTTAGAGGGAAAAATACTCATCATATTATTGAGGCATCGTTTAAAGGATTGGGCATAGTTCTTCACGATGCTACAAGGATAGTATGTAGAGATGTTAGAAGTCTTAAGGGGTCTCTATGACTGTGAAACGTATAATCCCCTGTCTAGACGTTAAGAACGGGAGAGTTGTGAAAGGTGTTAACTTTCAAAATCTTAGAGATAAAGGAGACCCTGTTGAGCTGGCATCTTTCTACGAAGATGAGGGTGCCGATGAGTTAGTGATACTAGATATCTCAGCTAGTGTAGAGGGTAGGAGAACAATGCTAAACGTAGTTAAGGATGTTGCAAGCATTCTCTCAATACCTTTAACTGTTGGTGGTGGGATTAGAGATCTAGAAGATATATCGGCAGCTCTAGCCCATGGAGCAGATAAAGTCAGCATCAATACCGCCGCGGTTAATAATCCGCAGATAGTTTCTAGAGCATCCGAGGAATTCGGTAGACAATGTATTGTTGTAGCTGTAGACGCTAAGAAGGTAGGGGATAGGTATAGGGTCTTCACGTACTCAGGTACATACGATACAGGTTTAGATGTTGTTGACTGGGTTAAGTATGTAGAGACCCTGGGGGCAGGGGAAATACTTTTAACAAGTATTGATAGAGATGGAACTAGATCTGGATACGATATAGAGTTAACCAGGTTAGTTGCTGAATCCGTCAGGATACCTGTTATAGCTAGTGGTGGAGCAGGATCTATGGAGCATTTCTACGAAGTTCTAACTAAAGGTAAAGCTGATGCAGCTCTAGCTGCTGGAGTTTTTCATGAACGTGTTATAATCATCAAGGAGCTCAAGATGTACCTAAGGTCTAGAGGTGTAGAGGTGAGGCTTTAGTGATTATCTACGGTATTCCTACGCAGAGAAACCTGAGGCTTGAGAACGTCTTTGAGAAAGTTAAAGAGATTATAAACTATGTTAGGGGTAGAGGAGATGAGGCGTTGATAGAGCTTACGAAGAAATTCGATAAAGTTTCTATAGATAGTGTTGTTCTGGATATAGATCAGCTTAAGAGATGCTGCAGAGATCTCGATCAAGCTATTACCAAATCCATAAACAAGGTTTTCAGCTTCCTATGGAGATTCCACGAAAAGACTCTACCTAGGAATATGGTTTTCGAGATCGATGGGGTTATTCTAGGATATATATGGAGAAGTGTTGAAAGTGTTGGAGTATACGTACCTGGGGGGAGGAAGTCATACCCCTCATCTCTAATGATGTGCGGTATACCGGCTAAAGTAGCTGGCGTAGAGAAACTCTATGTAGCTTCACCACCTCTTCTAAATGGTTGTGTAAATCCTGCTGTAGCTTACATATCTCTAGAGCTAGGAGTTGAAGAGGTTTACAGAGTTGGAGGAGCACAGGCTATAGCTGCGCTAGCTTATGGAACGGAAACAGTTAAAAAAGTTGCTAAAATTGTTGGACCTGGTAATATATATGTTCAAGCAGCTAAATTCCTTGTCCAAGATGTTGTATCGATTGACGGTGTTGAAGGACCTACAGAGCTTGTTGTAGTAGCAGATGAATCTGCTGATCCTCATCTAGTTGCTCTCGATATGATGTCCCAGGCTGAACATGGTGTAGAAGCTCTCGTAGTACTTTTAACAACCTCTAACGATTTAGCAAACAAAGTTTCACAGATACTGGGTAACGATAAAGATCATGTCTACTACATCACTACAGTGAAAAGCATTGATGAAGCTATAGAGCTTGTAAACAAACTTGCACCTGAACATCTATCTCTACACATATCGAGCTATGAGAAGTACATAGATAAAGTAGTGAACGTCGGCGCTATATCTATTAAAAACGAGGCTCCAGCTCTTATAGACTACATAGGCCCTAACCACGTCCTTCCAACAAATAGCTGGGCTAAATCTAGAGGTGCTCTAAGCGTTTACGATTTCCTAAAACCTATATCCATAGTAATGAACAGCTCTTCTATCGATAGAGAGCTTCTCGATTCTGTAATTAGTTTAGCTAGATACGAAGGTTTCGAGATCCATAGCAGAAGTATAGGTGTTAGGTATGGATATAGACATGGTGATTAACGAGCTCTACAACGTGATCCTGGACAGGATCGAGAAGAAGCCTCCGAATAGCTATACAGCTGAACTAGCTAGTAAAGGTATACCTTTCGTCGCTAGGAAATTTGGTGAAGAAGCTCTTGAAGTAATCGTAGCAGCTTTGACAGAATCTAGAGAGAGATTTGTAAACGAGGTAGCTGATATGATGTACCACCTACTGGTCTTAATGGCTTTGAAAAACGTTACACCAGGTGATATAGCTAGCGAGCTTAAGAGGAGAAGAAGATGAAGGCGCTGATAATTAACTACGGAGTCGGGAACTTATTCAGCATAGTTTCTGCATTAAAACGTACCGGGTTCGAGGTAGTGATCAGCAAGGTTCCTAGGCATGGATACGACTTGCTTATCCTACCAGGAGTAGGATCTTTCAACGCTTTAAGAAAATATCTTGAAGAACATGGTGAAGATCTCAGAGATATCGTGGAAAGCGGTACACCTACCCTAGGCATATGCTTGGGGATGCAAGTTCTTTTCGATTATAGCGAAGAATGTGGAGATTGTAAAGGGCTCGGTGTTCTTAGAGGTTATATAGGGAAACTGATAACACGTAGAAAACTACCCCATATAGGCTGGGACAAGGTTTACCTTACTAACTGGGATAGAGCTTGCGAGATTTTTAGAGATCTTCATGGGGAATACGTCTACTTTATTCATAGCTACGTACTGTATCCAGAAACTTTGGACTACGTATGTATGGTAAGCTTGTACGATTCTATATTTCCAGCTGCGATCAGCTACAAGAATATCCTGGGTACACAGTTCCATATAGAGAAGAGCGGGTATATAGGTAGAAGGTTTTTCGAAACTTTGATGAGGTGGGTAAGGAGATGATGTCTAGAAACGATGTGGAGAAGATATTGAACAGTTTAAGGTTTAGATATGAACAAGGTACCGTTATAGCTGTTGTCCAGGATATAGATACAAAGGATGTGCTTATGGTTGGGCATATGAATAGAGAAGCTCTTGAGAAAACCTTGTCTACAGGGCTTCTACACCTATGGTCTATATCGCGTAAAAAACTCTGGTTAAAAGGTGAGAGAAGCGGTAATTATCAACGTGTTGTGAAGATTCTTGTCGATTGCGATGGGGATGCTCTTGTGATCTTCGTTAAGCCTATGGGCCCTGCTTGCCATACAGGAAACAGATCGTGTTTCTATCGAGAGTTACGTGAACTAGTCAATACTAACAGCGTCAACGTATCTTCGAGAGAACAGCCTCAGTAAACTCGTTAGTAGAACTATCTCCACCGAGATCAGGTGTAAGTTTCTTACCTTCTTTAAGAACCTCGACAACAGCATTCTCAATAGCTTCACCTGCTCTTATGTAGTAAGTAAGCTTGTGTTTTTCACCTAACCATTTAAGCATCCACGATATGCAGAGGATCATCGCTGTAGGGTTAGCGATACCTTTCCCAGCTATATCGAAAGCTGCTCCGTGGATAGGCTCGAACATCGCTTTCTCCTCACCTATGTTAGCCGACGGAGCTATACCTATGCTACCAGCTACATATGCTGCTAAATCGCTAAGTATATCACCGAATAGATTTGTTGTAACTATGACATCGAATCTCGAAGGTTTTCTCACTAAATCCATAACTGCTGCATCTATATACATCTCGTTTAGCTCTATATCTCTGTAATTTTGCCAAACCTTGTAAACACATTCTCTAAATAATCCATCTGAAACTGACAAAACGTTGGCTTTATGAACTATCGTCACTTTCTTCCTCCTCTTCGAGGCTAGCTCGAAAGCTACACGCGCAATTCTTTCGCTAGCCTTCCTACTTATAACTCTCAACGCTACAGCTACATCCTCTGTCAGCATGTACTCTGCTCTTACATAGACATCTTCTGTGTTTTCCCGAACTATAACCAGGTCTATATCATTTCGAAGAGCTTTAACCCCTGGAAGAGCTTTAGACGGTCTTATATTTGCGTAGAGATCTAGCCCTCTCCTTATCCTGACAACAACTTCACCTGCAGTCTCTCCCACAGGCCCCTTCAGGATGGCATCGCTAGCCTTTATGATTCTCCATGATTCGTCCGGAAGCGGGGTACCGTAAACTTTGGTAGCTGCATCGCCTACTGGTACCTTCACTATCTCTATATCTATACTGTACAGCTTTGAAATCTTCTCCAACACTTTAAGAGCTGCCGAGGTTACTTCAGGACCTATGCCATCCCCTTCAATAACCGCTACCCTGAACATCTAGTTCAACCTTCTTAACTACGTTCATGATTATACTCTCGAGGAGTTGTTTATCAATCTTTATACCTCTATCACCAAGGTCTTTAACAATCTTCAGCACTTCTTCAACAATATCGTTCCTAGGCTCTATACCTAGCTGCTTAAGTACATATTCAACAGCGTGTCTACCGCTGTGCTTACCCAGCACTATAATTCTCTGAGCACCAACGATAGACGGATCTATGGGTTCATATGTTAGTGGATGGCTTAAAATACCGTGAACATGTATTCCAGATTCATGTGCAAAAGCGTTAGCACCTATAATTGCTTTGTTAGGAGGTATCGCTATGTTGAAGTGCTTCGCTACTACATCTGCTACTCTACGTATTTTCTCAAACTTTATCCCTACTTCATAACCTAGAAGGAATTTCAAAGCTGATGCAACTTCTTCTAGAGCAGCATTACCTGCTCTCTCTCCAACACCTAGAACTGTTACATGGACTTGATCCGCACCTGCTTCAACAGCTGATACACTATTAGCTACAGCCATCCCGAAATCGTTGTGGCAATGAACGCTTAAGATGTAATTACCTTTGACATTGTTTCTAACAAATTCTACAAGCTTAACCATATAGCTAGGACGCATAACCCCTACTGTATCAGCGATATCGAGTCTATCGGCACCTGCGTCCACAACCCCCTGAAATACCTTCACCAAGAATCCCCAGTCAGATCTTGTCGCATCTTCAGCGCTAAACTCAACTACAACTCCATGGGATTTCGCATACTCGACAGCCTCAATAGCTTTTTCTACAACTTGTTCTCTAGTCATCTTGAGTTTGTACTTCATGTGGATATCGGATGTAGCTATGAAAGTATGTATAGCATCTACATCTGCATCCAAAGCTTTATCTATATCTTCTTTACGTGTTCTCGCGAGGGCTACTACCTCCGAATTACCTACATTCTTAGCTATAAGTTTAACAGCTTCAAATTCCCCACGGCTTGTTATAGGGAAACCTGCCTCAATAGAGTCAACACCTAATTCATCCAGTAGCAATGCTATTTCTAGTTTTTGATCAACAGATAAATCAACTCCTGGCATCTGTTCTCCATCACGTAACGTTGTATCGAGTAGCCTTATATATCTACCTCCTACACCATTACTACGGTACTTCTCGAAAACTTGAGCAATACAGATCCCCTTACTTCGCTTCTAGACGAGGGTTTATAAACTCTAATCATCTTAAAGCTTTATAATGTTTTTAAACTGTTTGATATCTAGCTATATCAATATGTTCAGAATGAAAATTTTTAAACCAGGTCTCGTAACCTGGTTTTACTGAGCTCTCAGAGGTGTTAGGTGATGGAACTCCAAGTACATTAAACGAAATAAAGGCTTGCTACTTCAATGTAGATAACTTAGCGATAGAGCTGAAGATTCCTACCTTAGTAAATAACGACGAGGTTCTTCGATAAGGTGGTTGACAATGATAGGAGCGGAACTCATGGTTCAGAGCCTTATCAAGGAAGGTGTTAAAGTTATCTTCGGTATACCTGGTTTATCGAATATGAAGTTCTACGATGTTCTCTACGACTACGCGAAAAATGGGGATATAAGGGTTATCCTAGTTAGACATGAACAAGCCGCTGCGCATGCTGCAGATGGCTATGCAAGAGCTTCCGGATTCCCTGGTGTATGTACAGCAACTTCAGGACCTGGAGCTCTTAACCTTGTCACAGGTATAGCAACTGCTTACTGGGATAGCTCTCCCGTTATCGCTATCACTGGGCAGGTACCTTTATCATCTATGGGTAAGCTGTCGTTTCAAGAAGCTGATATTGTCGGTGTTACACAGCACATAACTAAGTTCGTTATAAGATTAAGTAGAGCTGAAGATATACCGAAGTGGGTTAAGAATGCTTTCTACATCGCTTTATCAGGGCGACCAGGACCTGTTGTTATAGATGTTCCTAGAGATTTATGGACTAAAAACGTTGATAATATTAGTTTCCCTACGTCTCCGAATATAAAAGGTTATAACGGGTTTAGACTTAGAGCTGAACCTGAGCTCGTGAAGAAAGCTGCATCTATTCTAATAAATGCTGAGAAACCCTTGATCCTCGTTGGCGCAGGGGTTGTATGGAGTGGTGCATCAGAAGAAGTTCTAACATTATCTAATCTACTCGGTGTACCTATAGTATCGACGTTGCTAGGCAAAGCCGCTATACCTCATGATTATCCATTGTACTTAGGGATGCTGGGGTACTATGGTCGTGCTGAAGCTAACAAAGCCTTCATTGAGTCTGATGCAGTTCTAGTTGTAGGGGCTCGGTTAAGCGATAGAACTCTTCCATCGCCGAAAGATATAGAGTCTAAGAAGGTTATCATGGTGAATATAGATCCTACAGATATCGAGAAACAGCCTTTCAAAGTTGAGGTAGGTCTTGTTGGGGATGCGAAAATAGTTTTAAGAGATCTGATCAATGCTTTGATGCATCTAGGTGTTAAAGGTTATAGAAGTGAGTGGATTAAACGGGTAGTAGAGCTTAAAGAGTATTACGAAGCTCTGTACTACCGAGATGATGGGAAAGGGTTGAAACCTTGGAGAGTTTTGAAAACTCTTAGAGAAGTCTTGCCAAGAGATACCATAGTTACTACAGGTGTTGGTCAACATCAGATGTGGGTTGCATTGTTCTGGGATGTGTTGAAACCTAGAACCTTCATTTCGTCTGGCGGTATGGGTACAATGGGCTTCGGATTACCTGCAGCTATAGGAGCTAAAATCGCTAGACCGGAGAGTACGGTTGTTAATCTCGATGGTGATGGGTCTTTCCTTATGACTGCGAACAATCTTCCAGTAGCTGTTGAAGAGAATATACCTGTTATCTCGGTTATATTCGATAACCGTGTACTTGGTCTTGTAAGACAGGTACAGGAGTTGTTCTTCAATAATAGAGAGATAGCTGTTGATCTTGGGTACAAAACAGATTTTGTTAAACTTGCCGAAGCTTTCGGAGCTCTAGGATTTGATGTTGAAAGCTATGAAGATCTGGCAACAGCTGTCAGAAAAGCTATGAAAGAAAATGTAGCAGCTGTTATAAGAGTGCCTATACCAAGAGATGAACTTGCTTTACCAACACTTCCACCAGGAGGAAGCCTTAGGGAGATGATAACCCGTGTCGCAAGGAAAACTAGTTAAAGTTTTGGGGTACTACATCGACGCAAGCTTCATCGAGAGTGTTATAGCAACATTTAGAAAACTCCTTATAGACATCTACTGGATTTACGGAAGAAAACTAAACGATGAAGGTCTCTACGAGATATACCTACTCGTAAACAAGCATCCGAATCTTAAACTCGCACTTCTTGATCTAAGTAAGACGGTAGGTATCGAAGAGGTGAAACTATTTGAAGAATTTGGGTTAAGAGAGCTGAGATTTTGTAGTAATACATGTAATACTGTAGCTGATGAATGTAAAGATAGTTTTGTACTCCACGTACCTATTTATTCCCGTATATTAACATATAAACAAGGCGAAGTTTATGGCGAAGATATACCGAGACCAGGATGCATCTCTAGACGTAATGAAGGGTAAAGTTATAGCTATCCTAGGCTATGGAAGCCAAGGTAGAGCTTGGGCTTTAAATCTAAGAGATTCAGGGTTAAACGTTGTTGTAGGTTTAGATTATGTTGGTAAGAGTTGGAGACAAGCAGAAGAAGATGGGTTTAAACCTGCATATATAAAGGATGTTGTTAATAATGCCGATGTAATTGTATTCCTACTACCCGACATGGTCCAGCCACAAATATGGGAGAAAAGTGTTAAACCGTACATGAATAAAGGTGCTGATCTAGTCTTTGCACATGGATTCAACATTCACTACAAGTTAATAATACCTCCGGAGGATTCTGATGTATACATGGTGGCACCCAAAGCACCTGGCCCCATGGTTAGGAGAACATATGAGAGAGGAAGCGGTGTACCAGCGTTAGTAGCTATTCATCAAAATGTATCTGGTTTAGCTCTTCAGAAAGCCCTAGCTATAGCTAAAGGTATTGGATGTACACGTGTAGGCGTTATAGAGACTACGTTTAAGGAGGAAACAGAGACAGATCTCTTCGGGGAACAAGTTATACTAGTAGGAGGGATAATGGAGCTTATCAAAGCTTCATTCAATACGCTTATCGAGGAAGGGTACCAGCCCGAGGTAGCGTATTTCGAGGTTGTTAATGAGCTTAAGCTCATAGTAGACTTAATATACGAGAAAGGTCTTGTTGGTATGCTTAAAGCTGTATCGGATACAGCTAAATACGGTGGTATAACTATCGGTAAATACATTATCGACGAGACAACAAGGAAGAAGATGCAGAAGGTTCTTGAAAGGATTAGAAGCGGCGAATTTGCGAAAGAATGGGTTGAGGAGTATAGAAGAGGTATGCCAACAGTTATGAGAGAACTAGAAGATCTACAGAATAGCGTTTTGGAGAAAGTAGGGGAATGGCTTAGAAAAGAATTCATCTTTAAACAAAGTCAGGTATAACCATACATACCTATTTAAAACTATTTTAAAGAGAATTATCTTCATAAACATTTTTAAGCTAACCCATACAGCTCTAGAGATATAGGTGAACTAGGTGTTAGGTGGTTCAAAAATTAGAAGTTCTAGATACAACGCTTAGAGATGGAGTACAAGCAGCAGAAGTTTCTCTAACATTAGAAGATAAGATTAGAATAGCGTTACTACTAGACGAACTAGGTGTAGACTACATAGAAGGTGGATGGCCTGGATCTAACCCGAAGGACATGGAGTTCTTCAAGTTGATCAAGAATTATAGCTTGAGCCACGCTAAGATAGCTGCTTTTGGAAGTACTAGGAGGAAGGATGCGAAGGTTTATGAGGATAAGAATCTCGATGCTATATTGAGATCAGATGTTGATGTAGCTGTTGTATTCGGTAAAGCATGGGTTCTACATGTAGAACAGGTTCTAAGGGTTTCAAAAGAAGAGAACTTGGAGATGATATACGATACCGTAAGCTATCTTAAAAGCCATGGACTTAAGGTTATATTTGATGCTGAGCATTTCTACCAAGGATTTAAAGAAGATCCTGATTACGTTGTTCAAGTACTGAAAGTAGCTGAAGAAGCAGGTGCTTCTGTTGTTGTTTTATGTGATACTAATGGTGATGCATTCCCTTGGGAAGTTTACGAAATTACGAAGAAAGTTGTTTCTACAGCTAGAACAGTTGTAGGTTTACATATGCATAACGATATGGGATGCGCTGTAGCAAATACGTTGATGGGGGTTCTAGCCGGTGCGAAGCATATCCAAGGTACTATAAATGGTGTTGGGGAGAGAACAGGTAATGCAGATCTTATACAAATAATCCCAACACTTTACTATAAGATGGGGTTCAATGTATTGAAAGGTTCTGAGTCGATGAGGATGTTGAAGAAGATCTCGATGCTTGTCTACGAAATCATGTCGATGAATCCTAATCCTTACCAACCATATGTAGGAGAATATGCATTTGCACATAAAGCAGGGGTTCACGTAGATGCTGTACTCAAGAACCCTAGAGCTTACGAACATATAGATCCTGAGCTTGTAGGAAATACAAGGAAGATCTTAGTATCGGATCTCTCGGGATCTGCAAACTTAGTTGCTAAACTCCGTGAACTAGGTCTCGATATAAGTAAAGGAGATGAAAAGATTAGATCAGCTCTCTCTAAGATTAAAGAACTTGGGAAACATGGGTACAACCTTGATTCAGTTCCTGAGCTAGCTATACTCATAGCTCTTGAGGAGCTAGGATATGTAAATGAAAAATTTGTGTTAGAGGATTGGAGAATCGATATCGATAAAAATGGTATTGTAGCTGAGGTTAAGATAAACGGTGTAAAGTATATAGCTCGAGGAAAAGATTTCGCAGAAACTCTGTTTAACACTGTATCGCAGATGATGATAGCTCTGCACCCGTTGTTACCAAGAGCTAAAATTGTGCATAACTCTGTGACGATGCTTAGCAACGGTATGTATAGGGTTACCATAACCTTAGATACCCAGGGATACAGATTCTCAATGCAAGAAGTTTCACACAATGTTTTCGAAGCGTATATCAGATGCCTTATCAACGCTTATAAATATCTTGTAACGATCAACAGAATCTATGCTGAGAAACAGTTCTAAACCTTTAAAAAGGTGATTTGTGAAATGATTAGCGATATCGTTAAGAAAGGTATTGAAAGAGCTCCTCATAGAGCTCTGTTCAAAGCTTTGGGGTTAACCGATGAAGAGTTAGAGAGACCGTTAATAGGTGTAGCAAATTCTTGGAACGAACTGATACCTGGGCATAAACATCTCGATCAAATAGCTGAAGCTGTTAAAATAGGTATCAGGTTAGCTGGTGGTACACCGCTAGAGTTCAACACTATAGGTCTATGTGATGGAATTGCTATGGGTCACGAAGGTATGAAGTACTCGCTTCCATCGAGAGAACTTATTGCTGATAGTATAGAGATCATGGTTAAAGCTTACCAATTCGATGGACTTGTACTGATAAGTTCGTGCGACAAGATTATACCGGGTATGCTCATGGCTATGGCTAGGCTAAACATACCAGCTATATTCATATCTGGAGGACCTATGATGCCCGGTAGATACAGAGGTAGAAATATAGATCTTCACGATGTATTCGAAGCAGTAGGGCTTTTCAAAAAAGGGAAGATAAGCTTAGAAGAGCTTAGAGAAATAGAGAACATTGCGTGTCCCGGTGTAGGTTCTTGCGCAGGTATGTTCACAGCAAACACCCTGAACATCCTTACCGAAGCTTTAGGAGTATCACTACCCGGTAACGGAACGATACCTGCAGTCGATTCTGCTAGAATAAGGTTAGCAAAAGAAACAGGGATGAAGATTGTCGAGCTTGTTAAGAAGAACATAAAGCCTAGAGATATACTGACTAGAGAAGCTTTTCTAGACGCTATAGCTGTTGATCTAGCTCTTGGAGGTTCTACGAATACAGTTCTACACCTCATGGCTATAGCAAGAGAATGCGAAATCGATTTAACTCTCGATGATTTCGATGAGCTGAGCGAGAAAACACCTACATTAGCTAAGCTAAGCCCTGCAGGACCTTATCATATAGTCGATCTCCACGAAGCAGGAGGGGTCCCTGCTGTTATGAAGGAGCTAGATAGGAAAGGTCTTATACATAGAGATAGATTAACAGTAGCTCTGAAAACTGTTGGAGAGATCATAGCGAATACCGAGGTAAGACGTAGAGATGTTATCAGGTCTATCGATAACCCGATACTCCCAAGAGGAAGCATAATGATATTGAAGGGTACTCTAGCACCACAAGGTGCTGTAATAAAGATATCCGCTGTAGCCGAAGATCTGCACATATTCGAGGGACCTGCCAAGGTTTTCAATTCAGAAGAAGAAGCGGTAAAAGCTATTCTAGATAATAAGATAGAGAAAGGAGACGTCGTGGTTATCAGGTACGAAGGCCCCAAGGGCGGACCCGGTATGAGGGAGATGCTTACAGCAACATCCTTACTAGTAGGCATGGGGCTGGATAGAGATGTAGCACTAGTTACAGATGGAAGATTCTCAGGAGCTACAAGAGGAATAGCTATAGGGCATGTCTCTCCAGAAGCAGCTGAAGGTGGACCTATAGCTATTGTTGAGAACAGCGATATAATAAAGATAGATCTCAAAGCTAAGAAAGTGGACCTACTGGTAGAGAAAGAGGTTATAGAGGAGAGGCTGAGGAGATGGAGACCATTGGTAACACCGTTGAAAGGATATTTAGCTAGGTATTCAAGCCTTGTAACATCAGCTTCTAGAGGTGCTGTATTTAAGAATCCTTGACATATCTTCAATACATTAACTCGCCAACAAAGGTTTTAACAATACCGGTTCTGTCATTAAAACTATTACTCTAACCTGGAACCCTAATAGATGATCCTATACAACACTTTGCATACGCTATGCATACATAAACTTTTTAAACCACTCCAAACAGTTATCCTTATTCGGTGAAACTATGAGCCAATGGAGTTAACTTTTTCGAATACCCTAAGTTTATGTATATATATAGAGAAGAACTTCAAAGAAATACTAGGAATTCTCGATATAGATAATCCAGTTAGAGATAATTCAATAAGTTATATCCTACAGGTGTTCTAGTATGACTAGCTACTGGATTTACAACCCTAGTTTGGAGTGTTTGTCTAGGGATTTGTTGGAGAAGTTGCAGTTACAGAGATTGAAAGAAATTGTTTACAAACTATACAACAA
>Ga0326760_1000521_pt1 | contig 19852 bp, 19 predicted proteins | sample GCREP_S_FD_207668 | JGI IMG/M metagenome (GOLD analysis project Ga0326760, IMG submission 207668) | Hot spring sediment microbial communities from Geyser Creek Basin, Yellowstone National Park, WY, United States - GCR.EP_S | ecosystem: Environmental > Aquatic > Thermal springs > Near-boiling... | reverse complement strand
CCGCCTGAGCCAGGTATGTCCAGCGATGTTGCAGCATCTACACCTTGAGGCCTAACAGTTCTAATGGCTTCAGAGACGTTGCTGGGGTTTAAGCCGCCCGCAAGAATAACGGGCTTGGGCGACTCTCCTGCTATAAGCCTGCTAATACTCCAGTCATGCACTCTCCCAGTCCCACCTATGAACCCTCTAAGCAGCGGGCTTGGAGGCTCGCCGTGCGTATCCAGCATCAAATAGTCGCATAGTGAGGAGTAGCGCCTAGAGGCTTCCAGCTCATTGCCATAGCCCACCGGAATTACCTTGATGACGGATAAGCCGTGTCTCCGCAGCTCGTCGAACAGCTCCGCGTATATCTCGTAGGGGAGATACTCCTCATAGCTTGCAATCTGCACAACATCCGCCTCAACTTTTAGCGCGAGATCAACGATCTCCCGTGCTTCATGCGTGAGCGGCAGCATTACGCACCTGGCACGTCCCCTGATGGCTCTGCAGATTTTTCTCCCAAGTTCAGCATTAACAGAGTAGGGCAAGCCTTCCTCAGAAACCATCATGCCGACGTGGTTTGCCCCCAGCTCCGCAACGGAGACGGCATCCTCCAAGCTAACCATAGCGTAGATCTGTATAACCCTATCCATCCCTATCAATGGTGGACGTTGCTCAATTAACACATAAACTTAACCGCACCTGGAAGCTGAAATCCCACCCCTTACCCTGAAACAAACTTAATTAACTGCCCGAGGACAGTTTTTCACATGGCGCCGTGCCTAAGCATTGCGGTTTCTACGCTCGGCGTGGAGCAAGGCCTCAGGATGGAGGCGGAGTACCTGTCACCAGTGTTGAGGGATTTAAGGGGAGTTGCCTATGAGGGTGTTCTGACTTCAGCCGAGAAAGCTTCCAGCTGTCTATCCAGAGTCGTCCTCGTCGCAACCGGCGGGACCGAGGAAACGATAACCTCGCTCGCGGAGAAGTCCAGGATCATCTACTTGCTGTACATCGAGGAATACAACAGCTTGCCAGCAGTAATTGAGGCGGCGGGCTACCTGAGAGCAAGTGGTAGAAACTTCTTCGTTGAGAAGCTGCAGGGGTCAGAGCATGTGAGAAGCATCCTGCAGAGACTTGAACTCCTTGAAAAAACTCTCGGAAGGCTTAAGAGTGCAAGGCTCGGCCTGGTTGGAGAAGTAAGTCCATGGCTAGTCTACAGCAGGGTTGATCCCTTAACCCTGCGTGAAAGAGTAGGCGCCGAGCTCGTGGAGATTTCACTAGAGGAACTCGTAAAAGTATTCAACTCTACTAGAAACGTAGCGGTTCCCAAAGAGCTCGTAGCAAGAGCACTAGAAGTAAGGATACCCGGGGCGGAGTTAGAGAAAGCCTACCGGCTCTACCTCGCCCTCATGAAAATCGTAGAGGAAAGGCGTCTGGACGGTCTAACTGTAAAGTGCTTCGACATAATAAAGGAACTTGACACTACCGCATGCCTCGCCCTCTCATTGCTCAATACGAACGGTTTTCCAGCAGCTTGTGAAGGGGATGTCCCCCTACTAGTCTCAATGCTTCTCGGGGAGTGGGCTACGGGGCAACCTGCCTTTATGGCCAACCCAGCTATCATACGGGAAGATAGTGTTCTCTTTACACACTGCACAGCGCCGTTAACCTCAACATACTCCCTGATGACGCATTTCGAGAGCGGCAGAGGGGTGGGAATAAGGGTAGACTACCCAGCTGGAGAAAAAGTCACCATTTTCAGGGTAAATCCAGGACTAGATACGATAAGAATATTCGCTGGGACGATAGTTGATGCTCCTTGGAGCGAGAGGCACTGCAGGACCCAAGTAAGAGTCAAAATTTCACAGCCGAAAATAATTTTGGAGAAAAGCATTGGAAACCACTACGCACTGATTCTCGGTGATCACCTGCAGGAACTATCCATCCTGGCAAGCCTCCTGGGTTTAAACCTAGAGATATACTGAGGGGGGAGAGGAGTCAAAGGCTGAAGATACCTTATTCTTAAAGGATTGAAATATATCTTCCCGTAGAGTCTTGACTTTGATGCTGGTCGTAGTTACTGGCCCAATGTTCTCAGGGAAGACGACCGAGCTAATCAGGCGCATCGAGAGGCAGATGATAGCCGGCAGGAGAGTCGTGATATATAAGCCGAGCATCGACACCAGGTACCATCCGGCAAGCGTAACCTCGCACAACGGGCTAAAGATAAACGCCGTGGTCGTCCCTCCGGACGAAGAAGGGGTAAGAAGGATCACTAGTGAAAGCGCAAACTACGACGTTATAGGCATAGATGAGGGGCAGTTCTTCCCACCGATACTTGCAGACGAGCTCAACAAGCTAGCCGCTGAGAAAATGGTAGTAGTTTCTGCGCTCAACCTAGACTTCAAGGGTGAGCCATTCGAAACGACGATGAGGCTCCTAGCCTACGCAGACAAGGTCGTAAGCCTGACAGCTGTATGCAAGGTCTGCGGAAAGCCCGCGACGAGGACCCAGAGGCTCATAAACGGCAAGCCTGCACCAAGAGACAGCCCAAGAGTCCTCGTGGGTGGCTCAGAAACATACGAGGCTAGATGCAGAGAACACCATATAGTCCCCTAGATGGCCTCCTTTAAGTTTACAAACTTAAGAAGTGCTCCAGAAACTTTTTTATGTGTTCTAGAAAGGACTCCAAAGACGGTGTTTTTAGAGGCTCGATTTTTCCGCTTATATGTTTATGGTGGGGGTACGTAGATATTTCTGGGTGGTGTGGTCTGTTATCCCACCATTCTTCATGGGTTCTCGTCCTAAAGTAATAGCCGTATGCTATTACATTTCCTCTGACCAAGTATTCTCTAATTATTATAAGCACCCTCAGTTGCTCAATAATAATACTGAGATTTATATATTCTCTTTCTTCCTCTAAAGAGTGCTCTGAGACAATAATAATTGGCTTGAACTCTGAAAGATATTCTTTTATAAAGCCAAGAATTTCGTCTAATCTAGCCATTTTAAACCTCAAGCTACGATAATAGCTTTAATACCTCTTCTCTTTCCTTTAGGAGATTTTCACGTCTATTCTTCAAGTAGAGATATTCAGCCCATGCAAGATCTACCTCTGGGAGGTCTTTGCCTTCCTTGAAAAAATCTTCTAGTTCCTTCCAAGAGCTTAGTCCAAATTTTTCGGCCATGCCCTCTAATCTTGTCTCAATTTTTGCTAGCTCCAAATCAATACTTTTAACTAGTTCCTCTAGGCCCTTCTTCACTAGTTTCACGTCCATAATTCTCAATACTTTTGTTATTCTCAGCATAAAAAATGTTATCTGCCATTAGGGAAAATGGTTGAAGTTGACATATGGCAAAAGTCCAGTCCTCATTTTTCAAACGGAAATAATCCTCGTAGCCAGGTTATGGCAGGTAATCTCGCTAACAGTTTCCTCCACAGCTCTGCTCAAAGCTCTCAGCCCAACACGGCCTCCCACTTTGAGCTTAAACTCCTCCCATAGAGCTCGATTGATCAGCAGGCTCGTTTTCACTTTCTCACTCATGCTCTTCACCTTAACTACTCCAAAAAGTATAAAAAAGGTTTTCATTAACTTGCGTTCTCGAACTGTTAGCCTGAGTTTTTGCTTGGAAGCTCTATGAGAAAACTTTTAACCGTGTTAAAGCGCGCGCTAGGAGGGAAAAAGGCCACCAAATAATCTTAATAAATAAACCTTTTTTCTGGGCTTTTCTTCTAGTGAGGGTGTTGTCACCTCCACTCTCCTGGCTCGTGTAGGTGGTAGAACACTCTCTCGACGTAGCGTGCAGTGAGGTTCTACACGTATGCCGGTGTTGTACATGCTGTTTCGCAGGCTTACCTAGATGTATTCGAAGGGGAAACAGTAGCCCTGGTTGGAGAGACGGGCTGTGGGAAGTCTGTCTTCACGAAGGCGATTACTGGCCTGATAGCACCCCCCGGTTGCTCAATAACTACTCTCTTAGATTTAGCACGGGCTGTTTTTAAACCGTTTATTTTAGACTTTCTATTTTTATGTATCTTTTCACCTATGAAGCGTTAAAGCAAAAATAAAAAGAGAAAAACATAAAGGTTATACTTTGATATTACTTTTGAAAACACATGGTAGAACTGAGGATAAAAGTTGGGCCGAAAGGACAGGTGCTGATCCCGAAGATAATTAGAGAAAGGTACGGCATCAAGGAGGGTGGCTTTGTAACCATTGAGCTTAGACCAGATGGGATACTGCTCAGAGGCAGGCCTTCGCTGGAAGAGGTATTTGAGTATCTAAAGCAACACGAAGAGAAGTTGCGAGCACTGGGGGCTAGGGAGCCGTTGCCAGGAGAGCTTGCTAAACTGTCTATGGAGGATGAGTACAATGAAAGCCTTCGTTGATGCGAACTTTCTTGTCTACTTAAACACGTTGCGGGGTGAGAGGAGAAAACCACTGGAAGAGTTCTGGGGGAATCTGATCGAGGAGGAGCTTATCTTAAACGTGATTGTGGTGGACGAGACTCTTTATATCTCGCGGAGATACGGCGTACCCTACTCTGATACTTTTGAGTTCTTAAGGCGTGTAGTGTTACCCTTTGTTGAGATTGTCCCCCTTGACGCTGAGGATCTCTATGCGGCGGAAAAATACCTAGTCAATTACGGCTTTAAGCCTTCTGATGCTTTTCACATAGCCACTATGGAGAAGGCAGGAGCAACTCTAATAGTCTCTGAGGATAAGGACTTCGACAAGGTCGCCTGGATAAAAAGAGTATGGCCCAAAAGCCTCTCCCCTAAAGAATCGTAGTCTTCCCTCGCCCGTGAAAGGTTAAATCGATAGAGCGCCCTTTTTTAGCGCGCGCTGGTCGTCCAGGGTTGCTCGACCGGAAGACTAAAATCAGGCACCGGTTATTCATGTCTTGTGAGGATATTTGGGACAGCCGGTGTCCGGCTAAGGTTCCCCGACGAGCTAGACCCGATCTTGCTTTACCGCGTGGGGCTCGTCTTGGGCAATCTAGGCGTTTCTAGGACGAGCCATATCGTCTACGATTCTAGAACTACGAGCCAGCTAGTCATGTATGCGTTAGCAGTCGGGATGCAGGCAACCAGGATGGACGTGTACGAGGTAGGGCTCGCCCCTACACCTATAGCAGGCTTCGCCGCGTTTAGGAGGAAAAGCCTAGGCATAAGTGTAACTGCTAGCCATAATCCTCCCGAATATAATGGCTTTAAGCTATACACGCCTGACGGCTTTGAGTCAACGCGGGATCTCGAGGAGAAAATCGAGCTCTTACTTGATGAAAGCTTTAGGCCTGTTTCCTGGCAAGAAGTCGGGAGGTTTTCCCGTGACAGCTTAGTCGTCGAGGAATACGTTGCACAGCTTTTAGAAAGGTTTGCTCCGTCAAGGACAACCTGGAGACCCATAGTAATTATCGACTGTGCGAACGGTGCTACCTTTGACGTCTCGCCTCGAATAGCACGGATGCTAGGTGCGAGACCCGTTACCCTGAACTGTAACCCTGACGGGCATTTCCCGGCCCGTTTGCCTGAGCCTAGGAAAGACGTGCTTGAACAGTACTCGAGGATTGCCAGCGTTGTAGATGCTTCACTTGTGCTGGCGCATGACGGGGATGGAGACAGGCTTGCGGTTCTTGACTCGAAGAGTGGATACATAAAGCTGGACAGGCTACTAGCCTACTATGCGCACTTGGTGCTCAGGGACAAGTCTGGCATCGTCATAGCGAGCATCGATACTGGAAGGGCTCTAGACGAGGTCGTAGAGAGGCATGGCGGGAGGCTGGAGAGATATGCTCTTGGAAAGACCCATGAACGCGTAAAGGAGCTTGGGCTTGGCAATGTTGCAGTTGCATGCGAGCCTTGGAAGCTCATCCTCCCCTCCTGGGGACCCTGGGTCGATGGCCTGCTACAGGTAGCAATAATATTAAGGAGCATGGTCGAAACCGGGAAGCCTCTCTCAAGGATACTTGAGGAAGAAAATATCCCAGACTATCCGTGGGACAGGAGAAGCTATATCCTGGAACCTATGGAGATAAGAGACAAGCTTTACCAAGAGCTGGTAGAAGAGCTTAAAGGCCTGCTGGGCGAGCCTTCAAGGATTATAGACATAGATGGTTTTAGGTACGAGTACCCAGACGAGTCTTGGGTGCTTGTGAGGAGGAGCGGGACAGAGCCAAAGCTTAGGATTTACTCGGAGGCTAAAACCAATGAGAGACTGCGAGAAATAGTTTCAAGTGTGGAGGCAAAGATATTCGAGCTCACGAAGAAGCTTGGAGGAAGAATAGTAGAGAAAACAATCGGCTAGAAAACGTAGTCATTAGCTTCAGAGTAAAGGCTATAAATGGGGAAAGCTATACTTCTAAGTGATGAGGGTAGCTTTTGGCTCCGACGACAACTACTCTATTGTAGCCTTCATCATTCAGGAGCTGAAAAAGAGGGGGCACGAAGTAATCCTGGTCGGCTCGGCGCTGACAGGCAAGCCGTATCCATGGCCAAGGGTCGGGCAGGAAGTCGCACAGCTAGTAGCATCTGGTAAGGCTGACACAGGCATAGTTATGTGCTATACGGGGACAGGTGTAAGCATAGCGGCCAACAAGGTAAAGGGAATAAGAGCAGCGCTATGCACAGATGCAAAGAACGCTAGAGGCGCGAGGCTTTGGAACGATGCCAACGTACTGGCGCTTAGCGCAAGGCTGCTATCAGAGGAGGTAGCGAAAGAGATACTCGACGAGTGGTTCTCAGTAGAGGAGCCGGACCCATCAGAAAGGGAGAACATCGAGCACCTTAAAAGCCTCGACGCCAAGAGGACATGAGCATGGATACGCTAAACCACCTGGGAATGCAGCCATAACAGCTCATTTGAAAAACTCGGTGAGCAGCTGACTTGAAGCCAGGTACTTTTCGAGGAGCATTGCCCTCTCTAGCTTCTCTCCAACTGCGTAAAAGACCTTTGAATCCTTACACGTAACCAGCTGGTAGGCGACTCCAGCGTAGCAAAGTTCTCTTGCAGACAGCTCTTCAAGCAGCAGCGATACGCCACTCCGCCTCCGGACAGCTTCCCTGAAGCATCCCTCCATCCTCCTCATCGCACCCCTAACACCGAGAAGCCTAACGGCGAAATAGTCTGCCTGGTCGAATAGCGGGGACGTAGGCGGCTCAGCGGGACCTTTTCTTGACTCCAGCAAGTCACTTAAAATGTCCCCCGCACAGTGTTCGCTTGAGAGGACTGGGAAATTGTAGGGGAGCACTTCTGACGATTTCAGGTGTTCTGCTCCTAGGCGCCTCGAAAGGAGGAGGCTCAGACTCTTGTCATTCAGCCTACCGGATATAACGCAGTCAAACAGGTAGACATGCCTTGAGTCGCCCTTGCCCAGGTAAAGAATGCCTGGGAACCACGCCTTTCTGTGATCCCTGACTTTGTTCAGCAGTTTCTCAGACACAAATATGTAGTACACAAGGTAAAGAGGGGCCACATATAGTTAAAGTTTAGGCGCTCGAGCCTTGTCCCGAAGATAAATCCTCCCGCTGCACAAGTAGCAAAGTCCTCCTAGTTCTCAAAAGCATCACCTTGCGACTCTCTTCCGGGAAAGATCTCAGGAAGACGCGAGCCATAGTAAGCTTCTCATATGCGGAAAACGGAGAGCAATCGAAGGTATTAAGATCCTCTGAAATCCACAGAGACGGGGCTCGCGATCCTTTTCCCTTTGATAAATCCCTCGCATTTAACATCCGTGTTCACGAAAATTACTTATTGAGAATCAATAAAAGAGAACGAGTTAAACTTATTAAGACAAAATTATGCATTTGCTGTATGAACATTCATTCGTAACAGACTTCTTGACATATGAAAAGGAAATAAAGATTAGAAATTAAAGAATTTTAAATTTTAAATATTTTTCTAAGGAATTTTTTAGAGCCTTTTGTCGTTTGTCTAGGAGTACTATTTAAATAGCTGTAGAGTCTAGAATCCTTGTGCAAGAGGCCAAGAAAAAAGGGATCAGCAAGAGCGCGTTGTATGGTGTCATTATAGCGGTCATACTCATAATAATAGTAGCGTTCGCACTCCTCCTAAGAGGACCGGCGCCAACTGGTCCAGCCGTTCAGGCGAGGCCTTTCCACAAGCAAATTCTCTACATTATTGTTAATGATGAGGGGACGAGGATAAACATGTACAAGACTGGCGTCTTCGATATTGCTGTTGTGACTCCTGCCCGATGGCCTGACGTGAACAACACCCCTGTAGGCAACTTCACACTGCACCTTGTGCGGAGACCAGACAAGCCTCAGCTCACGATTCAATACGTTGGACTTAACCCCATGAAGGAGCCTTTCAACATTCCAGAGGTCAGACAGGCTCTAGCTTACGCTGTACCTTATGACGTCATATTGAAGCAAGTTTTCGGCGGACTCTACACCAGGCTATACACGATTATTCCAAGGGGGATGCCTGGTTACACAGAGTTCGGGATAAACAAGTATGAGTATGATATGTCTAAGGCGCAGCAAATAATTTCCCAGCTGAAGGCCAAGGGTTTCGACCCAAGCAAGTACGTCATCACAATAATCTTCAACGAGGGGAACACTGCCCGGCAGCAGATATCCACTCTCCTACAGCAGTCCTGGAGCCAGCTAGGGTTCAGAGTCACGGTCGAATCCTACTCGTGGCCCAAGTATTTAGACCTCGTTGACCACTTCCAGTACCAGGTCATGCTCTTGGGGTGGATCCCTGACTACTTCGACCCAGACGACTACCTGATGCCTTTTGTTTGGGGTGGAGCAGAATTTAAGTCCATAGAGGTCAACAGCAATGTTGCTCCGGGCGACGTTGGAAAATACCTCGCAAACGTAAACATGACCGTTGAAACAGAGAAGTTCATAGTTGTTGCTGGGGAGAAAGGGACGGGGGCAAAGTATACCGGTCCGGCAAACAAGCCGATAGTAACCGTGGGGTACGAGGTAGATTGGGATAAGACAAAGAGCAACTGGGAGGAGCCAGTAAACATGGTTACACTGGGTACTGGGGGGCTGAAAGATGTTGCTCTGAGCGCTCTGTGCAAGGCTGCACAGAGGATCGTAGACCCAACGGTTAGGGAGGCGGTTCTTCAGGCAGCAACGATCTACTTTAACAAGCAGGCAACCCTACTCATGCTAGGACAGTTAATGACAGGTGAGAACTATGGCTCATGGGTCCACGACATGTACTATCCGCTTGCAACGTTTGCCAGGTATGACCTAGTCTGGGAGGATCCGAAGGCCCCCGTCGTTGATACAGGTGTAGCCGGCATAAAGAACAGCCCTGAGACGATGGTTATAGGTGATATTGGGTGGCCAGACACGTTTGACCCCGCTAAGTCCTATGAGAGCTTTGGCTGGGAGATATTCTGGCACGTGTATGGGAGGCTTGTCACAATGTGGAAGGAGGATACGGAGCCCATTCCTGAGCTTAGTGCTGCTTGGGCGTTCAGCAGGGACCTGACAGACCTATACTTCGTTATGAGGGGCAACGTTAAAGCATATGACCCCTGGAGCAACAAGACCTACCCAGTAACAGCTGTTGATGCCTTGTTTAGCGTGTGGCGCGCTGTTAGGCTAAACCTGCCCGGCGGACCCCAGTGGATGATTGACAGCTATATTGATGTTAATGCTTCAAGCGTACTGACCGAGGACGAGCTAGACAGCATTGCTAAGACAAGTGGGCTAGTTACCTTCTACCTCGGCAAGTCTGCGGAAATTCACAGCTTGAGTGAGCTTTTAAGCTTCTTCAAGTACACCGGGCCAACAGCCGGTGTAGTGAAGTTTAAGCTACGCTACCCATACGTCCCAATCCTCCAGATATTCGTTACGGGTGTTGGCTCAGTAATCCCGATGCAGTACGCTCTGGGAGACAAGTACCAGGCAGCTCTGGCTGACTCGAACAACGGCAGGAACCCGGCTGCGTGGGCAAAGTACGTCGGCGTAGGCGAGGAGGACGCAACCTTTAAGCTCCTCTCCACGAAGCCCGTCTCGACAGGACCATACTACGTCGCAGACTACAAGGAGGACAGCTACATCCTCCTAAAGTACAACCCATACTACTGGAACGCGACCCTGTGGCAGCAACTCTACGGCTTTAAACCCTAAAACTTTTAAAATTATTTTTCTTTTTTCTTCAGGTGAACCAGCATGGGACTGGGCAGTTATCTTGTAAGGAGGTTGCTGACTTTCTTGCCCAGTGTTATAGGTGCATTGCTAATTACTTACCTAATCGCCTACGTGATACCGACAGACCCTGTGAGAGCGTGGGTTGGAGAAAAACTGATGGATCCTTCCACGCTCGACAGATTGAGAAAAGAGTACAGGTTTGATGCACCTTGGTACGAGCAGTTCGCTTTTCTTGTTCAGAAGCTGATGAGCGGCACGCTCATAGATCCGGTTAGAGGGACCCCGGTTGTTCTGCAGGTGGCGCAGAGGTTCCCAGTTACAGTTGAATTAGCAATTTTCGGGATGCTGTTTACGGTTGCTATAGGTATCCCTCTGGGGATAATCGCAGCAGCGAAGAAGGATAGCGCGATAGACTTCTTTGTGAGGGTATTCGCCCTGTTTGGAAGCTCCATGCCCGCATTTGTCCTATACTACTTCCTCATCCTCGCATTCTACGTCTACATAAGGGCGTCACTCATGGCGGGCGTCCCCTCCTACTCTCCCTCCTGCATGGCGCATCTCGACTCAATAAGGGACTCGGTACCGCTGCTGGGCTACCTCGTTTGGGCTGTTGGCCAGGTTCCGATCTTCGGCGGGCCAATGTGTGGGGAATTCAACGTTTTAGGTGATACCTTCATTAGGATGTGGCTTCCCGGCTTAGCCCTAGGTCTTCTTTCCGGCGGGTTTATAGCGAGGATTGTTAGGAACAGCTTGCTGGACGCCTTGAGTTCCGACTCCATACTGTTTGCGAGGGCGAGAGGCTTAACAAGTCAAAGAGTGTGGCGTCACGCATTGAAGAACGCGTTCGCCCCCATAGTGACTATCCTCGGGCTAAATTTTGCAGGGCTTCTCACGGGGGCAATAATAGCTGAAACAGTTTTTAACATTCCCGGGATGGGTCTCTACATGTATCAGGGGATAACGAGGCTCAACTTCCCGATAATCATTGCTGGTACATTCCTCTTCTCAATAATATACATCGTCATGAACCTGATCGTTGACCTGGTCTACGCATTGATCGATCCAAGGGTGAGATACTAGGTGGTAGAGTGAATGAACCCCTTCTATAGGCTTGGAAGCTGGATCGTTGACAGATATGCAGGGCTGCGGGAAAGGATCAGTCCTGGCTGGCTCGAGAAGAACAGGTCGAAGCTTGTCGAAACAAAGCTCTCCCTCTACGTCTTCACTTCGTCACTTATAGGTCTCACGGGACTTGTGCTTGTCCTCGTCACGTTGTTCCTGGCGCTTTTCGGACCCTTAATTGCTTGGGAGCCTTACGACGTCTACCCAATACTGCAGAGGCCAGAACTAGCTGGAAAGCTACCCCACCCGCCGTGCTATGGGAGCTGCGGGGGTCTCCCAGCCTTCGGCACGGACCACTACGGCAGAGACGTTTTAAGCCTAGTCACCAGGGGGTTTAGAATCTCACTAGTAATGAGCCTGATAATCGTTCTAACGAGTTCTGTTATTGGCATACTGATCGGGCTGATCTCGGGGTACTTCGGAGGCGTAGTGGATGAAGTGTTGATGAGGTTTACTGACATGATGCTCGCATTCCCAGGGCTAGTTCTAGCTATAGCATTCAGCTTGACGCTCAGGCTATCCCTAAGAGACTACTTAATGGCGAACCCCGCAGCGACGGGCGTCGTCGCCTCTCTCTTCGCGCTAAATCCAAAGGACGCCCCCAACCTTGCAAACCTCCTCTCAGTTTTCCTGGCACTCATACTCGTCTGGTGGCCTCCCTACGCTAGAGTCGTTAGGGGGTCGGTGCTCTCCGCGAAAGAGCAGGGGTTCGTTGAGGCTGCTAAGGCGCTTGGTCTTTCATCGTGGAAAATACTCCTGAGACACATCCTCCCCAACATCTTGTCCCCGCTGCTAGTGATGGTGACGTTCGACTTTGCAACTGCGACTCTGAGTTCAGCTGCCCTATCCTTCCTCGGCCTTGGCCCTCAGCCACCCGTACCCGACCTGGGGCTAATAATTTCACAGGCTGGGCAGTTCTTCCCAGAGAGGAGCTGGTGGATAGTGGTGGAAGCCGGAACAGCGCTGCTCCTCATATCGCTGGGCTGGAACCTCGTCGGGGACGCTCTCCGAGACGTTTTCGACCCGAGAACTAGGCGCTCCATAGAGTTAAGGGCGAAAATAGAGGTGAGGAAATGAGCGACAGCATGCCCGGCAACCAGGTACTGGCAGTTAGAGACTTGACCGTCAGGTTCTACACCTATGCGGGCGTTGTCCACGCTGTTTCAGAAGCCTACTTAGACGTCTTTGAGGGGGAGAGCATTGCACTCGTGGGCGAGACCGGCTGCGGCAAGACCGTCTTCACAAAGGCAATTACCGGACTCATAGACCCTCCAGGCAGGATAGAGTCGGGAAGAGTTTTATTCAGGAGGAGGAGCGGAGCGGTCGTGGACCTTATCAGGCTACCCCCTGAGGAAATAAGGGAAATAAGGGGCAACGAGATCTCCTACATCTTTCAGGACCCCTCGAGCGCCCTCGACCCCCTCTACACGGCTGGGGACCACATAGTTGAGACGATCACCGAGCATAGGGCAGTCTCCTCCAGAGACGCGTCTGCGGAGGCGCTGCAGCTACTAAGGGACGTCTTGATCCCAAACCCGGAGGTGAGGATAAAGAACTACCCGCACGAGCTCAGTGGAGGGATGAGGCAGAGAGTTGTCATCGCCACTGCTATTGCTAACAAGCCACGGCTCCTGATCGCTGACGAACCCACAACGAACCTGGACGTTACTGTCCAGGCGCAGATCCTCGACCTCCTCAGAGAGTTGAAGGAGAAGTACAGGATGAGCCTACTGCTCATTACGCACAACCTGGGAGTGGTCGCCGAGACCGCTGAGAGAGTGTACGTGATGTATGGTGGAAGAATAGCTGAAACAGCAGACATATACACGATCTTCGAGTCGCCTATGCACCCCTACACTCAGCTGCTTTTGAGGGCCGTCCCCAACCCGCTTAAGAGGATAGAGAAGCTTGAATCAATACCCGGCACTGTGCCGAACTTGATCGATATGAAGCCTGGGTGCCCCTTCGCTCCGAGGTGCCCACTCGTGAGGGATATCTGCAGAAGCCAAAACCCGCCACGAGTAGACCTCGGGAACAATCACCTCGTTCACTGCTGGCTACTCGTGAAGGGGTGAGGGGGATGCCTGAGCTCGTTAGGGTTGAAAACGTGAAGAAGTACTTCAAGGTCAGGGGATCCCTGTTCAAGGCGGTGAAAGCTGTTGACGGCGTAAACTTCGCTATCGAGCAGGGCGAGACCTTCGGGCTCGTGGGTGAGAGTGGTTGTGGGAAATCCACCCTTGGAAGAGTCGTTATACGGCTGCTTGAGCCCACCTCTGGGAAAATATTCTTCAACGGCAAGGACGTTCTCTCGCTTAAGGGGGAGGAGCTGAAGCGGTTCAGGAGAAGCGCGCAGATAGTCTTCCAAGACCCAAACACATCCCTAAACCCGAGAATGACGATCTTCGAGATACTCTCCGAGCCGCTCTTCGAGCACAACATCCCGGTTGGAGACCCGGAGGGGTACATAGTCGGGCAGCTGGAAAGCGTTGGGCTCGGAAAGGAGCACCTGTACAGGTACCCCCACGAGCTCAGCGGTGGTCAAAAACAGAGAGTGGCAATATTAAGGGCACTAACACTAAACCCAAGATTTATAGTCCTGGACGAGCCTACCTCGTCCCTGGACGTCTCTGTTCAGGCCGCGATACTGAACATGCTTAAGGACGTACAGGAAAAAAGGAAAATATCCTACCTCTTCATATCCCATGACATCGGGGTTGTAAAGTACATGAGCCACAGAATAGGAGTGATGTACCTCGGCAAAATCGTCGAGATTGCACAGTCAGACCGCATATTCGAAAACCCGCTGCACCCATACACCAAGTTCCTGCTAAGCTCAATTCCAGTACCGGACCCGAAGTACGCCAAGACGCGCAGGAGGCTAGCCATACAGGGAGAGCCACCCTCTCCCATAAATATACCAAGGGGATGCAGGTTCCACCCAAGATGCCCCTTCGCCACAGAAAAATGCAGGATAGCTGAGCCGCCGCTACTAGAAGCCGAGCCGGGGCACCCCGTTGCCTGCTGGCTGCATGGGAAAGCCTAGAGCTCAGTGACCTGGGGTTTTACCTTTTCAAATGCCTCTCGGAGATCCGCCAACGTGTAGAGCCGCAGGCCTTCCTCCGGCTCGAATGTGAAGCCGCTCCTGCTGTATACTACGTAGACCTCTTTCCTGTCCTTCTCTCTCCATGGAAACTCGGCTGCTTTCTCCATAAGCCTGTACAAAACTTTCCTGTGGACCCTCTCGTTGGTCCATTTTACCTCTGCGAAGTACGCTGTATTCGATTTCTCGTCGATGGCAATGAAGTCTATCTCAGTCTCGCCGCTCCACCACTTCCCCATCCTCGTGAAGGATACTTCACCACTCTTAGCTAGGGTAGCAAAGTGCTCCATGGCAACCTTCTCGAAGACCGCTGATGCAAGCCTCTCAACCACCTCCGGCACTCTCCCGGCGACTTCTCTGTACATGCCTAGCTCCAGAAGGGGCCTGTTCGGGTAGACAGCGTTGAACCAGAAGCTTGTGAAGTGGTCCCGCACATAGTACCTGGCTCTCCGGCGAGACCCCTCCTCCAGCAGCGGGTACCTGCGCTCTACAAGGCGCAGATCCTCCTCGAGGATCCTCAAATATTTTGGCAGTTCAGTCACCCTCAAGCCTGCTTTGTCAGCTATCTCTCCGAATTGGGTAGCACCCATGGCCACAGCCCTCAGCACTTCGATGTACCTCGAAGGATTCCTCAGCTCGAGCCTCAGAGCCGTTAAGGGCTCCTCCCTGAGCGGTGCACCGGGACCGAGGACAAGGCTCGTAATGTTCTCCAGCAAGTTTTTCGTAGGCTTAAGCAGGGAAAGGTACCCGGGCACACCACCGAAAACGCTGTAGGTCCTCACCTTGTCCTCCTCGCTGTAGCTGGGTGTAAACGCCCTAGCAACGCTGTAGCTAAACTCCTCGAGCCGAATAACCCTCGTAAACCTGCCGAAGAGGGGGGATGCATGGGAAAGCCCGATCCGCTCCGCCACCCCAACGGCAGAGCCGGAGAGAACGAGAACCGTGCCGCTCCTGGATAACTCCAGGTCCCAGAGATGCTGGAGCTCCGTAATTCCCCCCGCCCTTAAAAGCCTCTGAAACTCGTCAATCACGATGAGCCTCCTGCCCGAAATAGCGAGTAGCTTGAAAAGTTCCCTAAAGCTTGAAACGCTTGGCTTAACGGGCAACGATACCTGAGAAAGAAACTGCTCTACAAGGTCCCTTAAAGCGAGATCCCTTTCCTCGTGGTTAACACACAGGTAGATTCCATCCACCTCCCTCAGCAGCCTTGATACGAGGAAGGTCTTACCAATCCTCCTCCTACCATAAAGGAGGACTAGCTCAGCCCTAGCGCTACTCAAAGCTTCACGTAGCACTCTTAATTCCTCCTCTCTATCGACGAATATCATACTCCAAATCATTATACTTTAAAGTATTATACTTATAAGTCTTATTAGCGGCCACATTTCGCAGTTGCACGCGCGCTAAAACAAGCGCCTCCTACGCCGTCCTATACACCAAAAGTCTATATTTCCGAGTTTTCTGTCTTTAACCGGTGAGCAGGCGTGGTTGCCAGCAGCAGCCATGTGCATGCGTTGCTGATACTGGTCTTGGTAGCCCTTGCGGCTTTGTATGTGTTGTGGCGTGTTTTTCGGGTAGAGCGCGGGGAAAATGCTCCCAGTCAGGCAGCGGCTGGCGACGAAGTAGTTTACCTCCCGCTGCCCAGGAAAATCACCAATGTAAGTGTCGAGGAGGCGGTGCTACGCAGGAGAAGCATTCGCGAGTACACCAAAGACCCCGTCAGGCTGGAGCACCTAGCCATGATGCTGTGGGCCGCCTGCGGTGTGACGGAGCCGAAGTGGGGCCTCAAAGCGTCCCCGAGCGCTGGCGCAACGTACCCCCTGAAGGTCTACGTGGTCGTTGGGGAGGGGCGCGTCCTGCTGGAGGGCGGGGGTTACCTGCGAGCGGGCGTGTACAAGTATGACGAGTACAGGCACTTACTCAGCCTTGTAAAGCCCGGCGACTTAAGGAGGGAGCTTGCCGCGGCAGCCCTCGGCCAAGAGTGGGTCGAAGAGGCTCCAGTAGACCTAGTAGTCTGCGCTGTCTTCGGGAGGACGACCTCGCGGTACGGCGAGAGGGGAAGGGTGAGGTACGTGCCCATGGAGGTCGGACACCTCGGTCAAAACGTGTACCTGATGGCCACTGCCCTCGGCTACGGGGCAGTCGTTGTAGGTGCCTTCCACGATGACATGGTGCAAGCCGCTATTAGTGCTGGGCGCGAGGAGGTGCCAATGTACATCATACCCATCGGCGTCCCCAGGGAGCCCCCGCGATCCAGCTTCGAGGACTTGTGGAAGTACATTGAGGAGAGGAGGCGCGGCTAACCCGACAAGCACCCCGTGCATTTCCGCTTACCAGGGCGCGCTGAGAAGTATGCCTCAGCGAAAGTACGACGCTTTTCGTTGACAGGCTCTTAAGCGCCAGCATACTCTCCTTCGGCATAGTGGCTTCCAAGTGCGGGAAGGGCTACGCGAAGCAGCTCGTCTACAGGCTCAAAAGGAGGAGCTGATAGCGGAGCTTATAAGGGGGTCTACACACCAAAGCAATCCCCATACATGCTGCTGGAAGCGCGCCCGGTTTAGGCTCCGCAGCCTTCCTGCGCAATGCGATAAGCCAGGTCGCGCGCTAGCAGTAGCCAAAAACACATAAAAACATTTTAGTAGCCGTTTTTGGTGAGCTTATCCCTATGGTCATGACAAGAGCGCTCAGTGTTCTGAAAGTTGTGGGAACCCTGTTGCTACTGCTCGGCGTGCTCATGCTGAGTGTCCCCCTGATAGACGTCGTAAGCGGGGCGGGGCTGTCCAGACAATTCCTTGCATTCTCGGTCGCACTCATGGCTGGCGGCTTCCTGGCTTCGAGAGTCAGCACGACTGACGGCTTATCCTCCGCTGAAGCCGTGCTCTCCTCTGCGCTGGCGTGGACTATCATCCCGGCAGTCTCTGCGGTCCCTCTCTCCCTGGAGCTGGGGATACCGTACTACGATGCCCTCTTCGAGTGCATCTCCGGCTTCACGGGCACGGGGTTAACGGTCCTAACAGGCCTGGAGCGCTTGAAGCCGAGCATCCTGTTCTGGAGGGCCCTAATGCAGTGGGTTGGGGAGCTGGGGTTCGTGGTCTTCGCAATGGTGCTGTTCCCCTTTTTCTACAGGTACGGCTTCCTGGTGTACGGCATCGAGAGGCCTGTCCGGATAGAGGCGTCGATGTACAGGACGGCGAGGAGGCTCTTCAACATATACCTCATACTGACGCTGACCGGAGCGCTCGCCCTCTACTACACAGGCATGAGCCTGTTCGACGCAGTTACCCACGCGATGACGGGCATCGCCACTGGGGGCATGAGCAATTACGATGCAAACTACGACGCCATCTACCGCACCTCGCCGTGGACATCAATCCCCCTGACCGCGGTAATGGTGCTCGGCGCTACGAACTTCCTCCTCCTGGATAAGCTTCTGAGAGGAGAGGTGAGGGAGGTAGCTGGCAACGAGGAGTTCAAGCTGTACATCGCCCTTCTAGCTATCTTCTCAGCGGCAACTACCGCGAGCATGCTCGCCCCCAACGCGCCATTGGCAAGCATCCCGGGGATCATCGCATCCGGCGTTTTCAACGCCGTGTCAGCCATGACGACGACGGGGTTTAACATAGGCGTGATCGCCCAACTACCCTACCCCACCAAGCTTGTCCTCACATTCTCGATGTTCATCGGGGGGATGACCTTTGCGACGGTCGGAGGGATCAAGGTGCTCAGGTTCCTCGTCCTCTTAAAGAAGCTCAAGGAATCTTCGATAAGCATAATAACGGGGGGGAGGGTGAAGGCTGAAGTCAAGCTGGGGGGAAGCGTGATTGACGACTCAGAGGTCGCCTCAGCCCTCCTGCTCACAGCAATACACTTCATAGCAATCTTCACGGGGGCCACGCTGATAAAGTCCATGCTCCCGGGGTTCGACTTCGCCGACGCACTCTTCGAAGCAGCATCTGCTGCGAGCTGTGTCGGGTTGTCGGCGGGGATAACTTCGCCGCTGGCCCCGCTGGGCGTCAAGGCTGTTTTAATGGCGCTAATGGTTCTGGGTAGGCTTGAGTACCTCCCAGTACTAATGCTGATCGGGTGGACTGTGGGCAGGAGAATCATTAAGCTATTAAAGTAGTAAGAAAGTAATATGAGGGGGAGTGTCAGGTAAGATACATATAGTCGCGGCAAGTGTGCAGAGGTGGGCGTCATGAAGATACTCATCGTCGGCGGGGGCGAGTTCGCCGAGAACCTGATAAGGATGCTCAGCCAAAAGGAGCATGAGATCATAGTCATCGAGAAGGACGAGGCTAGGAAGCGGGAGCTGGAGTCCAAGTACGACGTGCTAGTGATGGCCAGAAGCGCAACAGACGTGGACATCTACACGCGCGAGGTTAATATGGACGAGCTCGACGCGGTTCTAGCGCTAACAAGCAGCGACGAGATAAACATGCTGGTGCTGGCAGTGGCGAAGCTCCACAACATCCCGATAAGGATCGGTCGGTTCGAAGAGGAGAAGATCGGGGAGCTCGTCAGGGAGCTAAAGCTCGGCATCCCAATCACGCAACCCAAAGTCCTGGCAAACATCGTCGCGAACTACATGTCATCAGTTCTACTCCCAACGCCCCTCGGCAAGATAGGGCACTCAGACCTGTACCTCCTGGGAGTAGCAGAGGGAGACAGGGCTGCCGGGGCGAGGATAAGCGACCTCGAGATGGACGAGGACGTGGGCAAGATAATACTCATGTTCGACGGCGACCGGTTCAAAGTACCCAGCGGCGAGGAGGTTTTAAAGCCCGGCGACATCCTCTTCGTGCTCGCTCCAAGCAAGGATTTCGTCAGCTACATCAAGGGATGAGAATGGAGGACCCCAGCTTAGTCCAAGAAGTGCTGACGAGGATAGAAGCGCCAGTAGTAATCATCACAACGCTGATCATAGTCAGAGTGCTATTCAAGAGGTTCCTCGACGCTCTGACGGCGCGCGGCACGATCTCCACGGCGGGCAAGGAGACTGTGCTGAGGCTTCTCGATGCATCGATCATAGTGATCTCCTTCCTCACGATCATGGGGCAGTTCATCGAGGTGCACACGGCTCTAGTGGCTCTCGGCATCCTGGGTCTAGTGATGACCATGCTGCTGATCGACAAGTTGAGAGAGTTCACTGCTTACCTCTCCCTTCGAATGGAGAGAAAGATGCTGGACAAAACCTACGAGATAAGGTTACCGGGGTACAGCAAGCCCCTCTACGGCAGGGTGACGGACATCCTATCGTCTCACTGCATAGTCGAGGACGCCTTCGGCGAGAAATACATGGTCCCAAACACCCTGATGCACAACGCCGTCCTAAAGCCCCACACAACGACCCTAGTCTTCGACGTCCACGTGAGGATCACAGATAAGGAGGACGCCCCGAGAATGATCAGCCTCTTCAAAAACCTCAACTCCGAGGTCTTCAGGATAGATGAAAAGAGGACATGTGTGAGGTACGTTGGACCCCCAGGCCTCGTAGCGAGGATAATCGC
>Ga0326760_1000516_pt1 | contig 20114 bp, 19 predicted proteins | sample GCREP_S_FD_207668 | JGI IMG/M metagenome (GOLD analysis project Ga0326760, IMG submission 207668) | Hot spring sediment microbial communities from Geyser Creek Basin, Yellowstone National Park, WY, United States - GCR.EP_S | ecosystem: Environmental > Aquatic > Thermal springs > Near-boiling... | reverse complement strand
GAAGGTATGGATACATGAGATAGCCATGGACATACTGGAGCAGGAGCTACGACCGATGCTACTGAGAAGCCTAGCTTCAGGTACGGAGTTCTCTACGTAGATAGGGGTAGGGCCCCCGGAGCTATCGGAGCTCGGTGTGTTGAGACCCTAGGGGAGGGTACCTCACTCCATGATAATCCTCGATAAACTACTCCACGAGGTAGACGTATGGCTAGGGCTTCGGGGACTCCCCCTCATAACGTACCTGTTCCTAGGGTTTGTACTCAACCTAGCCCTATCCACTGGTGGAAGCCCTCCACAGCTCTCTAGGGGGCTACTCGTACTAGCTACACTAGCGCTCTTCACCTCCGCAACTGAGCACGTCGTTGACGGAATTGAGGAGCGCGAGGTAACGTCAGACGTGATAAACATGTACCTCAACAGGTACTTCAGGTGGTCTACCCACGGCTCGCACTACGATTTAGCTCCCCTAGATGCAGTACCAAAGGTTATGCTTAGTTACATAGTAAACGAAGTAGCAGACGAAGTAATCAAAACAATGGGCTTAAACAACGTGAGGAAGATATACAAACTAGTGCTCCACGGAGTTGGGTGGCTAGGAGACGTAAAGAGGATAGCCCTAAAAATAGACAAGATAAAGAAGCTGGGATTCAAACCAGCAATAAGCTCTAGAGAAGCGGTGAGAAGAAGAACAACAAGAAGGTTATTAGAGAAGGTTTTGAAAGCATGAGGAAGTTTCTTATAATATCCCGTAGACTCGACAATACTTTATCAGCGCCTAAGTGTAGCTATAACCTTGCTTTGGCTTTAGCTAAGCTAGGTGCAGATGTGAAGATCCTTACAAGCATTGTCTCATTACCTGCAGAGGATTTGAAGAGACTTGAGGAAGCAGGTGTCGAAATTGTAAAGGCACCAAAAATCTTCGCTAATAGGTTTGCATCACCAATATTCTACTCAATATATGCTAAAGCAAAGAAAGAGGATAGAATAGTTATAGGAAATGGCTACACATTCGGCGATGACATAACATGGGTTCATTTCCTTAGACGTGGAGCTTTGAAATATCTACACAACATCCTTTCTAGCGACGAGATTCGAAAACTGCGCAGAGAAAGCTATATAGAGGAATTGATACTTAAATCTAGCAAGAAATTATGGGCTATTTCAAGCCTTGTAAAGAATATACTTACAGAGGAGTACAACATATGTAAGGATAAAATATTTGTTTTGCATAATGGCGTTGACGCAGAAAAATATCATCCATTAAATGAGGAAGAAAGGTTGAGGCTAAGGGAGATCCTCGGATTGCATCACGACATTAAGGTATTACTTTTTGTTGGAGCAGATCCGTATGGAAAGGGATTCCACAGAATACTTTATGCACTTAGGAAGGTTAGGAAGATAAGAAGATTTGACTATATTCTATACGCCATAGGATTCGATCCCGACAACAATATATTATCGCTTGCTGCAGGTCTTAACGTGAAATTCTTGGGTAAGGTGCCGGAAGAAGATCTTATACAGTACTATCAGATATCAGACTTACTACTCCTACCTAGTTACTATGATTCTTTCTCCTTGGTAGTGTTAGAGGCTATGGCTTGTGGAGCAATACCAATAGTTACACCTACTGTAGGCGCCTCCGGTATCATTATGAATAAGATCAACGGATTTATAATTAAAGATGAAGAAGAATTAGCAAAAGTTCTACTGACAATTTTGCGTTCTGATGAACAAGAACTAAAGTACCTACGTGACAACGCTATCAATACGGCAAGGTCATATTCTTGGATTAGTATAGCGAAGAAACTCTTAGACACAATGAATAATTTGCTATAGAGTTATTGAATTCTAGTGCATTTTCTATGTCTAAACACGCTCCCTACATAAGTGTTGTCATAAATACCTCCGGTAAGAATTTATCTGCCATTAGAAGGCTTCTTTACTCAATTAAGCTCCAAAGTTATAAGAATTACGAGATAATTATAGCTACAGAATCCAATGGAATTGAGATAAGGCGAACGTGTGACGAACTCGGTCTCAAATGCATGGTTATAGAGACAGGCTACTGGAATAGGTGTATAACAGGAAATATTGGTATATTGAGGTCTAGAGGAGAGCTGATAGCAATACTTGAAGATGATGTAGTACTAGAACCTGACTGGCTTACAAGAATGGTTACAGCCTTAGCTAATGATAAGGACGTAGGGTGCGTGTACTCAGCTGTTATCAATCCATTTGGAAGCGAATCTCTTGTTGCCAAGACTAATAAGAGAGCAGTTCATTTCATAGTGAAAGCTTTAAACACCCTTAGGATCCATAACCATTTTGCGAGAAAGAACCTCAATGTATTTTCATTAAGTGTGATTTGTAGAAAAGAGGCGTTGTTAAAGGCAAGATTATTTGATATGAGTGTTGAGGAACCTATAGTTGCAGAGGATTATGATCTTGCTATTAGAGTTCAAAAAGCGGGTTTTAAGGTAATAACAGTAAGTAATGCTAAAACCTACCATTACTCACGCCATGCATATAAAAGGACGTTACTAGCATTAGATAGAGGGCCCAGATGGTGGGAGAAGCTAGTAGAGAATGACACGTATTTCTTTGCAAAGCACTACGATGTATTAGGACCTGCCGTTGTTTTGCATGCTACTTATAATGCTTTCTTTTCACCCTTAGCAGTAATCTTTAGAGTCGTTGAGCTGAGAAGAAATGCTAGTCCAAAATTTTTTGTTGAAATTTTCCTGAGAAGTATTAAGGGCTCGTTTACAGGTCTTATCAAGGGTTTTATGAAGGGAAAGGCGAGGATATAGGGATGCTGAAATCATATAAAGATAAAAACATGGGGTTTTATCGCAATCTCTTCTTTAGAGGATTTCCTTATACCTTCTTCGCAAGACTACTCATTCTATACTTTAAGTTATTTCGAAGAATACTACGCTATGTTGTTATACCTTTAGGTTTTAGGAAAAGGGTCATTATACCAAGTTATAAGGATGTGAAAGACTTTGACGAAGCACTAACATACGTATACCTTGGCTCTATGTATGAGCTAATAAAGGTGAATCTACCTGGAGACGGATTTGCGTTGATATTGGGGCACACTATGGCTTTTGGTCTCTCAAAATGAGTTCTAAATGCAAACTTATTATCGCTCTTGAACCTGTTCCTGGAAATTTTGTTGTTCTTTATAACTCAATTATAGCAAGTAATGCTAAGAATATACTGCCATTTATGTTAGCGGCAGGAGAAGCAAAAGGGGTGGGTACAATTGTAAAGTTCAGAGGAGCAACGGATGAAATGTATACCATGCAAGAGAGGTTGGGAGAGGCTCAGGAGAAGTATGTTGTGAGGGTAATAGATTTAGACACCCTTCTTGATAAGCTATCTATACAAAGGATTAATCTAATAAAGATTGATGTGGAAGGTTTTGAGGAACATGTATTGAAGGGTCTTATGAAACGCATTGCTAAAGGTTTCATTGATTTCATAATACTTGAGGTTCACTCACCTTTGCTACTCTATAAATGCTTAAAATTATTAGAGGGAAACTACAACCTTAAAGTTTTTAAGGTCTCGCAAGGACTTTACATCGTTTATGCTATTAATAAAACCTCTTTTACTCATGATAGTTAAGTAACTGAGGAGGTATTGTAAATGCTATCGTATACTCAAAGCTTATTGATATTCGCAGGAATTAATACTATCCTCTTCCTATTGTTACTTACGCGAAGAATGTTCAATAAGAAATCCTTAAAATTTGCTACGATAATCTTACTTCTACTATTTGATTTAGTTCTATTCTTTCATTTAGTAATCCAAGATTCGTTGCTACCAAGATTAGGTTCCTCACTTTGTTGTTTCAATATGGATATCTCAATAATGTTACTCTACATCACACTTTACATGCATGTATTTATACTGTTAGCAAGAGCTCAAAGACGTAATAAAGGTTCGTACTTGCTATTAATAGCCTATATAACAATGATCATCACCATATTTGAAAGCTCATTAAACTTTATGAACCACTTGACAGAGGTTTCCGAACAAACCCCCGATGCAACGGTGTACGCTGTTTATGGGCATTGGCGTTCTTCTTTAAAAAATCCATACTATGATGTAATCAATGTTGCTTCATTCTGGATTGCACTGCTTCATAGGGTACTGGGCATAAACAATATCGCTAATGCTATTCCAAATACTATATTGTACTTTACTATAGCCTTATTAATATCGCTAAGTATTTATACCGTCTATCAAAAGAATTCATCTCAATCATTCGCCTTACTAGCCATTTTAATAGCTTTCGCAACCCCATATATAACTTTCATCTCCACACCTCCCGCCCTTTCCGCAATGTTTGCTTTTCTTAGTCTACTTCTCGTTTTAGATAAGAAACCTTTTCGGCCCTCGGATTATATAACAATGCTTATTTTTGTGATAGCTGGTGCGCTTACGCACGCTACAGCTATAGCAATGCTCATCTTTAGTTTTCTATCAGCACTCATATTGCTAAGGATTTATAGAGAAAACTTGGCTAAGTATTTACAGTATTTACGTTTCCTCAGCATTCTTGTATCAGTTTACATAGTTTTAAGCTTGATTAGATTCATCTATACCACTGCATATTTAGCAGCAATACCTTACTATGCAGACTTTTTACGTTTCCTCAACTTCTTAGCATTGCCTGGAGGTGTAGAGCTTAGGATTACGAGATATGAACAGTGGTCTCCTCTCTTCACATCATTCTCATGGTCTGTATACCCAGCACTTTCAGTTGCCTACGTTCTTGTGACACTATTTAGAAAAAGGCATTTGCATTCAGAGTTACTTGCATTAGCTTCGTCATTAGCAGGATTGGTTCTTGTTGCTATAGGGTTTGTGGGATCGAGGTTCAGTAACTCATTTAGTAGAGAGGTTGCATATCCCGGCTATTTGCTATTGTTTTTAGGTTCCTTTGAAGTTTTAAGAAAGGTCTGTAGCGATAGAGTTGGAAGAATTGTTATGACTATAATAATTGCAATTGCAGTTATATCAGGGCTTTTCACAATAAAGAATGCTCCATGGCTCTATGTAGGTAAGGTACCGTTCCTAACATATAGACCTCCAACACCATCTGAAACCATATTCGCAGAAAAATTGTTGATGATGCTCAATAATATAGATGAGTTTAGAAACATTGAATTGATACAAAGTTTTGATCCTGGGGTATATCTAGTGAAAATGATTGAATTAGGAATGATAAAGCCCAGCAACCCATTCTCACCACCTCCAATAAATGTTCAAACAGGTATGAGAGGTATGACAAACAACATAGCTTTTAACTCTCCCTTTCTATATGTATTGTGGAGGTAAACGTCGATGAGAGTGTTCTTTGAAGCTTTCTCTATTTTAGCTTCTTATAATCTTGACTTGCCAAAAGCTATGAGTTCCGATATAGACGTTTACGTTGATATAGAGCATCTTCTTCTCTACACACTTTATCTTTATGAAAGGTTGCATGGGAGATATGGAGGTCTCAAAGTTATTCCACCATACATAAATAGGTTTATGAGGTTTAATGTAATTAAGAAAGCTAATGTTGTTTACCTTAATTCGACGAATGCAGATTTGGTTAAAAGGCTAAAGAGTTTAGTAAGCCTATTGTAATTCCTTATGTTGTTCTATTCCTTAAAGAAACTTATAAGGCTATAACAATAACATACTTTGATGTTTCACGTCAACATTACAATGGTAAAACATTACATAACATATTTTATCTGCTTGCACAGTTATCGCATGCATATGGAGAATACCTGGCTCAACTGCACTAATAACTCCCACATCATTGTATCATAATATTGATAAAACTTTAAAGGTGCTGTAATGAGGTTTCTCTATATAGGTTCTCGCGACGTCTTTAGTAGGCATGAACTAGGGTTTATAGCTTCTCTTTCTGAGCTTGGAAAGGTAGAGGTAGTTGTCTTAGGGTCTAGAGCACGAGCTGAAAAGCTTTTTGTGGCAAGTGATAATGGAGAACGTATTGTTGATCTTTATGAAGTTCCTTGCGAGGCTAAGTTATGGTTCTCTAAGTATCGTGCAAAGATCGTTTCCGCAATTGCTGATTCAAGGGATTATACTGCTGTATTTGCAACGCCTAGGCTACCCATTCTCGTTGCTTACCATCTAAAGGCTTCGAAGGTTATAGTTTTAAGGCTTTGGAGTATTAGAGCTGCTAAGCTGAGGGATAATCTTAGGTTTGGTGCTTACGAGGATATTCCGCTCTTTGTGCCTAGCACCCTTGCTAACATGTACTATATCCTAAGATCTGTGTATTCCATGGCAGTCGATCACGCAACTTACGCCTTTGCCACGAAGATCTATCAATTTGTTAAGGATAGAATAGCTAAGGTTTACCCACCATACGGGTACGTACTTAGTAAAGATGAAACGAGCTGGGAGATCCCAGAGATTATAGATAAAGGTGGCTACATACTGGGATTTACAGTTCTAGGTAAAACAGGTCCTTACCTAAAGTTTGAGGCAAAACCACATGCAGTAACGCTCTATCTCCTGGCTAAGAAGACCGGTGTTGATGTTGTATTAGCTGGCAGTACCTATGATGATTGGAGACGTGTATTCCCAAATACTGAACCTCCTAGAAATCTTCACATTATAGGTAGGGGATTTCCCGACAACATCATAGCAAGGATATATAGGAATGCGCATCTAGTTATAGTGCCAATAACCAATAGGAGTATTTCTAATAGGCTCCTGGAAGCACTGTTCTATGGGAAACCAATAGTAACATCTGAAGTGGTCAGGTTAATACATCCAGAACTAGAGCATAAGAAGCATCTCCTCATCTCGTCATGGGATACAATAGTTGATGACGCAATAAAGTTCTTAAGGAATGAAGATTTACTGAAGTCTCTTGAGCAAGGAGCTCGACAAGCGTATAGCAAGTACTTTTCAACTAGACATAACGTAGTGATTTTAAGGAAGCTACTAAAGTAATACCTTAAATTCGAAGTAAGATATGTACTAATTGAATTATGGTGGTATTCTGTGAAGGATAATCGTTGTATAATGATTGTTGCTGGCACTAGACCGGAAGCTATTAAGCTTGCTCCTGTTATTTGGTGGTTGGATCGTTTGGGTGTTGAATATGTTTTTATTTGGAGTGGTCAGCACTACGATTATGAGTTGAGTAGGGTTTTCTTTGAGCAGCTTGGTTTGCCTGAGCCTGTTCTTGATTTGGATGTTAGGAGCGGTTCCCATGCTGAGCAAACCGCTAAGATTATGGTTGGTGCTGAGAATGCTATTAAGAGGTTTAATCCCTCTATTGTTGTTGCTCAGGGAGATACAAACACTGTTCTCGCAGCTGCCTTAGCGTCTACCAAGATGTTCGTTCCTTTCGCCCATGTTGAGGCTGGTCTTCGTAGTTGGGATCGTACAATGCCTGAAGAGATCAACAGGATTGTTGCTGATGCTGTTGCAGAGCTAAACTTTGCTCCTAGCTATCTAGCAGCTGTTAACCTTATGCATAGCGGTGTCCCGTTGAGGAAGATATTTGTCACTGGCAATACTATTGTTGATGTTGTGTATAGGTACGAAGCTGTGGCGTCTGAGGAGGGAGAGAAGGTGATGAGGGAGCTGGGTATAGAGCCAGAGAGGTTCATTCTGGTTACTGTTCATAGGCAGGAGAATACTGATGTTGAGTGGAGGCTAAGAAACATTGTTAAGGTTCTTAAGGAGCTCTCCAAGCACATGCCTATCGTTTTTCCTGCACATCCAAGAACTGTGAACAGGTTACAGCAATATAACCTACTAGATGATCTGAGGAACCACGTGATCCTGACCAAGCCTCTTGGCTACTTCCAGTTCCTCGGACTGCTAAAGAACGCATCTGCTGTGTTGACGGACAGTGGTGGTGTTCAGGAAGAGGCATGCATACTTGGGGTACCAACAATAACACTTAGATACAATACTGAGAGACCTGAAACGGTTTTGGCTGGGACAAATATTGTTGCTGGTGTTGAGCCGGAGAAGGTTGTTTCTATAGCTCTCAACATGATTGAGCGTAGGGGTGAAATTGCCAAGAAGAAGAGCTGTAACAATCTCATAGGTGATGGGAGTGCAGGTGAGAAGATAGCTAAGATCCTTAACGAGCTTAGGGGTAAAATAAATGTGGAAGCTGCTAACACATGTGAAGATCCATACATAGTACATGCACTCATAGAGTCTCTTCCACAAGACAGTTTCCCAGACCTTATTGCCATGTATGATGATAGTGGTTTACCTACGCTTGATTTATCAAAGACTAGGCAGTTCTTGGTAAGAGCATCGCTATCAAGGTTGAGGCAATGGTTAGAAATAAAGTAAGGACTTGGAATAAAGATGCAACAATAGTGATTAATATAAGTGGTTCCCCAGCTACAGGAAAAACTTCATTATGTAAAACGCTAGGTGTTGTACTATCGCGAAATAACATTGGATTCTATTACACATCATTTACAGGGTTTCACAATTTCTCATATCTATTCTCCGAAGTACTATATATATTCTTTAAATTGCTTAACAAAATTAATCCCTTATGTAAAAATGATAGTAAAGTTCATCCCTGTGACTGTATACCCATAGAATATACTGCTACTTTGTCTAGGTTCATATGCTTTCTAGAAATCTTAAGTTTATACCTCAAAGCTTTGATCGTACTTTTGAAGATAGCTATATCTAGACCTCGAGTTGTTTTACTAGATGAAGGTTTCCCTCACATAATTCTAAACTACATCATGTTCTTCTATACAAGAAAATCTAAGCTATATAGATTTCTTAATAAACATGCAATTAAACTACTATATCATTTTCTGAAGCGATTCAAGATCATAGCAATCTTTATTATCCCTCCTCAGGACAAAGCAATCAAATACTGGATAAAGAGAGACCCCTATCTATCATCATCGCGAGTTGTAGAATGGGTAAAAATATACTATGCAATTATACAATCCATAGTTAAAGTGATGAAAGAATTTATGAATGTAGAAATTCTACTCTTTAGCAATACTAAAGAAGCCTTCTACTATATTTTGAGAATTGTAGGTGCCGGACTTGGTTCATCCTAAGGTAACTGTTATAGTAGTGAACTATAATTCTAGAAATAAGTGGGATATTGTAAGCTCTAGCCTTAAATGCATTTTATCGCTAGATTATAGACCCCTTGAGATAATTATAGTTGATAATGGTTCTACTGATGGTAGCTTTGAAATGATTAAGCGACTTTTAAGTGATGCGAAACTTGATGCAGACCTTAATGTAAAGATTATTAGGTTATCTAAGAATTATGGATTTGCAGTTGCAAACATTATTGCATATAGGTTTAGAGACCCTAAGTCAAAGTATATCACCTTAATAAACAATGATGCATGTCCTGAAAGAGACTCCCTAAAGAAGCTTGTTAATTATTTAGAGAATCTTAGTGATAAGGTTGCAGGGCTACAAGGAATTATATTATCGTGGGACGGTCGCTATATATTATCGTATGGCGGATTTGTATTGGATCACGGATTATTGAAAGGAGGTATAGGTGCTTTCATGGAAAGCAATATTGTGAGTCAGTTAAAGCCTGTTATAGCTACATATATTGATGGTGCATATTCTTTGTACCGTGTTGAAGCCTTGGAGAAAGCGGGTGGGTTGTTCTTGCCTTATTTCTTTATGTGGGGTGACGACTATGAACTTGGTGTAAGGCTTTGGAGAGCAGGATACATTCTCCTTGCTTTGCCCATTGTTGTAGCGAGGCATTATAGTGGAGCTACAACGAGCATCAAATCATCGTTGCACGATGTTCAGACAATGCCTTATATCTACGAATATTGGTATCGTGTAGGTAATGTTGCTGTAGATATCTTGTATAACTATCCATGGTACCTTTTCGCTCTAATGAGGAAGGTCATTGCATTGTTAAGCTATGCCCTAGTAAGAAGGTCTAAAGCCATGCTTCGGGGAATCATAGACGGTATCGGGCTAGGTATTAAGTTAAGGAAGAAGGTTTTGCAAACGATGCCGTGGTTAAAAACTTGTAGGGAGCCTATAGTCAGAACCAGAGCTCTGTATGAAACAGTATTCCTTCTTTATCTTTCTCAAAAACATGGTTTCAAGCGTGCTGGGAGACTGTACTATACACTTATAGCTCGAAGCCTTGGTAGAAAGTGCTTAAATCTAGAGGCTAGAGACAGAAGAATTTGCTCACTAGTTCATTAATGCAAGGTTACATAACTATGAATAAAGTAAGGATATTAATCATTACTACAGCTTTTCATCATGTACATCGATTTAGATTGCATAACTTCTTGCCATATCTAAAGCAGTATCTAGATATAGATATAATAGACTTACCTATGTTTAGTTATGATCTAAAGCCTTACGAATCATTAAGAGAATTTATAAAGAGGGTTGTAGAAGAGGTTCTGAAGAACAATATTATTAAATTCTCTAAAAAAGAAGACGTATACACTATCCGTTCTCTCTGTATTGGAGACTTAGGTTCAATATGCTCAACTGCTCATATCAGTATTCTTCTAAAGAAACTTGCTAGGAATAGATATAAAGTAGTTCTTGCAACACCTTGGATTGCGGGCTTCATCTCTCTAGTATTACGGAAAAATGTAGGTAATGTCCCAATAGTGTATGAAGATGTTGACAGATTTTATGATTTCTTCAAAAATCCGATTAAGAGAATTTTAGTAAAAGCAATAGAATATTATACAATTGTTAATAGCGATGCTGTTATCGCTGCATCACCATATATATGTTCTGAAGATTTAGAGTTGAGGAAAGGGAGAAACACATACTTTATACCAAATGGGATTGAGTATGAAAAATTTAGGAATGTTGCACAGAAGGTTATTGAACGAGAAAGGTTTGCCACAGTCTATGTGGGAGCAGTTGAGTGGTGGTCTGGGCTAGATATTGCAGTAAAAGCATTTCAAAAGGTTGTAGCTTCAATACCGCAAGCAAAGCTATACATAATAGGCGATGATAGAACAACTTTTGGAAAATATTTGAGAAATCTTATTAAGAACCTTAACCTCAACACCAATATTATTTTAATGGGTCGCAAAAGCTACGATTTTGTCGTAAACTTTCTACCTCGATGCAGAGTAGGCGTACTAACTTTTCCACGTTCTGAAGTAACTATGAAAGCCTTTCCCTATAAAGTACTTGAATACGCCGCTTCAGGCTTACCTATCGTAATGACAAACGTGAGTGTTGTTGCTAGCATGGTCAAGACGTGGCGTGCAGGATTCGTACACCCAGAGAATGATATTGAAGGTATTGCTACAAGCATTATTGAGCTAATGACAAACGATTATCTATGGAGAGACTATAGTGCTAGAGCTACTGAAATGGCATCTCTTTTTGATGTCAAGAGACTGGCCTACAAAGAAGCACAGACATTAAGTTCTTTAATCTCCTAAAACATTAGTATGATGAGGGCTTAACATGTCTAAATCTACAGCCATGCTAAAACCCCTGTTACGTATATCTGTAACCATCTTCATTCTAATGTCGATGCTCGACTTCAGCCTAATTCCTGTATTCAACATCACTAAATCAAATCATCGGACTTGGTACTATGACCTACCTGACAGAATTACTATTAGAAGTTTTGCAGGGGGCTGGAATTTCACGATATTTAAAGAAACTGGTGCAACGAGTTTAGCCTTGGAGTCCTTGAATACGTATCTTACGTATGGATCTTGGGGCAACGTACTATTTGAGTTTGGTATAGGTAACAATTTTCTTGCTCCACCTATATTTAAGACGGAGATCACATACGTTGATAACACCAATGAAGTTATAGTGATATTATCAAGAGCTACAAATATACCGTTTAACTATTCAATCTTATGGATTTTCTGGCGAGATAAACCATATTTTTATGTGGAGTTCAACTCCCTATTTGATGGTAATGTTAGGGTTGAGGGTGAGGCTTGGGAGGTATGTATTTTTAATCGATTAGCACAGGAGCTCGCAGCTCTAGATTACTTTGGTCGTATAGTGTACAACTCCACAATTATCTTACTACCAGACCACAATGTGATGGAGCGTAACGGAACATTTCCATGGATTGCGGCATACAATAAGCATAATGGTGCAACAGTCGCATCAATATTACTCTATGCCTATCCACCTGCACCAGTAGCATATAATCATCCTGATGGGACTGAGGTGCAATACGTAGTCGTGCCTTATTTAACGGCAGGAAGGCCGTATGGAGCAATACATGTAAAGCTCATTATATACCCATACATTGCAAACGAAAATCCTAAATGGATTAAGGTATACGAACTGAGTCAGCAGCTTTTTACGTCATTTTACATGGATGAGCCATATAGTTTCCAGAATTGGACTCAAGTAACATGGTTCTCTCAAAAAGGATATCAGCACTTCCTTGCCATAAATCTACAAGGAAAGATTGACGTTATGTATACATATTTTCTTGCAGCTCTTCTCCATACTGCTGGTATTCTCAGTAGTGCGACTGCACGATCGGATTACACCCCTATCTTTAGTTCAGCTATCTTAGGGATGTTAGTAAATGCGTCCGGAACCTACAGAATTGATCTTAGGGCTTCACCTGATCTGAGATATGGAGAGGGATACGGACCTAATGCCGTTGGATGGGTTGCGGGAACGACCCAAGGACTCAAAGTTAATTTGACGATCTCTACATCAAACGATGCTGGCAGATTCTTAATTACAATAACCTGGGATACCACTAAAAAATCTTTAATCAAGCAATTGTATATACCCTTTACAATAAAAGGGAGTTGTAGTAAGCAAGTTTTAAACAGCACCTTTATAGATTATTATTGCATTGACCCATGGCAAGGATACCTAGGGGTTCTTATAGGTGTAGTGAACCTAAAAGGAGATGTCAATGCAACATTTGATATAAAGAATAATATTATATACATAGTAAAGAACGAACGTGATGTAATGTACCCAGAAAATGTTTCATGGAAGCTAGAATTACTTGTCTGGCCCCACTATGGGAAATTGAATTCCACAAAAGATATAACATTATCAGTCCAAAAGAAGGTGTTAGTCGTTAAAAACCATCTACTTGGATATCCCAATCTTAGTATAGCATTTAATGTTATGCCCATGTACATACAGATGTTGCACAATAGTACTATACTAGGGTTTTCCAGTCTCTCTGACAACATTATTGTCAAAGGAATACAATGCAGTACCAATGGTACGCTTCATACATGCTACCCTGAAACAAAAATGTTGAAGCTAAAGATGATCTCGCCTATCCGTTTCATATGCATAATCAATGCTTCAGCACCATTATGGTTCGTCACCGATACAAAAATTGATGTGTGTTCATATACGAATAATACATTAATGATGAAGTTTAGAACGAATCCTGGTGCAAAGGTTTTGATATTTGGCACAATTTTTGGTGCGCCCTTAAATATTACCATAAATAATGAAGCTATAACATATGTTCAGTCATTAGACTTACTTTTGAATAAGAGTATCAATGGTTATGTATACATCGACAACAACATCTACATGCTTTATTCAGTACAAAAAGAAGAAAACATACTTACACTGGTATTTAGAGGAGAAGAAAAGAAAAAGCTCTACATAGAGAAAACTCAAACTTCTCTACCTTACATCTGTACAACAATTACATTACCGACACCAACTGCACTCACAACAACATTCAAAACCACAGTTACTGAAGTTGCTCAAAAGACTGTAACTTTAGTGACGACATTGACAACCACAGCTATAACCATGGCTACGTCTACAATTACTATCACTACGTTTATAACAAACGAAGTTACAGCCTTGGTTGTATTACTATTTATTGTGATAAGCATCCTAATGATTATTGCGGTAAAGCACTATCTAGAGAAAGCTAATTAAGAAGTAAGTAAATATTTTATAGTGCTTGTTGTAAGCAAGGCTTTATAGATTCGTCTATTACATGAAAGGCTGAGAAAATGAGTGACGTGACTATAATAATTCTTGCATATAATAGCGTTACTAAGAATAGAGAGATTTATGAAAGATGTTTATTGTCTTCTTTAGAACAAGATTATCCCTATAAGCAAATAATAGTAGCTGATAATGGTTCTACAGATAATACTTATGATTTTAGTAAAAGCGTTTGTAAAGAAAGAAATGAATGCAGGGTGGTGAAATTATCAAGGAATTTTGGGTGGGCAGGAGGTAATAATAGAGGTGCTATTCTTGCTAAAAGATCTAAATACATACTATTCTTGAATGATGATGCTTATTTTATTCGTCGTGATTGTGTAAGTAAACTTGTTGAATATATGGAGAGAGATCCTAGGTTAGGAGCAGTTCAGCCAGTAATAATTAATAGAGATGGATCATTGAATCTTGGAGGTGTATTGGGGTTTTCAGGCTTCTCAGTGTTGCGTACATCAACAAGGTATAATCTTTCCTACCTCTCTGGAGCTGCATTAATGGTTAGAACATCTGCATTTCTTGAAGTTGGAATGTTTGATGAGGAACTGTTCTTGTACTACGATGATGTTGATTTCAGCTTAAGGTTGTTGGCACATGGATGGAGAATAGCTGTAGTACCCAACTGCTTTGTTTTTCATTGGGAAAGTGCTACAGTAGGTAAAGAAAGCCCGATATACCTTTACTACACTATTCGTAACAATTTATGGGTCTTAGCGAAGAACTCAGCCCTAGGACTGCTACCAATAAAAATTGCGTTGGCCATACTTGGTTCATTGAACATAGTTGGGCACTGGATCATAGTACAGCGAGATGTTAAGAAGTTAAAGTACGTTGTTAAGGGCCTTATCGAAGGTTTAACACACTTAGGTTCCATGATCGTAAAAAATAAGGAAAGAATTCACGGCTACGAAGATCCTCATATAGACTTAGAATTTTTATGTCCAAGAACAATAAGAAGTATTCTGAAGCAAAAGCTGTTTCCTTGTCAGCATTTATATAGAGTCAAGAATATGAACAGACATCGCATTGCAAAACTTAAAAACTTATTATCATACCATAATTGATGTCTCTTAAGGATGTTAAAGTATAAGATATAAATTCGAATTGCGTATCTGAGACTGGTGACTTGCTTGAGAGTTCTTCTACTAAATTTATTGGAATTTGGTGGTGAGGAAGGTGAATAATGTTATAGCAATAATTGTTGCACACAATCCTGAAATTAGGAGATTCAAACATGTTGTTAGAGCTGCTAGTAGGCAAGTTAGTAAGGTAATTACTGTTGATAATAATTCTACTAATAGAGATTCTATTGAAAGCTTGTGTAATGATGTAGGTAACTGCGAATTAATAGAATTGAAGTTTAATGCTGGAATTGCTTATGCTTTAAAGGTAGGGGTACATTATGCTATCGAAAAGTATAATCCAGAGTGGCTTTTATTCCTCGATGACGATGCTATATTGCTTACTGACGCACTAAATAAAGCTTTCAACATAATTAAAAACCTTAAGCCATCTATTTACAGAAAGACAGGTGCAGTGTTATTAGGATTCTCCGGAGCCGGAGATTGTAGCATTAAGGAGATAGTTTATGGTAGGTTTTCAGGAACGTTAATTAAAGCTAATGTAGTAGTAAAGAGTTGTTGTAGGGAGGATTTCTTCCTAGATCATTCAGACTTTGATATGTATGCTAGGATTAGAGAACTCGGTTTCTTAACTCTAATCATTAGCTGTAAACTTGTTGATCAGGAACTTGGACAAATGCGATATATAAAAGTGCTTTCAACCGTATTTCATGGTCCATTAGATTATGAGCCTCCTTGGAGGTATTACTACATTGTTAGAAACGGGACAATATTATTTATGGAGGGGAGAATGGATTTTAGAACTTACATAGATCAATTGACTTATTGGGGTATCAGGGTCTTGTTTGCAGATGGCGTCAAAGCTTTTTAAAATCCTTTGGTTTAGGTTTAATGCACGCATTAACTAATAGGTTTGGATATTTAGATCGTAAGGTTTTTGAAAAGTAGAAGAAAGAATCTGGTACAATGATTTGGGCACGTTTTGGTGAAGCAATTGAATGATGCAATGAAAGACAAAGAGCATATGGTTTTTACAGGTGCTGATGGCTCTGGTAAAACTACAGCCAGCAAACTTTTGTTGTGGTATCTCTCTAAGCACATTAGTGTTTGCATCAATTGGTTTAGGGGCTCTCATTTGTTTGTTTCTGTTCTTGCTAGATTTCTCCATGGATTCAGTTCTTTTCGTGGTTCTTGCAATCCTTATTACAAGATTTGTGTTCCTGAGAAGCTGAGGAGGGTTTGGGTTTTTCTCGAGTTTGTCTCTACTCTCCCCCATATCTTTGTAAGGTTTTTGCTTGGGAGGGTTTGCAAGGTTGTTGTTTGTGATCGTGGCTTGCTTGATTTCCTTGTCTGGCTTGTTGTCACACTTGATGCTCCCTGGGTCGTTCATACTCTAATTGGCAAGTTCCTCATAGGGCTTGTCTCTAGGGAGAACATTGTCTACCTCTATGCTGGTCTAGATACGCTCGTTAAGAGGGCCGATACCCCAAGGGGGTTTATTGTTAAGGAGCTCGCTGTATACGGTGTTCTTGCCAAATACCTTGCTAGGTGCTCTATTGATACTGGTAGGAACAAGCCTGTTAGAGTTGTGGCTGAGGTGCTTAGATGCCTAGAGAGACGGAGACGCTGAAGCTTCTAAGGACTTTGCAGGGCTTATACAAGCCTAGTAGTGAGGAGATTTATAAACTAGCTGGAATCGCTAAGTTGAACAAGCTCTACCTAGCATACCTCAAAAGAGTTAAAGATGCTTTGAGGGATGAGCTCATTCGCGAGGAGGCTAGGTACAGGTGGTTTATGAGGAACGCGGCCGAGGCTGTCAAGGTCTTGGAGAGCGTGGGGGCCACCTACGCCTTGTATAAGTTCAGGAGGCCATTTGAACACGTCTCCGTAGACCTAGACATACTCATAAGGGTTGATGACATTCCCAAAGCTGTTGGAGCCCTGGTCTCTAGGGGTTTCAGAGTTGCTGTATGGGAGCCGTATACCGTCACACTCACTAGGAGCGGGTTCATCGTCGACCTCTACACACACCCATCGTTCGCCTGGGTCGTCTACATGGATGGTGAGAAGCTCTTAGAGTGCTGCGTTGAGGATATTGATGTTGAAGGGTTAGGTGCGAAGGCTCTTAGTAGAGAAGCCGAGGTAGCTGTGGCAGTAGCACACACCGTATACAAGGAGCACCTGGTTCTACTAATCGACTGCTTAACTGTGTGGGCATGGACAAATAGAGAGGTTTGGGGCTTAGCAGAAGAGCTTGGAGCAGGCAAAGCCCTTGAAATGCTTCACAGCATTTGCAAAGCTATTGGTGCTGGCTATGCAGAGGTGCCTTACAAGCTTAGCCTCGGCATGATTACAAAGATTTTGAGTGAGAAGCTCGTCAAGGATCCTGTATTTAGGGTTACAACCATAAACACCCTTAAGTACGTCTTTAAGCGTAGAGATATAGGGGCAAGGATGCTGAGCAGGCTTCTAAGAGAAAGCTACTAGAAGAGTCAGGGATTCCATACCTGCACACCCTACGACTCGCGATACAACGATATTGACCATATTGCTTTCTTTTACTAATCTAAGTCAATTAATTGTATGATGCTCCCGTAAGTGCCTTTTTCACAGCATTGACATATATACCCAACCTTGTCTTTATACTATAGAGGAAAACTCATATGGGAGTCTTTAGAATGCTTAAAGTACTGCTTAGGAGCAGAAACCTCTTCTCCAACTGGCTTTCTGCTGGTATTAGGTACTTTCTAATGAAACATGGCTTAGTTAGAGAGGGTTCTATTGCTGCTAGGTGTGAGGATAAAGTTTATATGTTGAATCCCGAGACTTACAGCACTATTATTAGGGCTTACTATAGAAAAGCTTTTGACTACTTGGAATGCGGAGATTCCCTATGCGCTGTAGCTTCTTATAGAGGGTGGAAGATCCGCTTCTGCGACTCTTTTGAGTTTCTATATGATATTGTTTATGAGAGTATTGTTGGTGGTGCTTACGATGATTTAGATGTTGTAAACGCAACTGTTGTTGATGTTGGTGCTGGCGTTGGTGATACTGCTATATTGTTTGTTTTGAGGGGTGCTAGGAGGGTTATTGCTTTAGAGCCTTACCCAAGTCTCTATAGAAAGGCTCTGGTTAATGTTAGGATTAATGGTGTTGAGGATAGGGTTATTCTCGTAAATGCAGGTCTAGGGTCGTTTGATGGCGAGGTCTGCGCGGAGGCGAGGGATGTCGGTGGCTACTACTTGTTTAGCCCCAGTAGTAGGTGCGATGCTAGGGTTAGGATGTATACCCTCAGATCCCTAATCAAAGAGTTCGGCGTTGAGGAGAGTTCTGTTCTCAAAATGGATTGTGAGGGTTGTGAATACGAAACTGTATTACATGCTGATCCCGGGGATCTCAAGGTGTTTAAAGAGATTGTTATTGAGTATCACAATGGTTATAAAGAGCTGAGGAAGTTTTTAGAAGACTCGGGTTTTGATGTAAGTATAAAGCCCATTAGAAGCTCTCCACAGCCTATTGAGAAGCAAGGGTATATAGTAGCTAAGAGGTGCGTAAAATAACTTGGCCCAAGGTCTCTATAATTTGGCTTAACCATAACTCTATGAAGATACTGCCACTGGTGCTTCAATCCCTCGAATTGATTGCAAGCATTGACTATCCTGGTGATAGGTTTGAGTTTCTTGAAGGAGGAGTAACCTGAGGAAGAAGATAATTAGGTTGGATAAGAATCTGGGGTTTGCCGGAGGTAATAACGTAGGGTTTGCGGTTAGGGATAGGGCTGTTTCGTAGTTGATGTTTAGGGGTCAGGTTTATAAGTTCTGACTTTATCTAATGCTTGAGCCGCCTAGGTGATGGGGGCTCTGCCCCGAGCCTAGGTGGGTCTACGCTAGATGGGAGCCCCGTGCCGTTGGGCTCGACCGCCACCCATGACCCCACGGTGGTCACGCATGAGGTGTGGGCGAGGTGGAAGTCCCTAGGTGCGATGAATGTAGACTGATGAGGATGAGCATCTAGGGACAAACGGTAGCAAGTATGTACTCCTACTGAATAACGACGCTATTCTACTTCAGCAGAGCCTGAGGGCTTTAGTTGAGTATGCTGAGGGCTTTAGCGGCTTAGCCGGTTTACAGGGGGTTGTATTGAAGTACGGGACGAGGCTCATAGATTCGGCTGGGGGCTACGTTAACGAGCTTCTGCAACCGTATAGCTTGGGTGGGGGCCGCGAGTATCCGTGGGTTCTGCGGAGGCCTGTTTACGTGACCTACGTATCCGGTGCCTGCGCCCTCCTCGAGACCGGGAGCATTCTGAGATGTGGGGGGTGGACCGTTTCTGAGCGAGCTCTTCGGCTACTACGATGAGACAGCGCTTAGCTTAATGCTATGGAGCTGCGGCTATAGGTTGGTAACTGTTCCGGAGGTCGTAGCTACCCACGCTGGTGGTCTAACCTTTAGGAAGGTGGGTACACTCAAAGCCTACCTACTCGAGAGGAATAGGGTAGCTCTGACCCTGGTTACTAACACTAGGTACAAACACGTAGTTATACTCCAGATGCTGAGGAACCTGGCAACCTCCATCCCTACAGGGCTTAGAGCCCTCCTACCGACTAGGACTAGAGCTATAGTCGATGGGTTGGAGCTCGGTAGGAGGCTGAGGAGTAGGGGGGTGTTTATCAACATATACAGAGCACCTGTAATCAGGATACCGCTAAAGGATCTCGTGAATTTCTTCACGTCGAGGTACCACGTACGGAGGTACCATGAGGAGTGGGCTCTGAGGAACTTGGAGTACCTAGCTGTAGAGTAGGTAGCGCAAGCCACCGATTAAACCTCTGGTTAGTTGAGTCCCCCACCTAGGAGTCTGCTGTAGATGTCTCGGTGTAGGGTAGCTTTTTATCCTCCTTGAATACTTAGTTGAGGTGCCTGTGGGTGGGTTTGAAGGGGCTTGTCCTCGCTGCCGGTGAGGGCTCTAGGTTAAGGCCGTTCACATTCTCAAGACCTAAGCACCTCATCCCCCTCCTCGGTAAGCCTATGATCC
>Ga0326760_1000513_pt1 | contig 20260 bp, 19 predicted proteins | sample GCREP_S_FD_207668 | JGI IMG/M metagenome (GOLD analysis project Ga0326760, IMG submission 207668) | Hot spring sediment microbial communities from Geyser Creek Basin, Yellowstone National Park, WY, United States - GCR.EP_S | ecosystem: Environmental > Aquatic > Thermal springs > Near-boiling... | reverse complement strand
CCACTAAAGCGCTTGTTGACACGGGCGCCACCCTAACCGTGGTTCCAAGGAGAATCGCCGAGGGGCTCCAACTGCCCGTAATAGGCAGGAGGAGGGTCATGACGGCGAAGGGCATCGCGGAACTCGAGGAGTGCGTGGGCGTCGTGGAGGTCATGGGCAGGAGAGCCTACACGCACATACTCGTGTCGGACGACATAGACACCGTGCTAATAGGCGCAACGACGCTGGAGACCCTAGGCCTCGAAGTAGACCCAGTCACGGGGAAGCTGAAGGAAGCCCCAACATACCTACTCTAAGAGCCGGTGAAGAGAAGCTACCGGGAAACCGGCCCTGCACTGGCGCGCGCCTCCGCCCCATGGACCCCCTGACGGCCCTCGGCGCCGCGCTGGCCGCCGCGCACTTCGGCGCGCCGCTAGCCTACTACGCCGCCGCCAAGAGGTGGCTCAAGATGCCGTGGCGCATCAGGCCGGATCCCGCCCACACCCCCACCGTCACGGTCGCCATACCCACATACAACGAGGCAGGGCACATAGAGGAGAAGCTGGAGGACATATACAGGCAGGACTACCCCCGCGACAGGCTCGAGGTAATCGTAGTGGACTCCGCCAGCAGGGACGGCACGGCCGAGAAAGCCAGGCGCTGGGCCGAGGCGCACCCTGACGTGGACGTCAAGGTCGTGGAGGAGCCGGAGAGGAGGGGAAAGGCCGCCGCCCTGAACGCGGCGCTGGCCATGGCCCGGGGCGAGGTCTTCGTCATAACAGACGCGGACTGCCGGTGGCCGCAGAGAGACGCGCTGCGACGTGCGGTAAGCTGGCTGGCCGACCCCGCTGTAGGCGCCGTCACCTGCCTCAAGAGGCCAGCTGCCGACGGGCCCGCAGGCGTCGAGGCCGGCTACCGCGACCGTTACAACGTCCTGCGCCTTGCCGAAAGCAAGAAGTGGGCAACCCCCGTCTTCCACGGAGAGCTCGCCGCGTACCGCACCGAGCTGCTGCGCAAGATCGGCGGATTCCCCCTCGACATCGGCGCCGACGACAGCCACACGGCCACGCTGATAGCCCTCACGGGATACCGCGCCGTAGCCGCCGAGGGCCTATGGTGCGTCGAGGCCGTGCCACATAACGGCTACCACAGGTGGCGCATCAGGCGCGCCCAGCACCTAATCCAGCACTTCCTGAGGGCGCCCCTACGCAGGGCCCCGCCCCCCATGCGCCCCATCCTCCTGGCCGAGAAGTACCTCCATCTAGCCAATCCCTGGCTACTCCCGGCCGCCGCCGTTGCACTCGCCGCGACCGCCACACCGCCCGCCCTCGCCCTGCTGGCCGCCGGAGCGGCCGCACTGGCCCTCAAGCCATACCGGACGTGGGCCGCCGCCCAGCTCTACCTAATGGTCGCCGCAGTCAAGAACCTTAGGAATAGAGAGCTGGTGTGGGAAAAGCAGGAGAAGTGAAGCCCAATGGGACCACTATGCTAGTACTCCGCACTATCCTGCTAGGCGCAGAAACAGCGCCGACAGCTGAGCTCTTGAGACACGCCGAGCGAAACAAGGTGCTCTTGGAATTTGCGGAGAAAACAAACGCCGCGGAAATTGCAGAGGCAGAGAAAAGAAAGCTGAAGAGAGTGGCCGAAGTGGCGGCCGAGGTCCACAAGGCGCTTAAAGATGTGGAACATGTCTTCATAAAGCTGGTCAAGCCAGTCAGATACGTCCCCGCGGATGTCGACGTGTTGACGAGCCGCCCCAAGAAGGCCGCCGAGACCCTCATGAGGCGCGGGTACAAGCTCGTCGTAAAGGAGCCCTACACAATTACCCTCAAGAAAAACGGCATAAACGTCGACCTCTACCTCCACCCGTCGGTGGGCAACATAGTTTTCCTACGCGCCGAGTTGCTACGCGGCGAGGTCCGCGAGGCCAACTTCCACGGCGTGAGGCTCCCAGCGCTGAGGCCGCCGGCCGAGACAGCCCTCGCGATAGCACACGCCGTGTACAAAGAGGGAGAGGTCACCCTAAACGACGTTGTCACGTACCTGAGGTGGCGGGAGGGGGCGCTGGAGAAGTGCAGGGAGTGGAAGTGCGTTGACGCCGCAGGGCACTTCCTCGCCGCCTTGCGCGACGTGCTGGCGGGCAGAGCCCCGGCGCCGCGGCCCGTACCCACGTGGCCGCTCAACGCCGTGAAGAGAGCCCTCACGCACCCCGACCTCGCGCCCTCCCTACTGCAGGCCCCCAAGAGGCTCCTGGACCCCCGGCTATGCGCGTGAAGGTGTGCCTATTCGGGCCGGACGGCTCGGGCAAAACCACCGCGGCAAAGATCCTGGCGGCCTACCTCCGGCGGAGGGGGATAAAGGCACGGATCTCCTGGATGCGGGGAACCCACACCGCCGCCTCCCTCCTGGCGCGCGCCATGAGGCGCCTCGGCCTAAAGGGCGTGTCGAACCCGTATTACGGCATAGACGTGCCGCCCGCGCTGTACCGGCTCTGGTGGGCCCTGGAGTTCCTATCGGCGCTCCCCATCTGGATAGCCCGCTACGCCCTCCCCCGCAACGTCGTGGGCGACAGATGCCTAGTGGACCTCGTCATCTGGGTGGCCGCCACCACGGACACGAAATTCCTCAAGACGGTATGGGCAAGAGCCGCCCTAGCCCTCGCGCGGGACTGCGTTCCCGTCTACCTCCGCGTGCCTCTCGAAGTTGCCGAGCTCAGGAGGAGAGGCCCGGCCCCTCCGCGCGCGCCGCTAGTGCACGCGCTTTACGACGCGCTCGCAAGGGTGCTGGGAGCGACCGAGATCGACACCTCTCTGTCAGGGCCCGCGGAGACCGCCGTTGAGATACTGCGCATGACACTTGACGGCACCGGACGTGGTTGCAGTACGGCGCGAGCTCTTTAGAGGCGAATTTCACGGCCGTGCAGCGCGGTAGCACGGTGCAGCTGCCCAGACTCGAGAAGGCGCTAGAGGTGCTGCGGCGCCATAACATCAAGTCTGACGCGCTCCTAGATCTCGGCTGCGGCGGCAGCATAACGGCGGAGATCGCAAGAGCCGTGAGCGCGAGCAAGGTGTAGTGCGCCGATGTGGACCCCAACGCGCATGCTCTAGGAGGCGCACCGAGTCATGAGGCCGGGAGGCTGCTTGCTCGTCACGACGACGAATCTCGCCAGCCGGGTTGGCGGGCTGTCAACAGAGATTCTGGCAGGCGTGCCGTGGGGGCAGGACCTTCGCGAGACCTGCGGGCCACGCAAGGCCCTTCACGCTAAGGGCGCTTAGGGAGCTGCTCGCCCACCGCGGCTTTGAGGTCGTCGACGTGAGGGACGCGCCGGGGGTCGAGCCAGAGGGCTGAGAGCGCTGGATATGCTATCCAGCCTCGTGCCATCTCTAGCGCGGAGGCTGGTGGTACTGGCGGGAGGGCCGCGGTAGTGACCGGCGCAGTGCTGCCTGCCGCTCAAGGACGCTAATGGCGATATTCGTTGGCGTTCCGTCGTACAACAGGGCCAAGGTGCTGGAGCTGTGCCTGATGTCATTCCTGGGCAGCAGGTTGGTCAGAGGCTTTATCGTAGTTGCTGACGCGGCCTCTGCAAGCGAGGCCGAGCTCTACGTTAATGCCATCAGGCGTGCTATGGATACCGGCTTCGAGGTGATTCACGACGTGAGGGTCGGCAGAAGGGGTTCCGCGAGAGCCCGCAACATGATACTGGAGATCGCTAAGGAGAACCTGGCCGGCGGCGATGTGCTGGTAATGTACGACGACGACTACCTGTACCCTGGCGACGGGAGCATGGTGAAGGCTTTACGGTGGCTCGGCAATTGTTCTGTGGGAGTAGTAGGCGGCAGGGTCGTCAACCTGAGAAGGAGGAGGGTGGACCCAGACTTCGCGCTGAACGTCATCCCGTGCATGGCAGACGCGCTGACAAGAATCACCGGCTTTATAGTGCTGGATACTAGACATGGGCCCAGAGAGGTAGAATATATAACTCCCCTAATGGCAATGAGAGTAGAACTGCTCAGCAGAGGCGTTAGGTACGATGAAAGTTACGGAGGAACGGGCTACAGGGAGGAAAGCGACTTCCAGAGGCAGGTGAGGGGGCTCGGGCTTAAGATAATCTTCGAGCCGAAGTTTTACACCTACCACCTGGCGGCAGAGCAGGGGGGTAATAGATACTCGGACCTCAAAGACAGGATGTACTGGAAGTGGAAGAATCATATCTACTTCATGAACAAGTGGCGGTACCCCGTGCGCAAGAAGGCGCTTAGTTGTGCAATACTGACCGTTTATGCCGTGCTGAGCGGGCCGCCGGCAGTGAGAGGAATGGTGAGAGCCGTGACGAGTAGAGCGTGAAGACAGTCCACGTCTACCACCATTACTGGCCAGTCGTGGGCGGGATGGAGGGCGCGATAAAGGCACTAGCAGAGGGCATGGCCAGGCTCGGGCACGAGGTCTACGTGGTGACGAGTAGGCACGGCGCGGGGGTTAGGCCGGGAGAGGAAGTGATAAACGGCACGCACGTCTACAGGGTGGTTGCTTTGAGGCTGCACTTTCCCGACCTTTCGATACCAATAAGAGTTCCCAGAGGAGTCCTAGAGAGTGCTGATGTTGTGATTTGCTGGAGCCAAAATAGCTACTTCACGTACAGAGTCTGCAGGGATGCCAAGATGCTCGGAAAGCCGGTAGCGGTATACTTTATAGGTGTTGACTACCTAGAACATCATTACAACCCACTCATAAAGGTATTTGGCCGCCCGTACCAGAGGTGGATCACGCAGAGAATGGCCGATCTAGCCGACGTGGCCCTCGTGACGAACGACTATGAGAGAAGGCTGCTGAAGGAGAAATACTCCGTGGAGGCAACAGTACTACCTCATGGCATCGCTGAAGAGTACCTGAAGCTTCCTAACATGGCAGAGGTCTTCAGAAGGAAGTACAACGTTGACGGAAGGATCGTCGCGTACATTGGGAGAATACACTCAACAAAGGGGCTTGATCTGCTAATTAGTGCATTCGCCCACGTGACTAAGGAGGTGCCCGACGCCGTCCTCGTGATAGCAGGTAAGGGCAGCGAGAGGTACCTAAAGAAGTGCCTGAAGATGGCCGGGAGAGCCGGCATCGGGAGCAGAGTGAGGGTCCTCGGGTACGTGAGCGGGGAGGACAAGATAGCCCTCATCGATGCATCAGACGTCGTGGCCATGCCCACCAGACACGCAGGTGAGAGCTACCCGCTGCTGGTGAACGAGGTCCTCGCGAGGGGGAGGAGGCTCGTCATGACGAGGGGCAGCATAGCATCCAGGTGGATTGAGGAGAGAGGCATCGGGAGAGTAGTCGACCTGGACCCCTACAGCCTCGCACAGGCCCTCGTAGAGGAGCTGGGATCGGGAGGCGACAGGGGGAATAGTAAGGCTATGAGCATACCGACGTGGAGAGAGGTCGCCTCCAAGCTCCTTGAGGTCTTACGGCGAGTGCGACACTCGTGAGCTCTCCCTTGCTCGATATCGGGTATAATAGAAATATACTGCTAGAAATGCTAGCAAAGGCAAGGTCCTTATTAAAGGACGAGAAGATCGTTTACCTAGATGTAGGCTCGGGAGATTGTACCACTACACAATTCGTAGCTGACGTATTAAGGCCCAAGCGCACTATAAGCGTGGATATAAATGAAGAGATGCTTAAGAGGTGCCGCGAAAGAGGCTTTGAGGCTGTTAGAGCGGATCTCAATACTGAAGCCCTTCCCTTAGAAGAACAGTCAGTGGACCTTGTCACGGCGTTTGAAGTCGTCGAGCACCTCTGCGATAAAGACAACATGCTGGAGGAGGTTTATAGGGTCCTTAAACAAGGAGGACTGCTCATACTATCAACGCCAAATCTCGTAGGCTTGGCTAATAGATTACTCCTACTAGCGGGGAGGACGCCCTTCTACTACGACGTCTCCCCCAAGAGGCCTCTCAGCAAGTACGGCTACGGACATGTGAACTTATACACATTGGAACTTTTGAAGAGGCACATTCTCTCTCACGGATTTGAGCCTATCGGTGTACGCGGACTGCTAACCCCTCTGTATGCACGATACATACTGATTAAAAGTGTGACTCTGTTCATGGCCAAAATAAAGCCCTCTCTGGCGCCTATTTTACTGGTCCTGGCCAGAAAAATAAGGCGACGCTAAGGCGTTAGAGGCCCAGGCCGAGACTTAGCCTCATGGCGATCTCGTTTACGCAAGCGCTTCTAGTATTCGCCGTAGTGCAAGTGCCGCTGTATTTCATAATGCTACTGGCCGCGGACAGAGAAGGCGGCACTCCCGCCCCGGACGTTCCCAGGCGCGCGGGTCTTGGCGCTATAGCGTCAATCGCCGACAAGGCGTCCTTCGCGCTCTCGGCCGCTGGGCTCTCTCTCACATTACTGGCGGACTTCAGGGAGAGCGTGCCGTATTTTGTAATACTTTCACTCGCTCTAATTATGAATGCCCTCCGTATAGCCGTGAGAGGGCCTTCAGGCCTCGCACTGGCCTCGCTCATACTGTGGCACCTAGTGATGTACTCAGGCAAGGCCCCTGCCATCGATGTTGCAATCGGCGAGGGCTCAGAGATGGTCAGAGAGATGAGACTTAACGACCACTGGCAGTTTAGGTGGGCCCACAACCCTTCCTACAACCCCCTGCCGACTGTGGCGTTTCTGCAGGCAACTCTGTCCAGGTTGACGGGCGCCAACTGGTACAGCTACTGGCTGGGGCAGGCCGTGTTTCTGGCCATACTGGTGGCGTACGACCTGGCGGTGTACGCCCTTGCCTACGCGGTGACGAGAGACAGCAGGGCCTCGCTCCTGTCAATACCGCTGGTTGCCGTAACGCCCGAGACGCCGATACACCAGCACCCGTATCAGTGGGGGGGAAACGCCCTCGTGCTAATCGCCACGGCGTTATTCCTGAGAGCCGCCGGTGGGGAGGGGGCGCGCGTGAACTTGCTCGCGGCAGCAATTCTATTCACCGGCGCGATTCTCACGCACCCCACTGCGCTGTCGTTTCCGCTCCTGCTGGCCTCCTTTCTCCTAATGCAACAGCTCGTGAGAGCCACCAGACTGCTTCGCGGCAAGATGCTCGCAGCCAGACATGAGGTGCGCACACTAATAAAGCTCGCGGCAATCATCATCATTGTTGCACTCGTGAGGTCTTTGCTCACCCCAGGATATATAGAATATATATATCCTGCGGTACACAACGTGCTCAGCGGCCTCGCAGAATTGGCCGGAAAAATGCTCAGCCCGCCGAGCTCGCCGGGAGAGACTGGCGGCACGGTGCACGTGCCCCTCTACGAGAGGGCAGGAGTCCCGTGGATTCAGGCCTACGCGTGGAGCTATGCGCTGGCAGTGGCGACGGCCTACATGCTCCACGCCCTGATCCGGGGCAGGGCTAGCCTGGCCGAGCTGGTTCTCTACGCCACATCCGCGTTTTTCATCTTGGCGGCCTATATTGGGTACGGATTGATTAAATTAACGCAATTTTACTGGCTAAACAGGACGGTGTATGTCTTTATGCCTCTAGTGTACCCGCTGGCTGCTAAAGCCCTGGTCAGAATACTTGATGGCTTAAAGCGCGCACGCCCGGGATGCCACCTCCTCGTAGCCCTGCTGGGGCTGGCGCTGCTTGCGGCAGTCGCACCGGTGGCAGCTCAGGACCCCAATATATCACCAATTCAGTATGCCAAGATCAGAGAGGCGCCGCAAGTTAAAATTGATGCAACATTATTCCTCAAGGCATCTATACTTGTAGAGTTATCAAAATCGTCAAATGTAGAAACATTGTGGATATATTCGAAAGATATTTTTGTCAAAAAAATAGTTTACACAAGTGCCGGCCTGAGGACCGAATATTCTTATTCCAGTCCTATCATCGAGGCCGCAGAGCTCTACTCATTCCTAAATCGTGAGCGAGTCCCTAGGCTTAGGGCATTAACGTGTACATGCAATACGGACAGAGTAATCGATCTGGGATCAGGTGAGCATGTCTCGATACAAACATGTCCTTGTACGTAGTATTACAGTTCACTGTAATAGCACAAGCACCTTTGATATGCTTAAGGGATTGATTGTAGGGGCTCAAGACGTCAGGTTTCCGGTACACGGCAGCGCGCGGCTAGCTCTGGCTGTATTACATTCACTGTCACTCGGAGGCCATAAAATTTATTACATGGCTTTGTGGGGCAAAGCAGGAGTTGAGAGTAGTGGTGAGATAGTTACGAGATCCAGGTTTGGCGAGTCGAGGGCTATGTTTATCAAAATTAGCAGGCCGAAAGTTCCCTTACGCTTGTCAAACGATGTATATAGCATAATGCACGCGCTGGATTACGATTACGTGCTCTGTCTAGACAGACAGCTGATCTTACTGTGCAGGAGTGCAGCGCGCAAGCTAGGCGTGCTCCTCATAACGTACATGGACAGCCCCAAGTACCTTCACGCAGAGAGGGCAGTGACTGTGAGGGAGGGGCTTGCGAGACCTGCAGCTCTGGCATGGTATATCACCACGGGCCTTCTGAGCGATGTAACGGTGTGCGTGAGCAAGTACATTGAGGAGCGGCTAAGCGCGTGGGGCATCGGGGCGACAACCACCATAGAGCCGAGCTATGCGCTACTTCACGAAAGTAGCGACATGGCTAGTAACAACGACGATAACGTAGATGAAGTAGGCAATGACGCCGTGTTTTGTAGCTGTCCGCTTGAGCTGACAGCGTATATAGCCCTCAGGAGTCCTGATGTGCCGGTGGTTATAACGGGTCCGCATGCTTACTACTTTAGGGAATACTTGAAGAAAAAGGGTCTCGCCGATAGACTGCGAAATGTCCACTTGTTGCACAACATAAGCGATAGGGCTCTTGAGAGACTCCACAGCAAAATAGCAATATCGCTAGTGGCAAGGCCCGTCCTGTCCGGAGTCTCCATGACGCTCGTTCAAGAGCTGTACTTCGGAAAGGTCGTTGTGACGGACTGGAATTCGGCCTCCCGCATAACAGGGCTGTTAGAGTCGGGGGCAGTTGTGGTGGGCGAGAGATATGCAGAGTGGCCTAAAATAATTAAAGGGCTGATGAGGGGGGATCGCGCAGGCACTCTAGGAATTAAGGCAAAACAGTTTTTCGACACTAGGCTCTCACCGTGGATATTTGCTAAGTCATTCGAGCGCGTTCTCGCGCAAATCTCTCATGCGCGTTAAGGGCATTCTATTTTTGGCGATTGCTATCATGGCGATTTTCACGTGTTATATCAACCTTCATGGCAAGATCGACGGAAACCTCTCGGCGAGGCAAGCAGTTATAAAATTTTCGCTGGGCACAATCTATACGGCTCCCGACAACTCTGACAATGCTTACTGGCTCACGTGCTTCAACGGGTCCATTTACGTGCACTTCAACAGCCAAGGAGACTACTACAGGGGCAAGTGCTGGTACGACTCTAGAGGCGCTAAGCACTGTGACTACCAGTATAACGTGTATGAGTTCAACCCTGAGACCGGGACGTGGAGGAAGGTGCTGGAGAGGTACATGTACGACGAGGCGGGAAGGATGTATTGGTCGGTCGGCTACGAGGACGTCATCGTCACGGTCTTTAGGGGCGGCGCCCGCGGGATCGACAGGCCCCCGCTCCACTACTTCTTGCTGCAGCTCAGCAGCGACGTCTATCTCGGCGTGAGAAACAAGTACTCGCTGGACGGCGCGACGTGGCGCTACTGGCCCGACGGCCTGCCGTATCTATCCGACATGCACATATACGGGTGGCCGAGGGAGTGGGAGGTTCTGGCCCTCGGCGTGATCGGCAAGAGCGTGTGGCTGAAGAGGGGAAAGCTCGGCGAGATCGATATATTGGAGCCCTCGGGCTGGGCGCTAGACGCAAACCTCTCAAAAGTGCTGCCGCCCGGAGTTTCTATCAAGCCTATATTCGTCGGCGGCGGAGGCGCTAGAGATCCTGAGGTTTTCATCTTGACGAATTGGGTCGGGTGGACTCCTGACGGGAGGTACAAGTGGACGTACATCCTCGTCAGGCGGGGGCCGGGGAACTACTCCGTCAAGAGGTACAGGGCCGCGCTCGCGGGCGACAACTGCCCGTACGTCGGCCGCTCGCTCGGCACGCTGGACTTTACGTTCGGCATAGGCGCCTTCAGCCCGCACACATACACGGTCATGCTCGGCGGCATTGAGGAGGTGGCGCTACTGAGGGACGAGAACGGGAGGATATACTTCCTGAGTGGGAGTGGAACGCTGAAATTGGCGCTGGACCTCTGGGGCAGGCCGGAGTGGGCGCAGGCATACGGCTACCCGGGACGCGGGGGCCTCCAGAGGTTCATCCCGGCCGCCAGGCTCGGCGACAGAGTGGTCTTCGCAACGAGCTCGTACAGAGGTGGGAGCATGGGGTCTGAGCTTTGGAGCTTTGACGGCATTCAGCTCTACAGGCACGCGAAGCTGTCCTTCCACATACACTCCCTCGCGCCGTGCCGCAACACTCTGTGGGCCTCGGCCAACATGTGGCAGTCAATAGGCGACGACCCTCACGTCCTCACGACGAGCAGGGCGCTCCTTGTGGAGTTAGACCCCGGCGTTTTAAGCCGCCACGAGCTCCCGCCGAGGTTCTACTGGGTGTGGGATGGCTATACGATCAACTCCTCCGGCCTATACAGCGACCAAGAGTACTTCGACGGGCAGTTCTACTACCCGGCCTCCGAGATCCTGACGGCAGGATACGGGCGCAAGGTGATATACCTGGTGTCAAATCAGTCCGGCACCCTACGAGTCGAAATAGACCCGGACCTCAGGGGGAGCTGGCTCCCGCACGGGGAGGTCCTCGTCATGCCCAACGCCACGGTCAGGTACGCCGTGGGGGAGCCCTGCGCCAGGATGAGGTTTAAGTTCACGCCAGCGGGAGGCAGGGCGAGAGTGTCCGCGTGGGTCGTTCTGGAGCCGTGAGGGTCGCGCTGCTTACCGCCGAGTACCCGCCGTATTCAAGCGGCGGCGTGGGCTCGCTGAGCTACGAGCTGGCCAGGGGGCTGTCTAGAGCCGGAGTTGACGTAATCGTCGTGACGAGAGGCGTGGGGGTTACGCGCATTGTCGAGAGAGACGGCGTGAGGGTCTACTACCTCGCGTCGCCACCCGTACCGCCGAGGGACGTGTGGTACTATGTCCTAAGGATGGGGGGCGTCAGGAGGGTGCTCGCCGAGGAGAGACCTGAGGTGATACACGACGTGAGCTCCTTCGCGGCATTCCACCCGTGGATAACCGGCATGGCGCCTACCGTCGTCTCCGTGCAGGGGTCGCCAATGCTGGACGCCATCAGGAGGGCCCTCGGCGCGGGCGACGCCCTCAGGAGCATTCTCTTCGAGCTCAGCCACAAGCTGCCGTCCGCGCTCGTGGGGCTTATCAAGAGGCCCGAGATCGGGGTTCTTGTCTTCGTGTCGAGATTCGTAATGCTGGACACGCTGGCGAGAATCAGAGACGGCGCGTTGAGGGAGAGGCTGGCGAGAAAGTCCCTGGTCGTTTACAACGGCGTTGACGTTGAGAGGCTCAGGGCTATTAAAGACCGCGTGGTGAGAGATGAGGGGGTCGAGGAGAGGTCCGTGGTATTCATGGGCAGGCTGATGGAGTACAAGGGCGTCACGTTCCTAATTAAGGCATTCAGACATGTAGTGAGCGAGCTGAGAGACGCCGTGCTCCACATCGTCGGCGACGGGCCCTTGTCCGGCGTGGTGCGGAGGCTCCCCTCAAGGCTAGGCATTGAGAGAAACGTCGTCATTCACGGGGCCCTGCCCAGAAGCGGCGCCATGAGGGTCCTGGCGAGGTCGGCTCTGCTCACGCACCCGAGCCTCTATGAGTCATTTGGCATGGTGATAGCAGAGGCGTACGCCATGGGCAAGCCTGTGGTCACACACAAGGCTGGCTATGCGAGGGAGCTCGTGGAGGAGCCCGGAGCCGGCTTGACGGTGAATGTAATGGACTCCAGGGAGTACGCCGAGGCGCTAATCGCACTGCTGACTGACAGAAACCTGTACCGGAGGCTCTCGCAGAACGCGTCTAAATTCGCCGAGGAGAGTCTCAGCGTCAGCGCCATGGTTAGGGGTTACGTGAGCGCGTATGCCCGCGCCGTGCGCCGCGCGTAGCGATTCTGGCACGCCTCCGGTGTGTTCTGCGCGGCGCTGACATTTGACGACGGCTACGTGGAGCAAATTAGGCACGCGAGGCTACTGTACAAGATGGGCGTGCCGGGCACTTTCTTCCTAATAACCGGGCTTAAAGAATATATGGGCAAGAAACTAATGATAGCAAGGGAGAACTTGATCAGAGAGCTGGTTGACATGGGGCATGAGATAGGCTCGCACACCCACACGCACAGGGACTTGACGAGACTCAGCGCCAGCGAGATTGAGAGGGAGCTCAAGCTCAGCAGAAGCGCCGTCGAGAGGCTGGGCGGCAGCGGCGACATCGGCGTTGCGTACCCTTACGGCTCGTTTAACGAGCACGTGATCGAGGCGGCGAGCAAGTACTTCGCGTACGGCAGGACCATGGGCGCATTCAACAGGTGGAACGAGGCGGCACTCAGATACGCCCTGGGCGGCATGGGCGCCAGGCACTTGATAAAGCTGCCCCTCAGGGCCGTCGGCGGCGTCAGGCTCGTCACGGTGGTCTTTCACGACGAGCCCCTCTGGATCGTCAGAGCGGTGATAGATTACCTGAGGGCTTTGGGCGCGAGGTTCGTGACCCTCCGCGAGGGGCTGAAATGCCTAGGGTTGTGAGCGTGCTCCACCACCCGCTGCCGCCGCTCGCGGCCGGCAGGCTTGCCGAGGAGGACGGCATGGGCTGGCACTTCAGAACCGCGAGAGCTCTCGCGAAGTACGGCGGCTACGAGGCCGTCGCGGCCAGGCCCGGCACGGGCCGCGAGGCAGTTGTCAGGACAGTTAACGGCGTTATCGTCGTGCTGGCACCCTCGGCGAATCTGTCGCCGGCCAGGAGTGTCTGGAGGTGGGGCTACGTGTCAACGGCGCTGGCGGAGCTCGTCGAGGGCGCGGTCAAGCGCGGTTTCATCCCCTACGTACATGAGTACAGGGCCCTGAACTCGGAGCTCGTTATCAGGAGGATAATTGACTACCCGGTGGTGCTCCAGCACCACGGCTCTCTCCCGCCCCGAGGTCTCAGTTTGAGGAGCCCGCTGGATTTCATCAAGGAGCTCAGCAAGCTGAGGAGGGATGCTTACTTGAGAAAGGTCAGGGGTGTTTTCTTCGTGCTCAACACGCGCGAGAAGCACTATCTTGAGAGCGTTTTAGGCGTTGACGCGAGGGTTGTCGTCAGGACGATGGCCGTGGACTTCAACGAGATAAGGCCGATGAGCGCAGAGGAGAAGACTGCCGTTAGGAGGGCCGCCGGCATCCCCGAGGACGCGGTCGTGCTGGTGACTTATGTGGGGGTCTTCGGCGAGGAGGTGGGCAGCATCAAGGGCGCGCACTACTTGCTCAAAATATGGCGCGAGTTGAGGCGCAGTCTCAAGGGCAGAGTTGCCATGGTGGCGGCAGGAATCGGCGAGCCTTACCTCTCTGCGCTGAGGAGGGCCGGCGTGCTGGCGTACAGGCTACTCCCGCATAGGGACTACGTGAGGCTCGTTGCGGCATCCGACGTGTACTTCCTGCCGGCAACCTCGGGCTACTCCTACGGCGGCATTGGCGTTGCGGTGATGGAGGCCATGGCCGCGGGGGTTCCGGTCGTCAGCCCGACGCTGAGGGAGTTCCCGGAGCCAGACCGCATTAAGGACGTAGGAGTCGCGACGAAATACGTCGACAACGAGGACGCGCTTAAAGAGTTCACGAATGTATTGATACATGTTGTCGAGAGCAGAAATCAGTATAAGCCCTGGGTTATTAGGGAGCTCGCCGGCAGGTACTACTCCTGGGAGAGCTTCGTGAGGGACTTCAACAATGCCGTGAGGGGCGCGTGAGGATCACGGCGCTCATACTGACGAGCGGCACCAGGGACAGGCACCTACTGATCAGAGCTCTGATCAGGTCGCTGAGCCGGCAGACTGTCATGCCGGACGAGGTCATCATAGCGACGGAGACCGCAGGCGGAGAGCTCGCGAGAATTGCCGGCGAGCACCTGAGAGGCGTGGCCATCAGGGTTATTGAGACGGGCTACTGGAACAAGTGCTGGACAGCAAACAAGGCAATATTGAGCTCGCGCGGAGACGTGATATTCCTCCTCGAGGACGATCTATACCTGACGCCAAATTTCATAGAGGAGGTGTTAAATGCATTTAAGGAGTGCCCCGAGGCTGGCTGCGTATACACGAACTGCATATGGGTCTTCAGGGAGGGCGCGAGGTCTAGGGGCGGTTTAATGGGCTGGCTGGCCAGAGCGCTCGGCCGGCTTGCAATACATGAGTCGGCGTTGCTGAGAATGGCCAGGAGAATAAACGATCACCTGATCGAGGTGCCTGTGTTCACTATGAGCGTCGCGTGCAAGAGGGAGGCATTACTTAGGGCTGGGCTCTACGACATGAGGGTTAGGGAGCCGATACTCGGCGAGGACTTCGACTTGGCGCTGAGAATCCGAAAGGCGGGCTACAGAATAGTGCAGACGACGAAGGCAATCTCATATCACCTGACAATGCAAGTGACGAAAGGCGCCGCTAGATACGCCAGAAAACCGTCAATGCTCATGGGCGCCTATGAGACCGAGGTGTACTTCATGGCGAAGAACAGAGGCGTCCTAGGAGCCGTCAATGTGATCAGTCATGCGATATACAGAGCTGTAGAGGCGGCAGTCTGGGGGGTCAGAGCCAGAAATCCACTGGCCGTACCCCACGGTATAGCGGGCTCTATCAAGGGATTTATAACGGGAGTAACAAGTGACTGGTAACAACTATAATCGTTCATCGCACTCTAAGGAGCCATTGGTGTATATAATTATAGTTAATCACAATGGGCGCGAGCTATTGAGAAAATGTTTGTTAAGCCTCAGGAAGACCCAGTACAGTAATTACAGGGCCTTGGTTGTGGACAACGGCTCAAGGGACGGCTCCGTGGAGACTGTCAAGAGGGAATTCCCGGAGGTTGAAGTTATAGCTCTGCCTAAAAATCTTGGCTATGCTAGAGCTAATAATTTCGGTATAATATATGCGCTGAGGCATAATGCTGAATACATAGTATTACTCAACAACGATACGGAGATCTTAGATTCTCGCTGGCTGTACTTGGCTGTAAGAATTATGGAAAAGAACAAGGACATAGGGATCCTGGGCTTTAATTTAATACTGCCTAATGGTGCGTCGCAGCAGTATTATGACAAGACAAAGCCATGGGAGGTAAATGAGGTAGTCTTTGCAGCGGCGATGGTAAGGGCTGTAGTTTTTCGTAAAGTGGGAATTTTAGACCACGATTATGTGATAGGATATGCCGAGAATGTGGATTTCTGCTATAGAGTCAGACGCTGCAATCTTAAGGTAGTATACGTACCCCAAATAAGGATTCACCATGCGCGTATGGCGACTTTCAAGAAAGTCCCTCGTGATATTCTTCTACAGATCAGTGCAAGAAATAACTTTAGACATTTTATATTAAATAAATCATTACATGAATTGTTTAAATGGCTTCTCATGGCATTCATCGGCGTGAGAGACGGAAAAATCGTGTTAAGGAATGACGCCAGGAGGCTGAAATGGATTACTTACGGATTCATAAGTTATGTTAGAGAGAAAAAACTTCAAGGCCTCATCAAGCTATTAGTTGAGAGGTTGAGAAGAAGGGCGCTATATCGATGTTAATAGTATTTAAGGGAGCACATAAAGAGCCGGCTGTACGTGCCTACGAAAGGTGCTTTGTCCTCATAAGCAGAGCCAGCCTGCTATCTCTTAGAGGTACTGAACGCTGGATGATTGAAGTTGCTACTAGGCTTGGTAGTTCTGTCATACTCACGTTCTCTGCAGGTCTTAATTCCATTAAAGAGCCGGGAGTGAGAATCGCCGAGATTAGGCGACGTTTGGGCGACGTCGAGTGGTATGAACTAAGAGCTCTTGATCATGAGCATGCAGGCAAAGGCGCTCCTGCCTTCCTCGCTCGCTTCATTAAGTATAGCGGTATAGTAGTGCCAGTAGACTTAAAAATTTATAAATTACTTAGGCAAGCCAAAGTCTATCTGGCAGGCTTCGATGCTCTTCAAGCAACGTATATTGCTTTCATTAGTATGATATCGGGTGCGCGTAGATTCGTTATCGGCCTTCATGCAAGGCCCAATTATAGACGCTTTATATATACTAAGCCGTTCCTTAAATTGATGCATAAATTCGGCCTCCTTAGAGGCGTTCATGTTGTTAACATAGTTGATGCTCTAATGCTAAGGCAAATCCTGAACAATGTTCCTGTTTTATGGATCCCAAATGGCGTTGATTGCAATAAATTCAAGCCCGGTGCTAAACGCGCCGACGCGTTCTACGCGCTTTTCGTTGGCGCGTTGAGCGAGGATAAGGGCTTTGACACATTCGTAGAGACGGCCAGAATTGTGAGAGGCAGACACGGCGATGTTAAGTTCTTAGCGGCCAGCGCGGGGGGACCGCTGGAGGTGATCGCTAGCAGGGCGCGCGAGGAGGGCATCGTGGAGTACCTCGGCTTTGTGCCGGACGACGAGCTGGTCAGACTCTATGCCGAGTCTCACGTCGCGGTTTTCCCAAGCCGCGACGAGGCCTTCGTGCTCGTGAGCCTTGAGGCGCAAGCGTCAGGAACGCCGGTAATAGCCACGGACCTGCCCGCGTTTAGGCAAACCGTAATTGACGGGGTGACGGGCGTGCTTGTGAGGCCTCACTCGCCTCAAGCATTTGCAAGCGCGATTATCAAGATGAGAGAGCTGTGGCTTAATAGTAGGCAGGAGTACTATAGAGTAAGCGCGGCGGCGAGGAAAAATGCAGAGAGATTCTGTTGGGAGAAGGTGGTTAAAGTTTATTATGAGAGGCTCTTCAAGTAAAGCCAGTCCCTCCGGCAACTTAATATCGATTGTCATACCAGTAAAGAATGAAAGGTACAGAGTCAGGGCCGTTGTAGAGGGGCTGCACAGGCAGGCTTACAGGCCCGTAGAGGTTATTTTCGTCGACGGCGGCTCGACTGACGGCACCGCTGAAGAGGTGGCGAACCTCGCTAGAGAGTTCTACCGCGATGACTTCAGGGTCAGACTGCTCAGAGAGAGCGACTTCGGGCCTGTTAGATCTCCGGCCAACGCCAGGAATATTGGCGCGCTGAACGCAAGCGGCGAGTACTTGGCGTTCTTCGATGCAGACTTTGACTTTAATGACGACCCTGAGGCTGTGTGTAAGATAGCCAAGGCATTTAGGGAGGGGGCAAATCACGTGGCCGCCAAGTACGTGCCAAACGCACACACGTGGATCGAGAGGAACCTGGCCCTTGACGACGTCGTTCATTATTTCGGGGGAGACAAGCCGGTGCACGTGATATGTGCGTTTAGGAGGGAGCTCTTCCTAAGCGAAATGTTCAACCCGGAGCTGGGCTTCAGGGAGGATTTTGAGTTCTTGGACAGGCTCGGCAAGCGCGCGAGGCTCATCACCACAGTGGTCGACACGAGCATCAGGCGTTGCTACCCTCACAGCACGCGCGAGTTCGTGAGGCAGCAGCTGTGGTACGGCAGGACGGCAATCAGGTACTACAGGCTCGCAGGGGTAAATGCGCTGGCCACGCTTGTAAGGTCTAATGCCGTTCTCGGGCTGACGGCCCTCGCGATAGTCACGGCGCCAGCGCTGGGCCCGCCCTCATCTGCATTTCTGCTCCTCGCGCTGGCTCTCATATACCTGCGGTGGCTGAGGAGGGATGTAAGGTACTTAGGCGCCGGCCGGAGCGTTCTCGGGAGGCTGGCGTGGTACCTCTTCAGGGAGACCGTCGGAAGGCTCTCCTTCGACGCGGGATTTCTCATGGGTTTGATTAAGCGCGGAGGCGCGAGAGCGGGACGCTAGGCGCCGTGAGGGCGCAAGCCGGCGGCGATTTTGTCAGCATCGTGGTGGTCACTTACAATAGCGTCAGCAAGCTCTGCAGATTTTTCGACAGAGTTATTGACAGCTTAGCCAGGCTTGACTATGATAATTATGCTGTAATATTTGTGGATAATGCCTCCGAGGATGGCACTGCCAGCTACGTTGAGAGGGCCATGAGGGTCTCGGGCCGGCGCTACCTCATCGTGAGGCTAGCCCAGAACAGGGGCCTGCCGTATGCCTACAATGTCGGCGCAGTAACCGCGCTAAAGGCGTTCCCGCAGACGAGATGCCTCCTGTTTATGAACGATGACGTGATTTTGAGCGAAGACTCCGTCCGCCACCTGGCGGAGGGACTGAGGGGCTCCTGCAAGGCCGTCCAGCCCGTCATCGTGCACTTAGACGGCCACAGGGAGGTGGGATTCAAGGTGGGGCTGACTGGATACGTGGAGCCTGTGAGGCGCGAGGAGCTGCGCACCTCATCGCCACTTATCGAAGTCCCCGTCGTGTCCGGGGCTGCCCTTATGGTTGACAGAGATGCCTTTCTTGAGGCGGGAATGTTTGACGGCGACATGTTCTGGGGTTATGACGACGTGGACTTCTGCTGGAGGCTTCATAAGCGCGGCTACGCCACGTGCATATCCACGAGGGCCCATGTCGTGCATTACGGCAGTGCGACGTGGGGAAGAGAGAATCCCGCCAAGCATTACTACAACACTCGAAACCTCATATACATGTTTTACAAAAATCGCAGCCTCGCGAGTGCCACAGCGCTCACGCCGGTGCTACTACTCGAAGTGCTGAGGGTGCTTCACTGGAGGCTCCGCCGAGGAGACGGGAGGGGCGTCAAGGCAATTCTGTCGGGCGTGATCAACGGATTCCGCAGAGTGCCCAGCGCGCTGAAAAAAGCATCCTTCATGCCTCTCAAGACGCCGCCTGGATATCTTGACCCGGCGGTTGACCTGCGCGTGATTCTGGGCCGGTTTTATGGGCAATTCAGGAGAGGCCATTAGAGTAATGCCATTTCCGGGAGTTGCCGGAGGGATTGTGAGGGGCCTGCGCTGGATCGTCCGCAGTGCGCGCATGATAATTAAGGCGCCCAAAGTGAGCGTTTTCAGCAAAGTCGTACTGCTATTAGTTTACTTAGGCTTTCATATCTTCAAGGCGGATCTCGCCGCGCTTAGAGTGTTCGTGAATGTGAATGGCGTTAAATACAGGCTCGTAAGCTATGACACGCTTGGCATATTAGCATACCTCGAGCCCTGGATGGACAAGTACTTGTGCGTGAGAAACGGCGACGTCTTCGTTGACGTGGGAGCTCACGTCGGCAAGTACGCGCTGAGAGTGGCGAAGAGAAATCCGGCAAGCCTTGTCGTGGCGATAGAGCCCGGCAGCCTGCAATTCAGCGCCCTAGTTGACGGCATTAGAAAAAACAGAACAAGAAATGTCACACCCCTCAGGGTTGCCGCATGGGATGACACGGCAAGACTACGCCTGAGGGTGTATTCAGTTACGGGCACGTCAAGCATAATCGAGGGTCTCGGCGCTGGACGCCTAATCGGCGAGGAGGAGGTCCGCGCGAGGCCTCTCGATGATGTGATTGAGGAGCTCGGTCTCAGGCGCGTAGACCTGGGTTAAAATAGACGTCGAGGGCGCCGAGCTCCACGTGTTGCGCGGGTTCAAGAACGGCATATTAAGATTCAAGCCCAAAATCGTAATTGAGGTCAAGAAATTTAACAGAGAGGACGTATTAAGATTCTTCGAGGAGGTTAGTTACGCGTGCCGCAACATTCCCGAGGACGAGTCAGGTGAATACTTCATATGCGTGCCGAAGAGTTAGTGTCCGTAATAATTCCTACACTTAACGAGGAGGAAAATATCGAGAGGTTGTTGAGGAGTATTTTTAGTCAGGATTATAGGCCTATCGAGGTTATAATTGTAAATGGTGGCTCTAGAGACAATACGCTTGAGATAATTAGAAAATTCGCTGAAAAGTATAGCAATGAGGAGTTCGTGGTCAGAGTGTTACCTGAGTATGGTGAATGTAGAAGCCCTGCTAATGCGAAGAACATTGGTTTTGCCAATGCTAGAGGCGATTATGTGTTATTCATTGACGCTGACTACGTAATTCTTGACCGTAATTTCATATCTAAGGTTGTGGAAGCGCTTAGGAACACGCCCTGGGTTAGTGTTAGGTTGATACCCGTTATGGGCGAAAATAATTTGCTGTCATTTGCTCAGATCATTGAAAATAGGGCATATGCTCCCAAGGGCTATGTCGATGAAAGGAGGTGTTTCA
>Ga0326760_1000512_pt1 | contig 20321 bp, 17 predicted proteins | sample GCREP_S_FD_207668 | JGI IMG/M metagenome (GOLD analysis project Ga0326760, IMG submission 207668) | Hot spring sediment microbial communities from Geyser Creek Basin, Yellowstone National Park, WY, United States - GCR.EP_S | ecosystem: Environmental > Aquatic > Thermal springs > Near-boiling... | reverse complement strand
AATCCCACCCCCGGCGTTTTTTTGAGATTTGGAAGTTTTAATCCAACTTTTCTGTGCTTTTCATTTAAAACTTTTCCAATTTTGGGTTTAAAAGCAAAAATTAATTTTATCGTATCTTCTTATTAACAGAAAAATTTATATATGAAAGTAGTTCACGATCCTTAAATTACCTGTGAACTTCGAGTTGAGGTATGCGTAGACTACCGAGGTGAGGTATCCTTGGAGTTACAGAGTGCAAAATGGATGGAAAAGATAAACGTCAAAGCCCTCAGCGAAGACACTAGGAGAGCAATACTTCAAAGGATAAAAGATAAGCTTGGCTTTAGCAAGGCAATCAAAGTTTTAGATATCTCCAAAGGATCAATGCACAACTACCTCCACGGCACAAGGAAGATTCCAGATGAAGTCGTTCTAAAATCGTTACAACACATTGAAGAAGAGGAGTTCAGAGAAATTGCTGGAAGCGTAGAAAGGCTTAAAGCGATCGGAATACTGAGCCAAGATGGTACAATTGACTACTCTACAGCTCTGCAGATTCTTGCATTGGCTACGAGGGATGAATTCCTCAAACAGGCGATCCTTAGGTTCGCGGTAGAGAACTTTAGAGAGGATTTGAAAAAGATGCTCGGAATCTTGCCAGCAAACATAGTCCTCACATGGGAAAATGGTTTTGAGAATTTCCTGAAAGAATACAAAAAGAGGAGAAAAGTAAGAACGCAGGAAACTCTTGAATACTACAAAAAGCTGTTCAGGGAATACTTGGAAGGCAAAAGCCTTTCAAGGGAGCTTATAGACTACGTGATAAACCACGAGAACAGCTGGCTGAGGAACGTTTTCAGGCACTATATTCGCTACCTTTACTTTGTCAGAAAAATCTCGCCGGAAACATACGGCTGGATAATGGAAGTCGTTCCCAGCAGAAGCTACAAGCTCGATGCAAGGCCATATCCAATTAGCATAGAAAAAGCTGCAAAGACCTTCGAGCATCTTAAGGAGAGCAACGAGCTTTATTACCTGGTTTACAGACTGATGCTCGAAGGAGGGTTGAGACTATCCCATGCCTTGGCCCTTATAAAATCTTTCAATCCAAAAGAACTGGTTGAGGTTTCGGGAATAGATTTAGTGACTCCAAGGCTTGTCATTTTCCGAGATAGGGGATTCTGTAGATATTACCTTGGAATAAGGGAGGTCGCGAAACCTTGTGACTGGGTCTACTTTTCGCTCGAGACTCTGGAACTGCTTAAGAAAAATTTGGGTTTCAAAGTAAGTAGATGGGCCTTAACGAGGTATGCAACGAAGCACAAACTCCTCGCGCCGAAGTACATGAGAAAAGTTGCTTGGAGACTGATGATCCAAGTTATGCCAAGAGAGGTTGCCCGCTTTATACAATCAAGGTTTGGGGAGCTGAGGGTAAGCGAGAGCAGATACGAGGATTTGCTTTCTGAAGCTGATGAATGCTATCCCAGATATCTGGAGCACTTGAGAAGCCAGTTTTCTGTCTGATTTTTATCTCACCTTTCTCGTGGCCCTCTTTGCTCGCAATTCAAAGTTGCAACAATTGAATAGGAAAATTTATTTAAAGAAACTAAATTCAGTTTCTAAAATTGAAATTTTGCGGGATAAAAAAACGATTTAATATCGCGGTTGAGCCTTGAATGTCAACAAGACAACCATAGGTTGGTAAAGCAAAAACTTGCACTTTACCTATTCCTTAAGCATCTTTCTTTCCATTTCTCCACAAGAATAAGCGCGTATTTATTAAATAAATTTTACTACGCTATAATTAGTGGGGTTTTGATTAATGCTTTATTGGGCTTTCTTTAAAAGACTATACTCCAGATTTTTGCTAACTTTAAAGACAAAAACCGTGAACTTTATTTAGTGGATAGAGTTGAGAGGTATCATGCTTAGAGATTATAAAGCGCAACTTTTTTGTTCTACATTTGGCGATATACGAAACGAGATATACGAAAGGTTTTCTGCAAGACGCGCAAAAGGTGTGAAGATTGATCCTTCTCTCTGTTTCTATAATCCTTACGAAGTTTATACTGCTCTTACGAGCAATGAGAGGATAATAAAATGGTTAGAATTCATTTCAAACCATTATACCCCACCTAAGACTAAAGTACTCTTGATCTATCCATGTTCAGCTGAGAAACCTTATCATGAGTCTAGATCATATAAAAGCCTTTTTAGAACTCTCTCGAAATTAGGAGAGAAGAGGAAAGAGATACATCTTGTAACAATCTCTGAGCCCTTTGGTTTAGTACCCGAGGAATTTTACAACAAGAAGCTTGCTTGGCACGACTGGGGTTCATCTTGGTATGACTGTCCAGGTCTCTTTGAATGGTGGTGCAAGAAATATCGACAGCCGTATTCAAAAGAATATCTAGAGAAATGCGTGCAAATCCTAGCAAGTTACATCGCTAAGTTCCTTGAAAGAGCCAAGTTTATGGAAAGGTATTCGAAAATAATAGGCTTTGTTAGAACTTATTCATCCAGATTGAATTTAAAAGCTGATCATACGCATAGAAGGATGTTGGAACTGGCAAGTGAGATCTCTGGGGTCGAGATAGATTTGCTCCCTCCAAAAGAGATAATTGCAAAGATTGTATCAAAAAGAGGCAGGGTTGCATGGGACTTGTATGGTGTATCTCATCCAATAGCTCAAGATTATTTGTTTAATTACTTGAGGAGGTTGTTAGATGAAAATTGAATTCCCATTTGTTTGGTTTACGCAACCAATAAAAGCGCACCCAAAGCCATGGCTTTTTTTTAAAATTGACGGCATAATGCTAAACGCTTATGAAATTCTCCGTAACGATTCAGTTGCCAAACAAGTCAGAACGAAAGGTGTGCACAAATACATGGGATTCGATGGTCTAATAACCATGGATTCAGGAGGATATCTATTTATGAAGAAGGGAGAGATCAACATAACACCCAAAACGATTTTAGAACTATACGAGGATAGCAAACCGAATTTTGGTGTTGTATTAGACTTTCCATCAACTCCTAACATGTCTAGAGAGGTTATAGAAGAGAGACTTTCAAGGACACTAGAAAACACTAAACTAATGCTTGAAATGAGACGAACTACTAATCCAAAGCTTATTCCCGTAATTCATGGTCACGATAGAGAGATATTAGAGCATTATATAGAGAGATTGCAAAAGATTGGAGAGTTCGACATATATGGAATTGGCGGTTTAGTCCCATTAGTTTTCAACACCAAAGGTATTGGAGGTATTCATAATGCAATAAGAGTAATCTCTTGGGTGAGGGCCTCATTACCTGATAAAATTATTCACGTATTTGGAGTAGGGAGCTCGATAACTATGCATCTAATGTTTTATGCAGGTGTTAACTCGGTTGATACAACAGCTTGGAGAACAAAAGCAGCTTTCGGAGCGATTCAGCTTTCTGGATCAGGGGACAGATATATAACTCCCGTAAAACGAAACAAGCCGTATACCAAGCTCAGTAAAGAAGAACAGAAAATTCTTGAAGAGTGTGAGTGTCCAGCGTGTAAGAGACACGGGTTCGAAGGTTTGAAGAGAAGCTTTACACTTAGAGCTTTACATAATGCTTGGGTGTATCAAAGAGAAGTTGAAAAGGCTAGAGAGTTTATTGAAAATGGTGAGTATTCAGAATATGTAAAAGGGTTAGTCGAAAAAAATAGATTGGCTAAGAGAGCATTGGAGTTTATAGAGAAATTCAAGAACGAATTTAAGGGCGATAGAGATTCTGGAATATATAAAATAAATACTTAAAGTTTTAGGAGAAAGATCATACATAAGTTTAAAATAACCAAAAATGAATTAATTATATGGCAGAACCAGTAGGTCTAGTCCTTTCTGGAAGCACAACGAGGAAGGCTATAGCTCAGCTTTATGCAGATTATGAAGGAAAAGTTCATGAAGGAGAATTGTGCTTTATAAGTCCGTCTGAGCGCAAAACAAACTTGTTATGTAGAGTGAATAGAATCGTTCCGTTTACTGAATTTCTCGAAGAAGGCGATGCCTGGTCAGAAGCTAGAAGGAAAAAGGCTCAAATACCAACGGAAGTCTCTAGGAGATATTATACAATCGAGCTTGAAATTTTAGGAGAAGTTAGAGAGGGATATTTATCAGAAGTCACATGTCCTCCAACTCCTGGAGACGAGGTTTTCAAAATAGAAAACAAAGAAGAAATTCTTGAAATTATAAAGCCGAAAAGTGAAGAGGGAGTTTTTATAGAATTTGGCAAGCTCTTCGGATACAAAGAAATTCCATTTTTCCTAGATGTTAATGCTATACCCATGCATTTAGCCGTTCTTGGTGTAACTGGTAGTGGAAAATCTTATACCGTCGGTTACCTACTCGAGCGGTTGGGTGATATTAATATAAAGGAGACTAAAACTGCCCTAAGTTCAATAGTTATTGATGCAAATGGTGATTACTTGGATTACTACGATGCTTACAACGTCAAGCGTGAGAAAATAGGCAACTATAAAAATGTCATTAGATTTGTTTTCACAAATTCTCCAGCGAGATTTAAGGGAGGAGTTAAGCTCTTTTCCATGGATCTAGATATATTTGAACCTAGAGAAGTAGCGGAATTAATAATTACCTATTATACAGGAGGTCAGCTTAACGAGCTTCAAGTAGCTGGGTTAGAGACTGTGTTAAGAAAGTTAAAGGAAGAGGGAGGATATTCGATGGCATCTCTTTTCCTCGATGAAAAGTATTACAAAAAATTATCGGCTGAACTTGAGAATATGAGAGCCGAAAAGTTAATTCACGACCAAACATTACGTGCCATTCAAAGAGCTCTTAATAAATTCAAGAGCGATGTTGTAGAGAAGGGGCTTATAAATTATAAAGGGCAAGTAACCTTCGGTTCGGAGCTTATCGAGTCTGTGAGTGATCCCAAGAATCCAACTCTTATAATAGTAGACTTTTCAGCTGACGGAGCTCCGGGTGCCTCTCTACAATTGAAGCAATTAATCGTGGCGTATATTACAAAATTGCTTCTTAAGAAGTTCACAGAATACAAGATGGAAGGAAAGGAGAGGCTTCTCTTATTGATAATTGAGGAAGCTCAGAACTATTGTCCAAATTTAGACACGTATCCCATTGGTTACAGTTTGGCGAGAGATAATCTGGCACAGATAGCAACTCAAGGAAGAAAATTCGGGCTGAGCCTTTGTTTAGTTTCTCAGAGACCTTTGTTTGTGGATCAAGTGGTGTTATCCATGGTTAACACTTTTATAATTCATAGAATATCTGCCGCGGATGTACCTTTTGTGAAGAGAGTTGCTGGCGGACTTCCAGAGGTTATAGAAGATAAACTTACAAGTCTTGCCACAGGGAGAGCTATAATTGCGGGTCAAATGAATAGGCTAGGATTTCCAGTGATAATTGATGTATCAGAACGCAGAATTAAACCAACTATAGGCAAAATAAGTGTCTCAAAAATACTACTTCTTGAATTATATAAAAATTAAATGGTAATATTTATAAGGTAGAAAATTCTAGAGAACTCATGGCAGACTTAAAAAAGCCAAAGATAAACGAATATGAATATATTGACGAATATATTCAACTACCATCAATCACAGGAAAAGATGTAATAGATCTTGAAAAATATGCAAAGTTGCCAAGAACTAGAACATATGAGCATGTTAAAGTATTTCTGGAAAATGCAAGGAAAGCAAAGGAAGTGCGCACTCTTTTCATAGTTGCCGAATGGGGTGAAGGGAAGACAAGTATTTACGAGGGTTTTCTAAAGAGGCCCGAGGTCATTGAGTCTGATCTCGTAATTCCAATCCCAACAAAGAGATTAATTACTCATATAAAAGAGAAAGCAGGAACTCTTTTTTATGATACCGGTAGTCTAGGAATTCGCCTCTTTGCCTGTCTCCTTTATACGGTTAAAGATATTATTGATAACGATTTAATGAATGTTACTCCCTTCGATAAGATCAAGATAGAACCTAAAAAGAGTCAACAAAAGAGTATAGAGTTTATAAGAGACGCTTTGGACTCGATTTTTAATACTATACCAAGAGAGACTCGAATCTTCTTTTTTATAGACGAGTTTGAAGATATCCTCGATGAATCGGAAGAGGCGCGCAGTTTTATTGTAAGTGGATTGGTAGACATCATCAATGGCTTTCCAAGACTTCTTTATCAAGACCCCTTTGCTGGTCGGATTCATTTCATGATAGCAGTCACCCCGCCTGCCTACGAAAAGTTAAAAGCTGAAACTTATGCGAATTGGCAAAGATTCTTTGGTCAACGCGTCGATGAGGTGAGACTTGAAAAACTGGATCGAAAAAGCGCTCGAGATTATATTTTAGGTATATTAAAGTACTGCTGGAATGGACATCTTCCTAGAATTCCGTTCTCTGAACCCGGTATGTTTAACGCTATTTATGTTGCTACTGCTGGCAATCCTCGCTCGATTATTAAGCTAGTAGAGACTCTGTTAGGTTACGCTAAATCTCAAGCTGAATCTCAGAACGTTTTTGGGAAAGTCAAACTCATTAAACCGCGCGACTTTATTGACGCCCTCAGGGATAAAAAGATAACAATATATGGTGGTGAAGTTTCACTTCTTGATAGTCGCTCCCTATTTGGGCTATTAGATAGGTTGGAGAAAAAATGCGGGGAGATGAACCTGGAATTTAATAAATGTGTTGACGTTCTTTACCTACTCTTATCAAATCTTTCCCCAATATCCTTAAAAGAGCTAGGAGAGAAAGTCGGACTTGAAGAAAAAGAGGTAGAGGACTACCTAGCGATTTTGAGAGAAAGTTTTAAAGAATTTTGGGGGATTGATAGACCGTTTATGCTTTTCAAGAAAGTTATTGGAGAAGCAAGGGATATTCGTTTAGAACTAATGACGCGTGAAAAATCTCTTGATTTGAAACTCTCTAAATTAATCGATGCGCTTGAATTCTATGAGTTTGACGAAAACTATCAATTTAAAGATGCTCTCTTTGTTCCCTATCGACGATTAAGTGATTTAAAATTAGAAGATGAGAGATCTTTTCAGAACTATGTTGACTTTTTCACAAGTTTCTCTCCAGAAATAGGTAGTGAAGACATAGAAACTTTGATTAACAGATACATTTTCGATCGAGTCAAAAAAAGCGATGAGAACTATGTGATGCTATCCCCAATGACTCTAAATATATTTTATCCTTCACCATCAATATTTTTCTTAGATTTCATCGAAGACCTAAATAAACGCTTTGAAATTGGTACTGAACTAATGCGTAATCTAACAAAATATGAAAAAGAGTTTCGTGAAGGGATATTCAAGCTACTGCAAGACAGGCATGGAATCATACGTGTAAATAGAACTCCTGAACGCTGTAGTTATGGAAAAGAAGTAGATGTAGTGAATATTTACTACAAAGCGGTAGAAGAACATTACCTAAGAGCATACGTACTGCCTTTATTAAAAACTTCTGAAAAAGAGTTACGTGAAGAAATGGAGGTAGCGATTGAGGACATGAAAAATGCCTACATACCCCTACTTATAATATTTTGCTGGAATCCACTACCCACGGAACTCAGAGCAACTCTTGAAACTTTGCTTGGTCCTCTACTGTCACCTAAAACAGAAAAAGATTCTGGAAGGGTCTTCTACTACCTAGAATTCCCCCTAACATTTATGCAATGTCAACAGGTTTGTAGTTATGTCGTAGCAAAAAAGAAAGGATACAAAATTAATGAGGAAAAGTGGAAAGCAAGAATTTCAAGGATGCTTGATGAAATAAAGTTTGAGACACGACTGGGAGATTTTATCCGAGAAGGTTTATCGGCAGGATATACTGTGAGACTATTAGCACTTCGATCTCTCAGGCCGAACGACGTTCCAAAACTTTTCAGAACTCTTTTGATAACCACAGGTAATATCGAAGAAAGATATAGACAACTTGAAGAGTTAGAAAAGAAATACAAGGTGTATGGTGAAGATTTTCCAGTCTGCCCATTAGATATTGAATCTGAGAAGTCTTTCAGAGCTCTTGTTAATGAATTGAGGGAAAACGGTCTTATTGAAGTAGAAGGGGAGAAAATTTTGGAACTAAATATTACACCGATAGAGAGGAGGATCTTATCTATCCTAAAAGAGTACGGCGGAAAGGCTGAAGAGGGCGTTATTAGTAAACTTTTCATACTTCCGTCTTTTCAAGGTTCTCCTCAGCGCTCTTCATTGGATGTCTACTTTAACATGCTAGTGGAGAGAGGAAAAATAAGAAAGGAAGACAAATCTTTCCGTTTAGTTACTTTCGAAGATTGGGATAAGGAGTTTGAAAGTTTGAAGAAAAAAGTTGAAGAATACAAAAAGAAGTATAGTCAGTCCCCGTTTGGATATCTTGTCTCAATAAAGCAACGTAATGTAAATACAATAATTCTTAAAGAACGCATAGAGGAAATAGCAAAATTTGCTGATAGTCTGCGAAGAGTATACGAAGATGAAGTAAGAGTCAAGAAGATAATTCAATTGTACCTTCTTGTTAATCAGTTGAGTAAAATTGCGGAGCTAATGGATGAGTTCTACAAAAAATTCTCTAAAAATACTTCTGAAATTGGAGGAGAAGCTTCAGCTGTAAGGAGATCTTTAGAGGAGGATTGGGAAAAATTTGCTAGCATCATATTTAATAGAAACTTAGAGATAAAAGAAAAAAAGGCAATTGAAGAGAAGAAAAGATCAATCGACGAGCTCGAGAAAAAGACTTACGATAGAAAAGAGATGGAAGAGTACTCAAATCGTAATAAAGAGAAAATAGAGAAGTCAGGTGAACCATATAGTGAGCTATATAAGAAACCCAGAGGATGTCTAGTGTTTGATGTCAAAATGATCCAATTGATGGAGGAATACGAAGGCTTAAGTGAGATTATTAATAAAGTCAAAGAAAAGTTAGATAGACTTAAAAAGATGAGATACGAGTACGACGAGCTAGAAAGATCTATTTCAGAGCATGGATTTTATCATTTGGAATGTCAAAAGGAAAACAAGCTCTGCTCTCTTGTTCTAAACTGGATGAAAAGATTTTTAATAGCGGGGTGATGGCTTTTGGAAAGTAGAGAGGAGGTAACATTAGAGGACTTGATTTATCAATTAGATACTAAAATTAAAAAATTAAAAGAAATGAAGACTCAACTTGACGGTTTGGTAAAAATAGTAAATGAAATAAACGAAAAAGAGGAAGTTTTCCGAAAGTATTCATCTAATTTAGAGAATTTAAATAAAAAAATGCTCTTATATTATTATGAAAGCGATGTATACTACAATAAAGTTCAGACAATTGAGCAGAATTTACAAAATGTTAAATTTGAATATGAACAAGAGGCGTCTAGCCTTAGTGAGGAGCTTGAAAATTTGGAGTTTAATGAGGGAACACTCAATAAGCTTTCTGAAAAGTTAAAAAAGTTTTTTGATGAGGAGATTGGTAATCTAAATCATTTGAAACGACAACAAGAAAATATACTGCAAGAGTCTGTAAGAATTTTAAAGGACAGAGTAACAATTGTGAGTCGTCTCATAAGTGCTATAGATAAAAAAATCGAAAACTTGTCAAAAGACGAGTTAAAAGGAGAACTAGAAGCGATAAAAAGTCAAATTAAAAATGTTAGCGTTAATCTCCCATCAAAATTGGAGGATTTTGAGAGAATTTATGAAAAAAGCGGGGAGGCGTTTAGAGGTCTTTATGAAACTACAAAAAGTGAAATAGACTTAATTAAAGAAAAGCTACGTAGATTTGCAATAGAAAACAGATTGATTGAGGAAAATGAAGTAACTGTTCTTGAAATAATTCATACAATTTTGTATGAGAGAAACAGAGAGTCGCTTGAGTTTAATGAAATGCTTGAATGTCTTAAAGAGAGACTACCAAAAACAGGGGAACAAGAACTTCGAGACATTGTTGTTGAATTATCAAAAAAAGGCTTCCTAACATTAACACTAGCCACGTAGATTTTTCAAATTTCGAAAAATTTTACTCTGAGTTTAACTAGATAAAAAGAAATAAATTTAAGAATGTTAACTTATAAAGGGTGACGTTAATGGCTATCTACTCGCTTGAAGAACTAAAGAAAATTGTTAGAAAAATGGAGTTTAACAAGACTGAGCCCGAGATCTTGATCGAGCTTGTTCATAAAGCAATTAGAGCTGGTGAGGGGGAGAGAGAAAGGTTAGGGCATGTGAGCAAGAAGTCATATGAATTGTTTGAAATATTGAGCGATAAAGGATTTTTCTATCAGATAAAAGAAAACAAAGAAATCGTCGAGGAATTAAAGAGAATTCCGATAGGGGCTATTGACGGTAGCTTCCAAGTGGTTGGTGGTATAGGTGGAAGATGGTATATTATGATAGGTATTGCGCAAGTAATTGCTAACTCTGGTTTTACTTTAAAACCAAGAATTATTGTCGACGGAAACATAGGGCCGATTGATACAGTTGATGAAGTCGGTATCTATCGAATAGCAGAAGAAACGATGATGCTAGGGGAGATAAAAGCGCTCAGGAGTATAGTTGAGGAGTTGGGAGATAGAAATGAATCTTATGTTCTGATAGACGGCCCCATAATAGATCCGCCAACGAAGCGGGAGGAAGATTACGTGGAGGAAAGAAGCAACGCAATACGCTTATGTTACAATCGGAATTTAAAAATCGTAGGTTTTGTTAAAAGAGTCATGGGAAAGAGTCTTCTTAATCATTTGAGTAAAGAGATCGGAAAGAACCTTACCGATTTCACGAATGATTTAGACTTACTTTCTACCGTAATGTTTAATGCAGTCAGAAAATGGGATTGCCCTATCTACACTCGCCCAGTGGAGTATGGAGAGGACAATGTTTATAAAAATTATAAAAATAAAGGATTATATGTTTATTACTCTTATTATAAACCTTCTCTTCGAGGGAGGATTTTCAGAGTAGAATATGCCTCTTTTGAACCTTTAGAAGAGTCTGAACTTCTTGAGAGATTCCACCGAATAATGTACTTGATAAACCAAATATGGACTCTACCTGGGATGGATGAGCCATTGCCGATAATTTTAGCTCACAACAAATGTAACGTGAGGCGTGGAACTGCTGAAACGATATACTATGAAATAATGGCAAAGGCTCTGAGTGAAGGGAATCTACATTTATGGCTAGGAGGTTCACAAACTTACTAGCTATACGAAGATACTGGTAAACTAAAGAGTGAACAGTTTTGCGGAAAGATCATCTGTGATTATCCACTCTACTTAAAACGAAGTTTTGTGTACTAAAGTATTTTTGGATATGAATAAAAATTCTAATTACTTAGATGTCCATGTTATGGTCCTTACCGTTTCTTCTCAGACTGAAGCGGAGTCTTCATTTCTTCTTAAAGAAGCGCGCATACTCTTCGGGAAATTCAAAGAACTTCTCCACAACGTTACCGCATCTCTTGCACTTATAAGCCAAGATGTCACCGGGTTTTGGTTTATCTACCAAAGCCTGCCATGAAGGCTCCATCTTCCCGCCGCAGATGTTGCAGACCTTAGGCATTTGCGCATGCTCCTGTTCAACTATCGCAAATGCCAGCCTAAGGAATTCCTTCAGCTCCTCCTTTTTTTCAGGTTCCACAGTACCACCATCTTCCTTTTTGTCTCTCACCAATATAAGCCTTTACTTTGGCAACGGGAACTGGGTAACTTTTTTATTTGTTGTATAGTCTTCTGTAGCTTTTTGGTTGACTTTTAGTATTTTTGAAGTGAAACATAATGTCGCAAATTTTCCACTACCTGAAAGACTTGGCAACCGTTTAATCAGATGAAAAACCATCGTGAGTGTTGGGCTTTATCCGCTGCGCCCTCATGCCGAGCTGAGCCATAGGATAAAGGAGGCATCAGATACTTTTTTATTCCCCCATCTCAATCTAAATGGGGGTCAAATATGGTTGAGTACGACCCTCTTGAAACTCTTGCAAGGATATACTTGGAGAGGAAGGGTTACCTCGTTAGAACAAATGTACCCGTAGGTGAGAAAGAGCTGGATCTGCTGGGGATGAAGGATGATGAGGTTATCCTGGGAGAATGCCGGGCGAACCTCGGCTACGCCGAGGGCGATGAAGAACTCGTCAAATGTGCGCACTTTGAAGCGGTCAAATCGGTGATCGAGAAAGCGTATCCCCTTTCGAATAAAAGGATTCGCTATGTTTTGTTTTACAGGGAACCGACGTCGGTGAAGAGGTACATCGATGAGGCGAGGCGAAACGGAATTGAGACTGTCTCCACATTTGAGATGATTAAGGGTCTTGTTGAATCGTGGAAAGAATCGATCGACCTTAAGAGGCAAAGATGGGGCAGGAGAGCGATAGAGCCGATCGATTGGTTTGCCAAGGAGCTGGCGATTCTGGAAAAGCAGGGCAGGTTTAGGTGGAGTGAGGACGTTTGATAGATTCAAGAAAATCTTTTACATTACAATTTTTTCCTTTGGCGATCAATGAATATCGGACTCAGTTCCCTTACAGATAGATAAAAGCACGTTGTTAAAGTAATGGATCGCGAAAAAAAACACTAGCATAGAATCCGATGCAGGAATGCTGGAAAAATACAGTACAGAGTTCCCAGTCACGACAAAATCCCCATCAACCAGCTTTGCAGCCTTTACCTCCCCCCTTTTAACCCAGAAAGTGAAAACAATAGCACCATCAGAAGCTTCAATTATGCCGGTGAAATCTTCAAGAGAGTTCAGGTACTCTTCAAGGTTCATCACCCACAGTCCAGAAGGGGCTGCAGCGGAATCGTCTTTCTGAATACCTGCCTCACTCTCCAGCACATAAAGGAGAGGCCTAAACCGATGCCGGTACCCCTGCCGCCAGTGGAGACTCCAATGCCCCTTCCACCTGTGAAAGAGAAGCCGGAACCGATGCCGACGCCGCCAATAACAATAATGCCGATAACAGGCTAAAAGAATCCATTTTTACAATTTTTTCTGTTTCATGCTATTTTTCAGCTACCAAATGGTGAGGCTCCTCTAATACAGGGAGGCCAGAAGTTATATTCCCCCTCCCAAGAGTTTAAACCTAGACTAGGTCTCCAGCTCATTACCCTTCCCAGACAGGACACTTGGAGTTATGAGTATATTGTATGCTCTTTACCCAAGTCCGTGTTGAATATTTTGTTTTAGCTTTGTGCACTTGAATAGTCTACACCTACTCTATTACCTTAGCAGCTTTCCTCCTAATTGCTTCTACAACACTTGAAGCGTCTTCAGGCTTTATACGACATAAACCTTGTATGGTCCACTTGCTAAGAGGTCTACGACTGTTAGAGGTTCTGATGTCATTACACTCTGAAAGCTTTACAGCTCTTTCATACCTTTTCAAATTCTCGAATTCTATGACCCATGAGAATTCTCCAGACTCGGGAGAAGGAACCTCCATTTCAACGGTTTTGGAAGCGTATTCCTCGAATTCTTCACCCCTAACTAGTCTAACCTTCTTGACAGTAAACTCGCCAACGAAAGTCCACTCACTCTTTGGAGCCCCCTGATAGGGTCTAGCCAGGATTAGGCAGACACTACCGGGACTCAGGTTCTTGACTCTTGGACGGCAGTTTGGAGGGAAATGGAAGACCGTATACTTCCCTCTTGCGTACTCTTCAAACCGCTGTAAACTTGTCAAAATTATACATGCAGGAAGTTTTTCAGGCATAATGATATAATTTCATTAATCTATAAAAGATTTACGAAAGAGTTACATAGAAGTTAGAAATAAAAGCTTTCTTACCCTCCACCCCCTCCAAAGCGAGTGCAGCAAAGCTGGACTGGCAGTACTATTCTCCCAGATTTTGATAATAATAGGTGTTGTAATACTCGCCATCGGTTTAATCAAAATGGCCAGAAGCCCTAAAACAGGATCCAACCAAACACAAAAACCTGAACATTGAGAATGCTAGAAATTCTTATTTTTTGATTCAAAACAGTATCCCGGACAATAGAAAAGTATCTCTCTAAAGAAAGCCAAACCTAAAATACCAGTTTCTTAAGCCATCCTAGAAATACGCCCCCTCCTATACTTCCTATGCCTGCTATGCCTATGCTTACTGCTATTTCTAAAATTACTTCAATTTGGATCATAGATAGCATATGCATAGGGATTTTTAAGCTTTTCTGTAATTTGCTTAATATACTTCTCTCAGTATCTTGTATATTCTAAGCCGGAGTGGCGGATGTGTGGGTGGTAGCGGATCTTTGACCAAATTGGATATCTCTCTTATCTTCAAAGCTGTTCCTATAGATTCTCTAAGCAACAACATAAAAATGTCCCTCCTTCTGAAGACAAGAGAGGATTCAGCTCTTTTTGGCCGGACTTTCAGTTCCACCCAGTCCTGTAAAATCCCCCTTCTTTGGAACATATTGTAAGCATGCAATTTGATGAGAGCCGAGATTATTGGCTCAGCTGCTGCAAGCTTTTTGAGACTATAGATATCAGCCTCATGTTCCCCATACCACAACCAGAGTATGACAACTGGCGAAAAAACGAGAGCAACAAAAAACGAATACAATAACAGATTCAGACCAATTCATGAACATCTTAGCGGGAGATATCTTGTTGTTGTTACTACGTCGCTCCCCTTCAATTTATGAGTCTGAAATGCAACTCGAAGTAGTCCCCTCTAGGGGAGGGGTTTGTTTGACCGATCATCGCTTTCATATCGCTGATAGTAAATGGGCCCGTCGACGAGTTATCTGTTTAAACAGTTGAACAAAAACGTGTTTAGATGCAGCTATTAGAAAACGATATTAGCTATGAAAGCAATGTTTAATGATGCCAAAAAAGATATGGGATGAGGAAAAGCTGAGGCCGATCATGCTCGAGCTGAGGAAGCGGGGAAAAAGCTACAGGGAGATAGCGAAAGAAATAGGCTGCAGCACTTTCACGGTTTCGAAGATACTTTCTCCTTTCGAAAATCCAAATTCTAGGCTGAAGCAGGCTGCAGAACTTGCTGAAAAGGTTGAAAGAGTTTCTAGGAATCTGGAAGAAATTGAAAAAAGGCTTGAGAAGCTGAAGGCTGAAGATTTGATAGAAAGGCTTTCGAAGATTGAAAAGTCTGTTAAGGAAATGAAGGAGAGCCTGAGATCTGTCAGCGAAAAAGTGATGTGGATTGAGATGAGCGCAGAAAGAAGGGTAAGAGATGACAGCATTGGTTGCATATGGCTAAGTAAAGAAGGTTACTGTACAAAGTGGTACTCGCACAAAAGGCAGGAGGACTTGGAAATGAAGGCTGATAAAATAAAGGGAAAGACTGTTTGGAGGCTGAAGGTAAAGAATTATCCGCTCATATGCACTTCTTGCCCGAGTTACGAACCAAGAGGTTAACGCATGCCGTTTGCGGAAGATCAACGGTGAAAGCTGGAAACATTTGACATCGACAACACGTTGCAAACCGTTTTTTTTTTTCGCCGTAACCTCCTCGCCGCTTGCATGGTTTGTATGGCGATTGAAGAAGAAACGGTTTTCAAGTGTCCTTACTGTGAGTTTGCGGAACTAGATCGTTGTATGATCGTTGCATGACTGTCCGCGAACGGTCTGAAAACTGTCCACACCAATGAACAGGGACGCCGGACACCATGGACTGTCCTAGATAACCGAGGACTGCAGGACACCAAGGACAGCAAGGACAGGAACTAGGATACCAGAATACCAAAGTATCTTGATACCAGTTTGACAACTTGGCCATAAAAATTTGTCACTCTTTGTCATGCCACACAATTTTGTGAGGTGTTCCAGTTGTTCCAGTTTTTTATCTTTTTACTCTCTCAACACACAACACTCTCCCCACACATATTGCTATACTCTGACTAGCAAACAACTCTCTCCCCCATACTACAATTTTCTTAGCCTTAGAGTATAGAAACTGGAAAAACTGGAACAACTGGAACAAAAACCGTGATAAATTCTTGGGTGTGGGTCTTGTTGTTGTTGGTTGTTTAAAAATGATTAAAAAGAGATTAAGAGAAAGGCATCTTTATATCGATATCTGTTGTGTTTAGACTCCCGCTTTTCTCCTCGCTTTCAACGGCTTCATCACACTTCTCCTCGCATGAAACACAGTTGAAGGTTATTCCTTTATAGGCCCAAGCCAGTTTGCCCCCTCTTCTGACTCTGACATGAAAGCCCCCCTTGCTCTTCAGATATCTTCCCAGAACCTTCTGTGGGTCAGCAGGTGTTGATAAATTGTATTTTGCACAGAAGTCTAGATATTTCTTCAGTAGATCTTCCGTATAAATTAGCCCTTTCGGATATCTGCCAATGCAATACTTTACGAAAGCCCTAGCACTATTGGCTTCCATCTCCCATATTTTTGCATGCTCTTCGGTGTCTTTGGTCTGTGTTAAGCTTCTCCTTTCTAGGAGCTTGGGTAAGTGTTCAATGGCTTTCTTGAGCAATGCGTCCACGTTGTTTTTGTCTAAGATTTTCTGCTCAAATTCTGGGTTCTTTGGGAACTTGTTGGGGAACTCTATCAATATCCAACGCCTCCAGAACGCATAGGTATCATCATTGATCAGAGGCAAGACGTTGGCTGAGAAAATGAACTTTGCCTTGGGTTCAAAGAAGAAGCGATCCTTGAATTTTCTTTCGGCTGGAACTTTATCGCCACCGCTAATTGCCTTGATTAGGCTGGTGTCGTGGATTGCTTCTTTCGGAATATCAGCATAGATATTTGCTAATTTGCCCAATAAATCGAATGTGGCAAAGCGGTTTTCGCTCTGCAGATCGTGCAATGGTATGTGGCTTACGTTATCCTCTCCCAACATCTTTGTTAAGAGTCGCATATACAGACTCTTCCCATTCGAACCCTCCCCGTATAGCATGATCATAGTCTGCCAGTTCTCGTTGTAAAGGAGGCAATAGGCCGGTATCTCATAGAGCAGGACAACGTTCTCCGGTCTCACTAAGTTGGCAAACCAATTATCAATGGTTGTGGTATCTGAGTCGGGCCTATACTCTGCTCCCAGGATGAAGGAGAATCCGAACAATGGACTGTGGCTTGTTGTCTCAATTGTATCCTTGCCGACGATCACGACGCAGTTCTTTGCCGGAACAAGGTATTTGCCATCGAGCTTGAAATTGTTGAAGGGAGTAAAGCGAAAAGCGCTTGTGATTTCAACCCTGCGTTTTATTTCATTTATGATTTTTACTAAGCTGTGATCGTCTTCTATTTCTTTCAGAAGTACTTTGATCTCTTTTGCGATCTCCCCTTTGTCCTCAACGAAGTGTTTTCCATCGTAGATATACACTACCGGCCTCTCACTCCCCAAGGAAATGGGCAAGAACCGCTTGAGCAGGTAACGCTCAATCCGGCTGTAAAACACTATCAGCTCAGCCTCTTTCCCGCCTCCCAAAAGGAAGCAGAGCTTGTTTGATGGCGGGCGTTTAACTCTCTCCCAAGCCAGTTGTAAAGCTATGGCTTTTCTGAGCGTTTCATCCTCGATTTTTGAGAGTTCATCCCCCTTCTCATAGTAAACCTCACACAGCTCTTGAGTCAAGACGCTCTCGAGGTAGTGCTCTAGGGTGTCGGTTTTGCACTCGGTCCTTTCATCAAGCTCGGAAAACGGCTTCTCTAAAGTTACTCCTAAGGCCTTTTCAATCAAGCTGAGAGCCATAGCGAATTCGCTGATCCCTGGCTTTATCGCATTCCATACGTTTTCTATCCACCATTTCATTTGTTCACTCCCTCCTCTAGCTTCAAGCTCGGCTTTGCAAGCAGGGATACTCATTAGCTCGTTGAATGTGTTTTCAGCCGACTCTCCGAGTAGCTTGAAATAATAGCTTGCGAGGTAGAGGCATGAAGCACCGTTTTCAGCTGGCAGACTCTGCAAGCTTATGATGAACGTTGATGTCTTTTTTTCTTTCAGTTCTTCCTTAACAATTCTGACCTTCTTAACCTTTTTCGTCTTGAGTCTTTCCAACGCGTCAGCTGGGAGGAGCCCCTTATCTACTGCCTTTTTAACTGCCTCTCCAAAGATCTCCTTGTCTAGGTTTTTCACATCGGGGCAATCCTTGATCAGTCCTTCGAGCAAGGCAATTAGGCTGATAGGACCACCGCCAACCCAATGGCGGAAGCAGAACCAGACATTCTTTTCTGGGTTTACCCAGAAGTTTCTACCCGTCGTTGATCCGTGTGTTGGATGTGAACCCCACAGCTCTTTGCCGTGGTTGAGCTTTATGTTGTAGGCCTCAACAACTTTTTCAATCGAAATTTCGAGCTCGTTGAGCATTTTCTTCTCCCTTTTAGTGTCTTCCACAGCTCTCCGTATTGCTCTATCGATGCTCTCCCTCGTGAACTTTGAAATCGCTTTCATGAGATCTTCCCATTTTATCCTAGCGATCGGAATGTCGTCTTGAATCTCATAAAGCCCTCCGCTTGGATGGATGCTACCCGGGCCAACGCAGTAGCCGTTTTGAATCTTAACCATCCCGATATGGGCCGACCTTGTTCTCCCGTCAGTTCCGGTTTCCACTCCGTAATACAACGGGATCGCTTTCATCCGCCTTTCGTCTGCTAGGATATCCTTCGGGAAGTCCTCGACAACATAATAGAAATGCGGGTTCCTCGAGCCACCGCTGAGAACTGTGAAAGTCTTGGGCAAAAGTTCTTTCAGAACTACGGTTAGGGGTTCTCCGTCGCTTTCTACTATGACCAAACCGTCGCCGATCGTTGCAACGCCATAGTTGCCCCCTTTCTCGATGTGGTCTATCAGCTTAGGGTCTTGAATGTCGTAGAGCCTTTCATACATTCCTTTTGGCATTACCGGGTCTTTCTCCCTCGGTTTCACGAGTAGGAAACGCCTAGTCGTTAGGCCGGTTTCCTTTATTCGCTCATAGATCTTTCTTAACTCTTTGAACCTTGCATCGTGATCTACTGTTCCGTAAGTGTTGTTTTCGGAATTCGATATCGCTTCGGCCATTTAGATCACCCTTTCCAAGGAAAACAGGTGAGCCGTCGGGAAGCGGAAAGACCTTGGTAACTAGAAAACTCTCCATATTGAAGTTCTCTGATGAATTCATCTTTGCAAATCATCACCAAGAAAGTTTCAAAAGTATCAAGGCCCTTCAAGAGCAAAGCTTTTCGGAAGCTCAATGTAAACTCTGACCTTTACTTTTTTCTCGTTCAGCAATTTCCATAGATAGCTTCGATTTAGAGGCAGATAAATCAGATGTCTCAATCCTCCCTTACTTCCTAAGGAACTCCTGCTGATTGTAAGCTCCCCGCAGTCAATGATGCGACCGCTGATAAGCAGATTTATCAAGGCATTGCCTGTTCTCTCAGCGCTTTTTAACTCTGTCTTCATTTTCGGCACCTCCAGGTACTAAACCTTTTTTCGGGAAATAAACCCTCGATTTGGGGGTTTTTAAACTTGAGACCTTTCCCTCAGCTTCAAGTGTTAGCAAAATCGCTCTCGCAGTGCTCCAAGCAATGTTAAGTCTTTTGGCTATATCGCTTACTCCAAGCGGGATATCGCTCTCTTCAAGTATTCTCAAAGCTTCCAACTTAAGAGTTTCAACCAAACTTCTTCCTTTTATCATATTCTCTCCTATCATATCATATTCTAATTCACTTGAGTTTAAAAATTTTTCTACTTGTCTAAATAATTTTGGAATTATTACTCAAAGTATATAAAGCTTTCTTTTTTTGTAATACATATATGTATTTCAGCTTAAAATTTATTAAGCTGAAAAGCTTTTAAAACTGCAGACAATATAGTTGTGTGGAAGATCAAAACTACCAATGGATAGAGAGATTGCTGGATACGGATTCCAAGACGATGGGAGTTTATCTTGCTTTGTTGTATCTTAGAGTTTGGAAAGAAAATAAAAATTTTTTCGAAATAAATTTTTTCGAAATAACTCACCAACAAAAGATTACGGAAGAAAAAGAATTTAAAAGATTACTTGCAAGTTATTTCGCAGGTAAAGAGAATGTTAGAGAAATTCTCGATGTAACTAGAAATTTCGTGAATTCAGTAATTTCTTCTTCACCTTTTGCCAAAATAAGAAACCAAATGTTGGAAAAAATTGAGTGCAGATTTTTTGCTAAATTCGTAAAAGCTTTCAGAAGATATATAGATGTTGCAAAAATACCAGAAGATTTGCGGGAAGTAGTTCGCGATACTCTTTTGAGTATTCGGAAGCAAGTATACAGCTCGACTTTAACTTCATGCGGAACTCTCGAGGTGTCCACATCTGTACTCAAAAGTGTAATTAAAGACCACTACTCGCTCAGGCAGAAGGTAATCCTACCGCAAGAAATTAACAGGCTAATCTCATGTCTCGAAAACAGCGG
>Ga0326760_1000510_pt1 | contig 20428 bp, 21 predicted proteins | sample GCREP_S_FD_207668 | JGI IMG/M metagenome (GOLD analysis project Ga0326760, IMG submission 207668) | Hot spring sediment microbial communities from Geyser Creek Basin, Yellowstone National Park, WY, United States - GCR.EP_S | ecosystem: Environmental > Aquatic > Thermal springs > Near-boiling... | reverse complement strand
TAAGACCTTGAGCTCGAGTGGGACCTTGTTCCTCTCAAGGACATCAAGACTCTCAACTAGGGACTTGATGCTTAGCATGGCGTGAGCTTAAATGGGGAGGCCTAATAAGCCTTAAGTTGCCAGGTCCCCATTAATTCACCAAAAACTTTTTATAGAGGTAACACCTTTTTTCCCCTTGCTCACGTACGTATATTGTGATAACGCGGTAATGGTATAAGGTGTTGGCAATGCCTCTGTTAAAAGACTTAGGTAGCTTTATTTCCAAGCTTCGATTTGAAAGCCTACCAGAAAACGTAAGAAAGAAAGCAAAAATCCATGTGCTTGACGCTATTGCATGTGGCGCTGCTGGTTATGAACTCAAGTTCCACCAACCCCTTGTAGATATTTTAAAAGAATACACCTCCAAACCCGAGTCAACAGTCATATTTGAAGGTTGGAAAACTTCGTGTTTAGACGCTGCTTTCATAAATGCTTTTATAATAAATGCTGCTGACATTGAGGATACTCATAGATTTTCTATAACTCATCCCGCGGCACCAGTCATAGGCTCAGCTTTAGCCATTGGCGAACGCGAAAGAATAGATGGGAAGATGTTTCTAACAAGTGTAGTTGCGGGCTATGAGGTCATGGCAAGGGTGGGAATGGCAATTAATCCCTCTGCTTACTTACGTGGTTTCCATGCGACAAGTGTTTGCGCGCCTTTTGCCTCAGCTACGGTGGCGAGCAAAATTTTAGGCCTTGATGAAGAGCTAACTACAGACGCGCTAGCCATAGCTGCTATTCAAGCTAGTGGCTTACTTGAAGCTTTTTCAGAGAAAGAATCAAAGGGCATCCAGGTCGCTCGCGGAGCTTATTCAGGTGTTCTCGCGGCTTTGCTGGCTCATAAAGGGTTAAAGGGTAGTCAAACAATTATGGAAGGGGGACAATTCTATAAATCAGGCTACCTCTCAGCATTTTCAGATGAGCCTAAACCAGAGGCTCTACACAGAGGATTAAGTGATGAATTTGAAATTATGAAGACGGCTATAAAAATACATGGTGGATGCAGATATATCCATTCACCCATGGATACAGCCTTGGAGATTGTTCGCAAATACAACATCGATGTTAAAAATATAAAGCGTATACGCGTAAGATATACCTCTCAAGCTCATAACCTTGAAATAGCTGAACCAAAAGATGAAAAACAAGCTATCTTTAATACTGCCTTCGGAATAGCATTGCTCCTACTTCGCGGTGATGCAAGCTTTCATGCATTTACAAAGGAGAATCTGAGAGACCCCGAAATAGCCGAATTTATGAAAAAAATAACAACTGAAGTAGATCCTAAACTGGATGAAAAGTACACAAAAACTGGCTTTGGAACTATCGTTACCATCGAAACAAAGGACGGGAAAGTTTTCGAAGAAGAAAGAGCCTTTCCAAGAGGGGAGCCTGAATGGCCTGTTACTGAGGACGAGGTCCTAGAAAAAGTTAGAAGGCTAACTTATCGGGTTTTAGGTCGAGAAAAGGCAGAAGAATTAATTTCAATAGTCCTTAAACTTGAAGAAGTTAAAGACATCTCAGATTTCATAGCAAAAACCATCATCAAATAACATAAACATAGAGATTTGACAAGGAGTGTTAAACTTCAGAATTTTTATGTCTAAATACCTTGAAATTCCTCAACGGGTCATGGTATTACGCTAAGAACAGCTTTAGCTGGAATGACATAGCTTTCCTCGTTACGCATTAACATTACAGCTCCTTCAACAGTTATTTCAACTAGAAGCCAGTTGAGTTATTGTCATAATTAGTAGAGGCAAAAGAGGCTATTTAAATAAACTTCTTCCTTTTCCTTCAGTTTTCTTCGTATTTTCAAGTCCTAAGTTCTAGAGTATTATTTTAAGCTCTTTTGCGCTAAGTATGCCCTGTAATACTAAACATTTGATTGCTTTTATTGTTAATGATGCTTTTCTCCGAGAACTCTTTGGAGTTAAAGCCTTATTTCAGAAATGTTCCGTTTGTCACGGGGAGCTAGGGCCCTAGTCAATGACTATGAAGTTGCTAGGAAGTGTGGGAGTGCATAGCAGAGCCGAGAGAGAAGTGGAAGAGCGAGGACTACGAATTTGGAACGGTTGAAGAGGTCTTCTGAAGATAAGGAGGCCGATCATTGCGCCGATGATGTACTCATCATGCGGACTCTAAGGGCTAATCGGAAAGTTTTGACTTGAGCTTCTTGGCGAGTTCTCGACACTTATTCCTCACACTGATCTCAGTAAGACCAGCAGCCTTGACAACGTTCTTCTGCGTCGCAACATGCCTCACACCTTCCACAAGCAGGCCCGCCAAATAGACTGCACCTGCCGCTATCATCGCAGGATCTCTCCCATTAGTCAGGCAACCTCTCTAGCCCTCTTGTAGATATCAGACGCGTGGTGGGCTCTAAAGCCTCGACCTCTAAGTCTATCCTAGTACGCCCTGTGTAACGTCGCCTTTGAAGGCATCTTTCTAAGACTTCAGAGCTCATTTGCGATTTCTTGGACTGCATCTCTATACGCCTTCAGGAACTCTATGAGCCCCTCGCCTCCCTTGGGGGCAACCGCCTCAACCTCAGCGGTTGCTCTGACCCTCATCGCATTACTCGTGAGGTTCATAGGTTTCATGTACGTCTTCGAGGGCAAGGTCATAAGGTACGGCGGGGGAGGTACGTGGTCTACCCTCCAAAGGAGTACCAGGAGAAGTTGAGGAGGCTCCATGGCGAGAGGGTCAAGGTGATTATAGTGAAGGAAAGCAAATGAGCACGTGCTTAAAGTTGTTTAGAAGTGTTGACAACTAATCTCAACCCAACAACGCAGGCCAAGACGTTGAATACAAAGGAAAAAGCTCTGACTCTCAGGTTAAGAGAGATGAACGCGAGCGATAAGGAAATCGAGAAGTATCTCAAAGTAATGCCCCTTTGACTAGAACCTTAATGGTTCAGCAAGTAGTGCTCGTAGGTTTTGTGAGTCTCGCAAAAGCTTGAGAGAGTAAAGGCTCTGCTAGGGTCGTTGCTCTAGGGGAAAAGCTTCGTTATCAAACCAGAAAATCCTAAAATTTTTAAACAGTCCCTCTTTTTCTAAAACAATTTCTCCTTCGCCTTTTCCTTTCGTGGACTCATTTAGCTTCCTGTAAGCATAGTTCTTCGAAGGTTATCGGCTTCATACTCACTCGATACACGCCGCCCTTAAAGTTAAGGTCTCGCGAAAATTGAGATAGTAAACTTAGGGAGCCTTAAATATGCCACGTGCAATAAGGACGTGCCAGTTATCATCTAATCGTTCATCGGCCCCTGATCAGGCTTAGTCACGAAAGTTTATGGGACTGGCAACTAACATAACTTAGTGATTGACGGTCAAATATTACTTTACTCTTCTCCAACGCGCATTCACACGATTTTTAACTTCAACTCAACCCATATAGGCTACAATAGTCAATCCCCTTAATGGTTAAGGGGATTTAACTCTTAGACGTCTAACTTCACATACAACAATATAGCTTAAGTTGCCAAATTTCCTTCCACAACGGTAGGGGTTCTGTTGACTTATACAGGGTCCATGCTATTACTCAACACCACACAAGTCAACAGAACCCACCTTCAGACTACAAGTCTTTTGACGCAAATGCTGTCGAGTTAAGCTCAGAATTGGCTCCTACTAGCTTGTGTAGTGATGTCGCAAAAAGGGCATGAACAACACCACTACATAAGTTAACAACAAAAGTTAGAATAGAATTAATAAGGCTGAGTGATATACTCTTTTTTATGAGCACAAATATGAGTACAAAAGTGTTCAATATAGGTGAATTTGGCCGTACAATATCCCCTGTCGCACGTATTGACTTTGAAAAAAATGTTGAAGGATAAACTCAAAAGAGCTAGAGAGATGATGAAGAAATACAATTTGGGATCGCTTCTCTGCCTTACGCCCGCCAATGTGGAGTATGTTACTAATGTTCAAGCGATGGCAGGAACGTCCGTTGGAATAGGCAGAAATGTTTATGCATTGCTCCCTTACGAAGGAACACCGATATGTTTCTATGACTGCGATGGTGCATATCATCTTAAAAATCTCTTACCAAACGTGAGGATCGAGTATTCCATTCCACCATTTGGAGGGCCTTGGACGGCTAGTAGGCCTGAAGCACGAGATCACTTAACAAAAATGTTTGCCGAGCAAATAGCTGATACATTAAAGGAGCTTAAGCTTGATAAAGAACCTATTGGAATAGATTCGACGCTTCCGCATATAATATATGGACTGGAGAAACAGGGGTTGAAAGTAGACCCTAGAGGTGGAGAAGCCTTACTTGAGGCAAGGGTCATAAAAACACCAGAAGAACAACAACTTATAAGGTTATTAGCAGCTATTTTAGATGACTGCTTCGCGTTAATTGCACGCATTACTAAGCCGGGAGTTTCAGAGCGTGAAATATGGGCAAAGGTTGTTGCTTATGCGATAGAGCAGGGTCTAACCCCTGATGGAGGGTACATATGCTCAGGTCCGCATACATGGCCAAAGGACACGACCAGAACATGTTCAGATAGACTAATCAGACCTGGAGACATAGTTTTTGCTGACCTCTTTAATTGGGGATGTTTTGGTTATCGATCGTGCTACTACAGGACGTTCAGCGTTGGTCCAGCACCAAAAGACGTCAAGGAAACTTACCAAAGAGTCATCACATGGTTAAGAGAGGCGGAGAAAGTATTGAGGCCTGGTGTAACAACTAAAGAAGTTGTGGAAAAATGGCCCGATGAAATAGAGCTATGGTCAAAGAGGCCTCCGTACATAACGGATGAGAGAAAAGCTTTATCAACCTTCTACAATAATATGGGACATGGAATAGGATTGACAGTTTATGAGCCGCCGTTCTTCTGGAGGCCACTGTCAATAAGATGGCCACAGAGACTTGAAGCTGGTATGACGATAGCCCTAGAGACCTTAGATGGAACGCCGGATAACAGATGTGGCGTAAGAATAGAAGACATGATAATAATAACTGATGCAGGTTACGAAATCATCAGTCGTTGGCCTGCTGATGAAATAACAGAACTTCCGCTTTATTAAAACCACTTAATTATTTTATTAAAAGCTTATCCATGAAGAAAACGTTAAAAGAAACCACGTAAGATAAAATAAAGTCATCGTCATGGGTTTATGATTTTAACTTCTTACATATTCTTGCAACACGTCTACCTAAACCTCTTGCCAAAGTTAAGCCTTCTTGGTCTTTGAGTACTTCACCCTCATCCATAGCTGAAGCAAAAGCAAATCCCGTGACTATCATGCCTGTGATTAGAAAGAAGAACACGATTTGTAAGTAGGCATACACATGCCCTACCTTTCTTGCAACAACGATGGGGCCTGCGACCTTATCTCTTAGGGGTCTCTCTCGTGACGGGAATTGCAAATTGAGATAAGTTGCTCTATCAATTAGAGATTTAACTTTGGACGTTACTGAACCAACATAGACAGGGCTGCCTATGATAATACCATCTGCGTGAACCATCTTATCAAAAATGTATTGAAAATCGTCTTTTATAATACATCTCTTCTCCTCACTGCATTTTAAACAAGCATTACATGGTTCAATCCGTTTATCATATAACTCCACGAGTTCTGTGTCCGCACTTTCTGCACTTGCAGAATTCAACGCTTCTTTGACTAAAATTTTGGTATTCCCTTCTTTTCTCGGGCTCCCTACTATTCCAATAATTTTAACCGTATTTCAAACCCCCCTACCCAATACTTGTAAGCAAGAAGCCAAGTAATAAGTCTATCTTCCTGCAACGCTACGATGACAAGTCCATTTTATTATTTTGGTGCCCAAGTATGGCTCCTCGCCAAAGGCAGGAACAATAGATTAGGCTCAAACATGCCACATTAAGTCTATAAGTCTATCATGTGGTATTAAATCGAAATGCAATAAGATGGTCATCGTAAAGTAAAACTTAGTAATGAAAATGTTTAATGTTTGGAGTAAAGTTATTTATAAAGATACCATTAAGAAATATAGCATGCAGAATCATGAATGAAGCAAGCTATGCATTAACTCTTTCATGTTCCTCATGGTGAAAGTAATCTGTCGCTAGGACTAATTTATGTCAAAGGTTTGCTTATGGCAGAAGCTAGCTGTGCCACTTCTTGGCCTAACAACCTAACATTGTTGTGCTGATGTTCCAAGCCGCCAAGTCCTTGCATGATGGATTGTCATAATCGTCTTTCTTTTCCATTCCACTCTTCCAATATATTCTGCATTTTCAGGCTGAGAGCGTGTCTAAAGTAAGTTAATATATTGTTGTTGTCTTAAACTCGCCAAGACTCGATACCAAAAGTTAGTCCATGTGACTACTTACTATAGAAATCAAAGTGCTAGCTTTAGAAGCTTACAAATTAACAATGATAAAAAGTGTTCACTAGGAAAAACAATGATGAACTTGGCAACTCATCTCAACACGTTTAAACGCTATATCTAGAACTCAAAGCACTCGTGACAAAAACACATCTACTCTTGCAAGCTATCCCTTGTCTATTTTTTAATCTAAGGAATCGCTATTGCACGTAATACTCTACCTTCAGCAAGCATTCTATAACCTTCATTTAATTCTTCGAGCTTAAACTTATGAGAGACTAATTCTCTAATCTTCACATATCCTCTGCGCGTCATTTCTATAACACGAGGTAGATCTTGAGGCCTGTACCTAGGCGAACCTATAATATTTAATCCGTACCAAACGAAACGTAGTCCAGGGAGCTCCAATCTAGTCGGACCGAAACCCACGACGACGACCTTCCCACCAGGCCGAACGCTCCTGCAGGCTATAGGAAAGACCTCAGGAGACCCCGTGGCATCTATAGCCACATCAGCTCCTGAGCCAGTAATGTCTTTGATCTCTTTCTCAATGTCCGTAACTTCGATTGTACTAATGATATAAGTAGCTCCAAGCTCTTGGGCTTTTTTAAGTTTTTCTTTTGAGCGAGCAACTCCAATAACCATGGCGCCTAAGGCGTTTGAAATTTGGACAGCGCTAAGGCCTAAACCACCTGAAGCACCAAATATTACAACTTTATCTCCTGGTTTAACTTGAGCCTCATTTACAACAGCGTTGTATGCCGTTGCAACAGCGTCCGCGATTACAGCTGCCTCTTGAAGTGGAATTTCTTGAGGAATTTTAAAAGCGACCTTCGCAGGAACGCTTACATACTCTGCGAATCCTCCATCTCTACTTGAGCCAAGTACATCCCCATTAAGGCAAAGATTTTGTCTTCCACTCTTACATGCAAAGCATTGTTCACAAGGAATCGTATAGCAGATAACTACTCTGTCTCCTTTCTTCACCTCTTTTACGAACTCTCCTACATCCTCAACCACTCCTGAGATCTCATGGCCTAGTATCAGCGGAGGGGGTTTAAGGGGCCTTACCTTACCCTCTAAATATTCGAGGTCTGTTCTACAAAGACCACACGCGGCAACTTTTACAAGCACATCTCTAGGTCCGATATTGGGGATTGGTACGTCCTCGATTTTCATCGGCCTTTCAGGCCAAGGTGGGCCATAAAAAACTGCTGCTTTCATTGTTTACCCCTTATTCATGACGTTAAGGAAAGAACTATTTAAGTAATGGCAATTTTGTAACCGATTTCTCGATAAAGTTCTCTTGCAATTATATACCTCTGAATTTCTCCCGTACCTTCTACTATGTCCCAAATTCTGGCATCTCTATAATAACGTTCCATGTCTGAATCAACATAACCGTAGCCGCCATAAATCTGTAAGGCTTCGTTCGTAACTTCTTGTGCAACCTTTGCCGCATAACTTTTAGCCATAGATGCGAATTTTGTCGCATCTCTATCCCCTTTATCTACGAGATAGGCAGCTTTATAAGTAAGAAGCCTTGCAGCCTCAATTTTTGTTGCCATTTCAGCTATCTTAAACTGAATGGCTTGGAAGTCTGCGATACGTCTGCCGAATTGAGTTCTCTCAGTAGAGTACTTTAGTGCACGTTCAAGGGCTCCCTGGGCTATCCCAACGCAACATGCAGCAACCATGGTTCGAGTCGTATTAAAATCTTCCATGACGTAGTAGAAACCTTTGTTCTCTTCTCCAATAAGGTTTTCCTTAGGCACACGAACATCAGCAAAAGCTACTTCTCCTGTAGGCAAAGCCCTCTGACCCATTTTCGGGTGAAGACGTTGAATATCGAGCCCTGGAGTACCCTTCTCGACTATTATTATGCTCAGACCCCTATAGGGAGGAGAGATTTTGGTTTCTGTTTGACATACAACCATTATGAAATCTGCTATGGGAGCGTTTGTTATAAAAGTTTTAGTTCCATTAATAACCCAGTAATCCCCGTCCTTTACCGCCGTAGTGTTTAAGCCCACGACTCCCGCATCTGAACCATGCATGGGCTCTGTGAGAGCTAGCGAATTAACAGCTTCTCCCCTACATAACTTTGGGAGAAACTTTTCCTTTTGATCTTCACTTCCATGTCTCACCAATATTCCTGGGCATTCTGGACCCCAGATTATCAAGCCAAGAGTAGAGTCGGCTCTAAAAAATTCTTCACAGACCAAGCAAGTTTCAAGAACTCCTAATCCTTGCCCACCATATTCTGTTGGAATATTTATTCCGATAAAACCTAGCTTTGCAGCTTTTCGATAGAGTTCCCATGGGAATTCTGCTTTTAAGTCGTACTCTCTTCCTAGCTCTGGCTTAAACTCTTTCGATGCGAATTCATGTGCTGCTTTTTTGATTTCCATTTGCTCCTCTGTAAGTGTAAACATCGTTTTTATTCTACCCCCTTTCTTTGCGCATATGTATCAAGGTATTGATCTTAACTTATTACCCATGGCTACACATGCGGGGTGATGCTCTGGATACTCACAAAGTATAAACATTACGTTGCAAGTGTCCTTTGGATGGAGTACGACTTCTCTCACATGGCCAATTTTAAAATCATTAGTAATACGAACTCCCTTAGCCCTCAATTCCGAGAGCAAAGAATTTATGTCCGAGGTTTTAATCACAATAGCATATACACCTTCACCTTTTTTCTGAAGGAATGTCGCTAGAGGACTGTTGGGTGATGCAGGTTCAGCTAACTCAAGACCTATGTTACTGAAGAGAGCCCTAACCCCCAATTCTTCATCTTCTAAAACTTTGTCAAATTTTATACCGAAAACGTTTTCCAAACGCTCTTTTGCCTTATTTACGTCTCTTGTGGCTATCGCGATTCTATCAATTTTTTCCACCCTCATTACCTTCACCTCCATGTTTGGGTTACATAATCTACCACGCCTTACTTACCACGACTGCTGCGTTGTTTCCCATATAGCCATAAGTTATTGCTAGACCGACTTTAAGATCTTTCTTAATTTGTCTTTCACCGGCCTGACCTCTTAGTTGCCAAACTAGCTCGCAAACTCTCATAATTCCATCTGCTGTTAAAACTTCGCCGAAAGATGATGCACCACCACTTGGACAAACTGGAACTTTTCCGGTTAGCGGATGTGTTTCTTCTTTCTCAACCATTTTCTCGGCGGTGCCTCTTTCGTTTTCAGATAATTGTAATACGACCTCGAGATATTCAAAATAGTGCCATGGGCTGTGGTCAGGTTGCTCGATTACATCGATCTCATCTGGTCTTCTTCCTGAAAGCTTATAAACTCTTTCTACTGCCTTACGCGCATCGCTCAGCCTTGGAACTCCATGTCTTGGGAAAGAACTCATAGTTGGTAGTCTTGTACAAGGTTCACCAAACTTCGAAGATACGCATGTTGCACCCTCTATTAGAACTGGTTTATCCGTTATTTTCTTTGCTTTTTCAAGGGTTGTAAGTATCATTGCTGCAGCCCCATCGCTTGTTGAGCAAATCATGTAGAGCCTAAACGGGTCAGCGACCATAGGAGACTTTAAAACTTCCTCTATCGTGAACTTTCTTTTATACCGTGCGTATGGGTTACGAGCCCCTGCTTCGCTCAACATAGCTTTCGGTTTAGCTAATAATCTTTCGTTCTCTTTCTCGTCCAAGCCAAGCTCAAACCACCTCCTTCTCAATTCCATTGCCCAATACGCTGGGTTAGTTTCGCCAGTCATAGAGTATCGTACGTAGTCTACGTCATCTTTATCACGTGATTTAGGTGGGAAAAATCCAAGCCCGGATTTGTCAGCTGCAACAGCCAAAACAACATCATGTAATCCGCTAGCAATCATCATGTAACCTACGCTTATAACCGAGCCCCCTGTTGCACAGGCATTAGCTACATTATAAACTGGGACGTTTAATTCTCCAAAAGCCATTGAGAGAGCATTGCCTGCTAAGAGCCCGTACATTCCGCCATATACATGGTCCCAATGGTAAGCCCCAGCAACTATGCCATCTATTTCTGTCCACTTTATTTTTGCGTCTTTAAGAGCATTTATTATTGCCACAGCACCCATTTCTTGCATCTTTTTTTCGGGATATCTCCCCCATGGGTGTAAACCAACACCCACTATTGCAACATCCCTCTGCATACCTCTCACCCTCAATCTCCAATTTAATAAATGGGCTTCCATTTATAAGTTAGATATTCCTTCTCCTCATCCTCATAGAGCTTCTCTATCACTAACTCAACGTCCATGCCAATTCTTAAGCCCTCAGTTGTTGTTAACATACCAACTATCCTTAAGCCTTCAGGGATTTCGACAATACCGATCCCAAAAGGTTTAAAGGGTTCAGCCATCCTGAAAGCAGGAGGTTGATATCTTTGGATCGTCCAGCTCCAAAGTTTTCCTCGCTTACTTAACAAAACTTCCTCTACGTTTAATTTGTCATCACATTCAGGGTTTGGGCATATTGGCATTTTTGGGAAAGTAAGGGCACCGCAGGATTTACATTTTCCCGCGATAAGTCTTGGATCTTCTGAAGGCCAAGTAAATATTCCTTCAACGATAGGGACTCTTTTCTTATCACCTAACATTTTTTACACAACCTCACGGCCAGCCTCTTTTTAGAGAAGAGGAGATTATAAGCTTTTCGGAATTAGATATTTTTTTACTTAAGTTCGCTTTTCTAGATGGTCGTAGTAGAGCATGAAAAGCCATTACGGGCGTTTTAGCACGCTCAGACCCCAAACTCCGAGTTAGAGACTAAGCCAAAGGGTTCTGCTAATTCTACCTATGAAGAAGGTCGACTCTTTATCGCAATACCCTAAGACATCCTTATCGAAAAGCTTAGTCGTGAAAGCGTACTTAGAAGGCTTAGTGTTTAGTTCCCCGCTCAACTCAAGAGCAGGGTACGACATAGTGATACTCGATGGGATTAATGTTGCTTTATACTTCAAACTTATACTCATAAGCCTATAAGAATCTTAAACTTATCAAGAGCGGGTCGGAGTAGGTGAGTCAGCTTTAATTGAATACCATATTAAAATGATATGACAGACCTCGCCATAGAAGTGCAAAGATTAAACACCTTTATAGGGGAGGCTAGCTAGGATAACTAATAGAATTTTTGAAAAATAATAATACAGGGCAAAAAACAAGAGATAAATTTGGTAAAACTTGCATTATTGGTGCAGAAAAATAGTCAGGGCCACTATCTAGGCAAGTTATGATGGTAGATCTCAGAGCTTTTAAAGGTTTATAAATGCATTGAGGTTAAGAGGCATGTACGGTAAATGAGACACTCTAAATTATACCTTCTTTTCTAAATCTCTCTATCTCTTCATCATTATAACCGAGCGATTTCAATATTTCCCTCGTGTGTTGACCAAGACTTGGTGCTGGCTCCCTGATGCTTCCCGGTGTTCTTGAGAGTTTTATTGGAATCCCCAAAACTTTGATCTTTCCGGCTTTTGGATGCTCAATTTCTTCAACCATTTTCCTATGCAAAATTTGTGGATCTTTGAAGACTTCATCAAGCGAATACACTGGGGCTACACATACGTCAGCCTTAGCGAGCTCTTTGAACCATTCGTCTCGTGATTTTGTTTTAAATATTTCTCTAAGAGTTGAGAATATCTCCTCTCTCTTTCTTCCTGAGGCTAATTGGTGTTCAATAAAGTCCTCTCTTCCTAGAGCTCTGCAGAGGTTTTTCCAAAAGCGTTCTTCTACACATCCTATGCTAATGTATTTCCCATCTCTTGTTTCGTAGATGTTGTAACATGGGTAGTAACCAGTTTGAAGTATTCCTCCTCTTTCTGGAGATTTTCCTTCTGCAAAGAATATTGAAGTATAGAGCGTTAATGAGAAGAGGGCCCCATCGGTCAGAGAGATATCTACATATTGTCCTTCACCTGTTCTTTCCCTTTCTATTAAGGCTATGAGAATAGAAATTGTTGCAAGCATACATCCCATGATGTCGGCTATTTGAACTCCTGGTATAATTGGTGGGCCTCCATATTGACCTGTTAAACCTAGAACTCCTGCTATCGAAATGTAATTGATGTCGTGCCCTGCGAGGTCTGCGTAAGGTCCGCTCTGGCCATAACCTGATATCGAACAGTAGATTATCCTTGGGTTAACGTTTCTTACAGTTTCATAGTCTATGCTTAGACGCTTTTTTACCTGCGGCCTAAAACTCTCAACAATCACATCTGCCGTGCTAGCTAATTTATAAAATATCTCCCTTCCTTTCTCTGTCTTCAGATTTAATGTCATGCTCTTTTTGTTTCTATGGACATTAAGAAAATAAGCACTTTCTCCCCCAATCAAAGGAGGCATCTGTCTACTGTAATCTCCTTTTGTGGGTTCTTCAATTTTTATGACTTCGGCCCCGAAATCTGCAAGAATTGTAGTATACGGTAAAAGCCATGTTAAGTCGAGTATTTTTATACCAGTTAAAGGCAAGGCCATCGTTACACCTCCTAGAGCTTTCACTCAATCAGCGAAGCGTTCCTGATCACATCTATTTCTGTTTTTCGCAAACATGCAGACAAAAGCGTTCAAACTGAGCCATGCGGCAATTACCCTCTACTATAATAATTCATCTAGACCTTAGAGGCCAGGCAAGTACCTAAAGCTTGCTCTTGAGATTAGTGATTAATAACTTAACCCTCATTTATAAGAATGTGTTGCATCGAGGATTTACCCTATTTTAAGAGCTCGGCCACTGGCTTCTAATACTGATGTTGCTGACAGCTTCTCCAGCTTTGGTGGGGCATTGTTGTAACTTCTCCACGAATACCAGTGAGCTCTTATCATTGTCTAAAACTCACTATATATCATAACTTATCCTTTTTACATATCGATTTTCCATTACCCTGATTAAACATCGAAGCCTTATAGATAATAACGCGTCTTAGCTCTACTTCTAGCACGAAAGGCCCACTTCTTTCTACCTTTTAGTTTCTCGCTCATTTTCATAAAACAATAATTAGTTGAGTCGCATGAACATTATCACGCTCGTTCTACTTACTTCGCCTTGCTAGCATGGTCTTTATGTAGTCTTGTGAAAAACTTGGCGTAGCGTCATGGTGATTAATATTGTACCATAGAGGAACGGTGAAAATCCGGGGAGCATGGGGGTTAATAACAACCTATCAATTGTTAATAATATAGAACATCCTAAAATCGGACCGATGAACGTATAAAGCCCTCCGAACATCGTATAGACAACGGGTCTAAGGGAAATCCACAGATCAAAAGATGAATCAGGGGACACAAAACCATTAAAATGGCTATAGATACTACCAACAACAGACCAACAAATAGCGCTAAACATAAAAATAAGAACTTTTATTCTGAACGTGTTAATCCCGTGCACTCGTATCCCTAACTCTCCCTCTCTAATAGCAATCAATTTAAGGCCTAATGTCGAATGGAAAATTAAATAAACAATGAAACTTGTCACAAGAAGTAAACTAAAGAACGTGTAATAATATGCTAAATTCCTAATTTCAAGAGGAAACAGCGATATAACAGGGACTTCCCACGGAGGGACGCCGATGACCTCCAATCTTCTTGAAGAGTAACTGATTAAAAAGTGAAGAGCGACTGTAAACATTGCAAAGTATATCCCCCCAACCTGATAGTTACGCCTGCGATTATAAAAGCAAGTATAGCAGAGATAAAGCAACCAATTAAAATGCCATGAATTGGACTAAGATTTGCCTTCATTGTTACGAACATAGAGACGTAAGCTCCTATACCAAAAAAGTGGCAGGTGAAAAGCTAAATAGCCCACAACATGCCACTAAGTTCCAAGTCATGGATAAAATTAAGTATATAAACAAGAGTATCAATGTATGAATTAAGTAGAGAGACGTATTTATTAGAGGAACAACGCTTAAAATCATAATTGGGATTAATGCAAGAAAATCGTATGACTTCAAGGTCTCACTTACTTGGCCATGGTGGCTTAGGAAAAACTATAGGCTTTGCATATTTCATTTCGCTTGGGTCAGGTGAATAGATAAGTACTTCCTTACCATCTTGGAACTGGAAGTTTCTTATAAATGCCCTTATATTGACGCCCTCGAATCCGGGTTCCTTCGAATACTTAAGACCTCCTAGAACTCTATGGTATTCCGCACTAAAGAGGAGATCCAATTCCCATAAAGCGTCTCTTAGATTTCTACCAGTAACTGGTAGACCTCTATCAACTAATGATTTTATAGCATCATAGTATATTTCCCATATTTGTTCATAGGCGTAAGCTTAAATGGGGAGGCCTAATAAGCCTTAAGTTGCCAGGTCCTTAGCTTCTGTTAACTTATGTAGTGTGTTGCGAAAGAGCATGAACAACACCACTACCACATGAGTGACAGGGTAAAGCTTAAGTAGTTCTTGTCCCCTAACTCCCTTTTCTAGGGTGAGCGTGTTTGTTTGAGAAAATGCATAGAGGTCTGTGCGAAGTTTTGAGGCTTAGAGATCCTAAGTTAATAAAGGAGATCATCGAGAAATACAATCTCACTCTAGGTTCTGTCCTTGAATGGAGGGCGAACATATCCGGATCTAAACCATATGTGATATTTAAAGATGAGCAGATCACATATAAGGAATGCAACGATAACGTCAATAAGATGGCGAACGTACTACTCGATTTAGGGATAAAAAAAGGAGACCATGTAGGATTTATGCTACCAAACTCTCTAGAGATGTTTTACGCCTTATATGCCCCAGCGAAGATAGGCGCAGTATTTACGCCGATTAATATTTATCTACGTGGAGAAAGCCTTAAGTACATTCTTAAAGCTAGTGACATCAAACTCCTCATAACCACACCTGACATATATGAGGACAAGATATCCCCCATTAAAGAAGATATCCCGAAAGACCTGAGAATACTTCTTAGCTCTGAGCTAAAGGATTTGATGAATAAGGCAAGAACAAATATAAATATGGAAGAGTTTGGTGTTAAACATAATGATGTAGCCTATCTAATATTTACATCCGGGACCACCGGTCTACCAAAGGGGGTTATGCATAGTCATGCAAATATAATTCTAATGGCTAGAGCAGAAGCTGAGGCTATGAGAACTATAGCGGAAGATATCTTTTATACGTGTTTACCACTGTTCCACTTGTGGGCAGGAGGCATTATTTCGACGCATGTCGCTTTATACGGGATAACTTTGGTTCTAGATGAAAGATTTTCGGCGTCAAAGTTTTGGAGCATGCTAGCTAAGTATAAGGTAACTCAAGTAGCTTTAACTGGTACCATGCTCCCCATACTACTAAAGCTCCCTATAACGAAAGAAGAAGAGGAAGCAAAGAAGTATTTGATGGTTACTTTTCAGGCACCAATAGGAAGATTATTTGATGATGTATATCGAAGGTGGCCCGATGCCAAACACATAGAAATTTATGGACTAACAGAGCATCCATGCATGACCTTCAATATTTATGAAAATCCAGTCAAAGGGTCCGCGGGAAAACCTTGGGGTTATGAAGTAAAAATAGTAGACGAGGAAGGAAAGGAGTGTCCTCCAGGAAAACCCGGTGAAATTGTTTGTCGAGGAGTGTGGACTATGCTTGGATATTATAAGAACCCTGAAGCTACGCAACAAGCGCTTAGAGATGGATTTTTACATACAGGGGATTTCGGACGCATGGATGAGAATGGATATCTCTATTTCGTCGATCGAGGAAAAGATGGAATTAGGATAAGGAAGGCGGGAGAAATGGTATCATCTTTACAGGTCGAGCAAGTGATTAACGCCCATCCGAAAGTCGCAGAGTCAGCCGTATTTGGCGTCCCTTCAGATATAGGTGATGACGAAGTTTGTGCTCACGTCGTGGTTAAGAAGGGAGAGACGCTTACGCCAGAGGAGTTAATTGAATGGTGCAGCAAGCACCTGCCATATTTTGCTGTCCCAAGATATATCGTGTTTAGAGACTCCTTACCTAAAACTGCCACAGAAAGAGTAGAGAAGTATAAGTTAAGAATGGAGGGCTTAGCACATGCATGGGATAGAGAAAAAGCAGGGATTAAATTACGTAAATGATCCAAGCACTAAAAGAGAATACAAGACTAGGTCGGGTATTCCGCTAAAAAGCTTTTATACGCCGGAAGATATCAAAGACTTGAACTATGAAAGGGATTTAGGAGACCCAGGAAAGCCCCCATTTACTAGGGGAAATTGGCCTGAAGGCTATAGAACTAGGATTTGGAGAATTCTTCAACTTACTGGCTATGGAACTGTACAGCACGCACGTGAGCGTATTCTCTTCTTAGTTAGACATGGCGAAACATCATTAGGAGTAATAGAGATTGATCAATTGTGTTGTTATCATCTATACGACCCTGATCACCCAATCGTAGTAGCGCAAAAAGAGGATGTGGGCCGTTTTGGTGCTCCTTTAATTTCTCTAAAAGATTATGAGGACCTCTTCGAAGGAATACCCATCGAAAAATACTATTGTCACCCTGGAGGAGCGCCTGTGACTTATTCGCCATTTGCTCATGCATGTTATTTCACCCTCGCAAAGAAGAGAGGAGTTCCACTTAATCAACTTCGGGGGACCGGTCAAGCTGATTTCTTCATTAGTTATTTCTCAACACCAATAAAGGATATATTTCCCCCGAGGACGCCCTTCGTCTAAATTGCGATTTGATAGAATTTTGCATGAAATATGTGCCTAACTGGGTACCTATTTCCGTAGCTGGTGGCAACATATCCGAGAGTGGTTTTAATGCTTACGAAGAGCTTGCTCTCGTCTTCGCGGTCATTATTGAACACATCGAGGAAATGCTTAAAAGGGGTTATAAAATAGAAGAGTTTGCTTACAAGCTCAGTGGAATTAACTTAAATGGTTACACAGACTTCTTTGAAAATATCGCGAAGCTCAGGGCAGCACGTAGAATGTGGTACAAAATTCTTAGAGAAAGATATGGTTGTAAGGACGATCGTGCGTGTCATCTAAGAATTCATTATCTCACATCAGGGTCTACATTGACACGCCAACAACCGCTAAACAACATAGCTAGGGCGGCCATCCAAGCCCTGGCAGGAGTTCTTGGAGGCGCTCAATCGATGGGAATCACTCCCTTCGACGAAGCGTTAACTATCCCATCCGAGCTAGCTCATTTGACAAGTCTACAAATTCATCATATACTGGAAGAGGAAGCAAACGTCGCATGGGTTGTTGACCCTTTGGCGGGGTCATATTTTGTCGAAAATTAACAAATGAAATTGAGCAAAGAGCATTCGATTACCTAGACAATGTGATCTTGAAGAGAGGAGGTTTCTTAAAAATATTAAATTCAGGGTGGTTACATAACGAATTAAAACGTAAAGTGATAGAATATGAAAGAAAATTGGCAAATGGTGAAATTAGACTAGTTGGTGTAAATGTATGGCGGGTAGAAAAAGAACTCTTTGAATATCAAGGTTTTGAATACCCGTGGAAAGGAGCAGAAGTTTGGAGTGATGCTATGAGAAGGCTTAACGAAGTAAGAAGGATGCGCGATAAGGATAAAGTAGAGAAAGCTCTTAACAAACTTAAGGACGTATTGGAAAGCAACGAAAACAGCATGCCAGCATTGATGGAAGCCGTAGAGAGCTACGCTACAGTTGGAGAGATTGGCAATGTATTTCGAGAGGTATTTGGTATATGGAAGTGTCCCCTCACAATTTAAGAGATAGTAGTTCCATGGAAGGAGAGAGGCCAATAAGGGTTTTTGTTGGCCAAGACAGTGTTGGATGGGCACGTGAGAGGTATAATCGTAGTTGCTACAGCCCTACGAGATGCTGGAATGGAGGTTATATATCATGGATGGGACACTCCTGAGGGCATTGTTAATGCTGCAATACAAAAAGATGTAGATGTTCTAGGTCTCAACGTAGGTGGAAGCGCTGAAGCCGTTAAGAAAATTGTAGACTTGCTTAAAAAGTCTGGACGTGAAGACATACTTATTGTCGCAGGAGGGCCTACAGTTCCAAAGGACATACTAAAGCTAAAAGAATACGGTATAGAAGGAATATTTCCGCAGGGCTCCATGTTGGAATCTATCGTCTCTTACATTAAAGAAAACGCCAGAAAAATTCGTAAAAATAATCACATACGGTAAAGCCTCATTACGTGAGGCTATGTAGTATGGAGCTGTTGATATGTGACAGAGTAACAAAAAGATTCGGTGGGATAATTGCGTTAAATGATGTAAGTTTATCTATAAGAAAGGGAGAGATCGTAGGTTTAATTGGTCCAAACGGAGCAGGGAAAACCACACTATTTAACGTTATAAGCGGTATAGAGAAGCCCTCTTCGGGAGAAATATTTTTCAAAAATAAAAATTTGCGGAAGATGAAAATTGAAGAAAGAGCGAAAGTGGGGATTTCTAGGACTTTTCAAACACCGATTTTGCCGCTAAATTTGACGGTTGCTCAAAGTATCGACATAGTTTTGAGCTCTTATAAGAGGATGAAAATGAACCAGAGAAGAGACAAAATAAGAAATCTCTTGGAGTTGGTAGGCTTAAGTGATAAAAGTAATACAAAGATTAAACACCTAACCCTCGCTCAACAAAAATTCGTTGAAATTGCAAGAGCTTTAGCTATTGATCCAGAACTCATACTGTTAGATGAACCCTTAGCTGGATTAAATCCAACCGAAGTTTCTAAGGCAATAGAAACTATAGAAAAAATCAACTCGGCCGGAACCACGATTTTTTGGATCGAACATGTCATGAGTGCCATAATGAAAGTTGCAACACGAATAATCGTTTTAGATAAGGGGAAGGTGATAGCTGAAGGTAAACCAGAAGAAGTTAGTAGAGATGAAAAAGTGATCACTGCGCATTTGGGGGAGGTTTTATAAATGCTTCAAGTTAGGAATTTGAACGTAAGGTATGGAAACGTACAAGTTTTATGGGACGTTTCGTGTGAAGTAAATGAAGGCGAATTTGTATCTGTAATTGGTCCTAACGCTTCAGGAAAAACTACGTTGATTAAATCTATCGTTCGCTTAGTTAAACCGGAGAAAGGGGATGTTATATTTGATGGGAGGGAGATAAGAAGTCCCGAGGAAGCTGTAAAAAAGAGGCTTGTATTACGTGACAGGAAAAGTATTTCCTGGGATGACTGTTTTAGAAAATTTATACATAGGAGGGCATCTTCTACCAAAATCCGAGAGAAGAAAGAGACTCAAAGAAGTATTTGAAATCTTCCTTTTTTGTATGAGCGTAGAAATCAGCTTGCAGATACCTTAAGCGGTGGAGAACAGCGAATCTTGGCATTGGCAAGAGCCCTCGTGCTTGAGCCTAAACTACTTTTACTCGATGAACCTTCAAGCGGTCTTGGCCCGAAAATCATACGCATATTCTATGACATTTTGAACAATCTGAACAAAGAGAAAAAGATGGCGATTTTGTTGGTTGAGCAAAATGTATGGATCGCTTTACGCTACTCAAGGCGAGTCTATGTTCTTGAGCGTGGTAGAATAGTACTACAAGGTAAAAGCGAAGAACTTTCTCAAGATCCTAGAATTAAAAAAGCCTATCTTGGACTTTAGATCTAGGATTATGTCAAAAAGAATTAAGGGGTTTTATGACCCTTAAGAACAGACACGATGATTGTTGAGATGGTTGAGTTTTAGTATGTTGTACAGGAAAAAGCCAGTGTTATGTAGATGAGAAAATCGTTCCGTAATATAGAGGCCATTTTTAAAACACTTTAAATTCAAATTACTCGATTCAAATTACTCGGATTGAATTTTTGAATGAACTCAGCTGAAAACTATTTAAGTCTTTACTTTCTTTAGCGAACCTGGCAACTTAAGGCTTATTAGGCCTCCCCATTTGAATTCTTTACGCCATGTTAAGTATTAAGTCTCTAGTTAAGAAACTTAGTGTTTTTGAGAGGAACAAGGTCCCACTCGAGCTCAAGGTCTTAGGCCTAGCCCTCCACATCCAGCTATCAAGCCTTAGGAGGGCCGCCAAGGCCCTGTCCGAGATCCACAAGGTCTCAAAGACGGCAGTCTG
>Ga0326760_1000509_pt1 | contig 20482 bp, 22 predicted proteins | sample GCREP_S_FD_207668 | JGI IMG/M metagenome (GOLD analysis project Ga0326760, IMG submission 207668) | Hot spring sediment microbial communities from Geyser Creek Basin, Yellowstone National Park, WY, United States - GCR.EP_S | ecosystem: Environmental > Aquatic > Thermal springs > Near-boiling... | reverse complement strand
GGAGTGGGTGCAAGCTCGTGCTGTCCAGGGACGTCTACGGCTCGACCATACCTCTGGCGAAGAGCTTCGAGAAGTTCGGTGTCAAGGTGGAGTTGAGGGGGCCGGAGACCGAGGACATAGCCGACGCTGTTGAGGGAGAGGGCACTGTGGTCTTCGTGGAGTCCGTCTCGAACCCCCTGCTCAGGGTCGTGGACCTGGACCTATTGGCCTCTGTCTGCAGGGAAAGGGGTGCATTCCTGGTAGTCGACAACACCTTCGCTACCCCTCTGAACCTTAAGCCGCTCCTGCGCGGGGCCAACGCAGTCGTGCACAGCCTGACGAAGTACTTGGCTGGCCACAACGATGTGGTTGGCGGCGCGGTCGTGTCGAGCTCGAAGTTTATAGACGAGCTCTGGTACGCCAGGGCCAGGCTCGGGTGTGTTCTCGACCCTCACGCCTCCTTCCTCATCTTGAGGGGGCTCAAGACCCTAGCCGCTAGGTTAAAGGTGAGCCAGGAGAGCGCGAGGGCCATAGCCGAGTTCCTCGAGAACCACGGTAAGGTCTCGAGGGTGTACTACCCCGGCTTGGCGTCCCACCCAACCCATCACATAGCAAAGAAGTTGCTGAAAGGGTACGGTGCGGTCGTAAGCTTCGAGGTCAAGGGCAACGGGGAAGACGCGAGGAAGTTCTTGAGGAGCTTGAAGGTGATAAAGCCCTCGCCGAGCTTAGGCGGTTGCGAGAGCTTGGCCTCGCACCCAGCTTCGTCCTCGCATAGAGACCTGCCTGTAGAGGAGAGGGAGAGGCTCGGGATAACGGAGAGGCTCATAAGGTTATCCGTCGGGCTTGAGGACGTGAACGACTTAATAGAAGATATAGATCGAGCCCTTAGCTTGCTTCATTAAAGTATAGACAGGGCTTTGTTTGAACTTCTGGACCTGGCAACTTAACATGTTGCGACTGACATCCTAGGTTGCCAGGTCCGGACTTCTTGTTAAAAAAGTGAGAAGTATTGTGAAGGACTTTGCCCTAGATCACCCAGTCATCCAGAGTAGTAGTGCCATAACGAGGCCGTAAATGGCTATGGCCTCAACGAAGACTATGTAGATCATCGTCCTACCGAAGAGCTCTGGCTTCTCGGCTATCACGCCTATGGCTGCTGCCGAGCACGTGCCTAAACCTATGCCTGCACCGCAAGCCGCAAAGCCTAGAGCGAGGCCTGCGCCGATCTCTCCAAGCCGACCTCGTACTTGACCCCCGGTCGTTGTAGTCTCAGTTTCTGCCATGGCCTTGAAGGAGAACACGGTAGCTACGGCTATGCTGAGAAGCACTAGCACTAGACCCAATGCAAATGCCCTCTTCATAGAGAGACCCCTTTCTAGGGGCTTCGTGTGCAGTTTTAAGCCTTTTTGTACGTCCCTGCCGTGCTTTTCAATGGGCTTCATTTTGTACTACCTTCGCGCTTTTCCCCCTCTTTGAGCCGAGGCGGTAGCCGCATTCTCTCTAGAATCCTTAAGGCTATAAGCGTCCCAAGTCCTAAGCCAGCTAGGCCGAAAAAGACCATTAGAATCGCTCTAGTAAAAATGTCCAAGTCCTTAAATAAGAGGGCAGCCAATATTGTAAAGGCGATTACAAGAAATGGTACCACAAGTCCAATGATCAGCGCTATAACGACCATGACTATTACTATGACTTTCCTTCTCATCCCCACTATTACGCAACCTCAACCGAGGTTAGAAGATCGCACTAGAGATAAATTTTTACCTTGTCTTTAAGAGATCAGTCTAGAGGAAGATGAGACTTAGCGGTGAAGACTTAAGAAAGGCTCTCATAGTCCTTAGCTTCGGACTAGAGCCCATAATATTTGCGATCGTTGGATGGTACGCAGGGCCCTACTTAAACCTCACAAGGGTAGCAGGAGCATTACTAGGAGTAGCCGTTGGCTTTGGAGTAATGATTTGGCGTATTTGGAAATTTTGGAGGATCACTTCACTAGAAATTAGCAGGGCAACGTATGATATTGAAAAGGATGATCTAAGGTTATTGACTTCTTTGATAGAAAATGAGCGGTATACCATTGTCGGTAAAGATAAGCTAATAAAGATAATGGGCGCGCAAGCACCTCTACAACTACTGACAGTATTAAAGGGTCTATCCTTCGTAAGTCGTGACTTTTATGACTTAAATAGGCTCGACCAAGTCCTAGACGAAATGACCGACTTCTCAAAAACGTTCTCAGAGGTACGAGCTCGATCGTCTATAAACTTCTTAAAGGTATTGGATTACTTCAATGATTTTTTGACACTGTTATGCGTTAACTTTGCTTTTCGATGCGAGGTTGCTGGCGACGAAGTAGCAAAGGGATACGTGGTCACTCCGTTTAAATGCAGAGGGGATCCTAAGGAGCTCTTGCGCGAAGAGGTGAAGTACTATTTAGCCGATGAAGAAGTTAGGGAGCTCTATTCCAATGCTCTCAACGAAGCTCTAACCATTAACTCAAGAGCTCCGATACTCGCTCTTGCATCCTATTCTCTCATCAAAATGGGAAGGGAACTAGAGATAAGCGGTTACGCCCATGCCTACTCTAGGGCAATTGGGAAGCTGGCTCTAGAGCTCTTCTCAATAGCTGACGATGACTTAGTAGCTGAAGGCAAAAACTCTGAAGTCGTGAAAGCGATTCAGCAGAAAAATGGCTTTGTCAAAGCACTTACTAAAGAGACTAAATTTGACAAAAGTAAGAAGAAGAGAGATTTTAAGGAGGAGGACTTAATAAGGTCTTTTATAGATGACGCCTACAGGACCCTAACAGGCTCTTTCCGGCTCCCCTCCACGGCTAGAGCCGTGCTCTCTTATCTCTTCGTTAAGTGGGGTGAAAAGGTCAGCTTGAAGCTAGCCTTTATGGCCGCTAACAATGAGATTGCTCCTCACAGAGCATTCGCCTCACTCATGGTTCCCCGCTAGGGTTTGATGGTAAAGGCTTGGAAAGGTATTCCATCGCCCATCAGGAACTTTGTACCGTGTTCTACCCAGTGAAGCCTTATGACTTGGAGGAATGTGAATATTATCTCAAAGAAGATGAAGAACATCGTTCCCGATATCACACCGATGAAGGGCACTCCAGTCATCGCTCGGAGGCCATAATCGACTGATAAGAAGAGCGCGGAGAAGACAACGTGCATTAGTGCAAAAGCGAAAATTCGGGCGTACGATATGGTATTTGAGAGCGTTGCTATGAGATGTTCAAGGCTTTCACTAAATCCATCTATTAAGCCCACGAACATCATCCTAACAGCTATCATCACTATGAAGGGTAGCCATATTAAGGCAAATACTAGTGGGGAGTTTTCGAGAATCGCGGCAATTAACTTGCTTCGGTAAATTAGGAAAGCTGTGCCAGCGCCTAAGTATAGCCATAACCATAGTCCAGGACCCAAGATAGCTTCCTTGTACTCCCCAAGCCTTATCCTATTTATTATAGAGAAGACCAGCCCTAGCGTTATGTGGATTATCGCTATATAGATTGACAGTTTTAAGAGCGCTATGGCCCCTTTCGTCTCTAATGCGTGGAAATGTGTAGGCAAGCCTAGGGCCTGCAGAGACAGTTCTCTGAAGTGAGCTACTGCCTCATTATTAAATATGTTGAAGCCGAAGATTTGGAAGGGATGTTCAGGGGAAGATGGGTTGCCAAAGAACTCTCCAAATATCACACCAAGTATTGTAGCGGCTATGGCGCAGGCCATTAGCACTGGTGCTCCTTGAACTATATAGTTCGTTATTTCACCTCCTTTGTAACCCTTTCTTTTGAGGTAATAGAGAGGAATAGAGCAGGCGAGTAGGACAAGTCCATGCCCAACATCGGGAAACATGAGCCCGAAGAATATCGGGAAGGTGAAGAACCATATGATTGTGGGATCTATCTCCCTATAATTGAGGATCCCCAAGCCTTTCACGAGCCCCTCATATGTCCTCGCCCACGAGGGGTTCCTCATCAGCGACGGGACCTTGACCTCACGAGCGACCTCGACTCTCGCTTCCTTCTTGGCCTTGACCTTCGTTGGCCGACCTACTTCTCTGCACGTGAAGCTGTTCTTGGAGGCCTCCCTGACCAGCGATATCGCCTTCTCGACATCTTCCTTTGCCACGACTATCTGGAATATGGCCATGTTGTCGGTTGCTAACATCCTAAGCTTCTTCTCTTCGACAAGCTTAGCGCCTTCGACAACCTTTTTGAACTCTACGAGTTGAGAGCCGTGTTCGTTCCTTATCTTGTCCAGCTGGGCGTGTATCTTTCCAGCCTCATCGGACAGCTGAAGGACTATGCTCCTTATGGTCCCCCTCACGTCTTGAATAGCCACTTCGGCTACTCGTGGTACTGCCATTGCTGATACGTCGCTCTCGAGCTTAGAGGCCACTTCCATTGACTTTTTGAGGTTCTCTAGCTTCGAAGAAAGGTCGAAGACCTCCTTTTCAATCGATGAGACTGCGAAGTCTATCTCGTCTAACTTCTCGTTTGGCAGTGGCTCACTAAGTGGTTTTACTTCTCTTGGCGGCTGTATGTTAAGCGTGCTCAATATTACGTCGAGCCTGGAGGAAAGCGATGAAAGCTTAAATAACTTAGGTGATGGCTCTAAGGGTTTAACCCCCTTTTCGAGATCCGGGTAAAAGGCACCTCTCAGGTCTACGAATGAGTGCTCGACCCTCGACAGAGCGTAAAGGACTGGGTCCACGTATTCTTTGAGCACATAAAACCTGAGGTTAACGACCTCGCGCTTACCCTCCTCGACCTCCTCTCGAGGCGCGTGGGCTTCTAGGTGGGATTTCGGCTCTTCGCACTTTATAGCGAAGAACCCATCACTCGCCCTCCTTACGACGTCGACGAAGGTGTTCAAGAGCTCCTTCGGTAGCCAGCCGGAGAAAACCGCAACTGTTGCGGTCTCCGCGGTCTTCGTCTTAGCCGACTCGAGGGCCTCAAGGACCCTTAACAAAGCTCCCAGCTTTAGGACCTTCTCCCCGTGCTCCTCCTTCACTTTCTCTACGATTGATTCATCGGCAGAGCTCAGCGACTTTTCTAAAGAGTCTATGTAGGCCTCGGCATCAGGTATTGAAAAGGAGAGGACTTCCTCCTCTTTCAAGTCCTCGAGAGAGTGCTTAGGAGCCAATTTCAAGGTCGAGATTATCTTCTCAACCTTTGAGGAGAGCAAGGAGATTCTGTAGAGCCTGGTGGAGACGTCGATGGGCCTCAATAATCCCTTAACCACTTCTTCGGGGAAGTCCTCCTTGACGTCAGTTAGGTGGAGGAGGCCCTCTCTACCGATGTCGAAGAGGGTTCTCTCCAAGTAAGAGCGAGGGACGTAGACGCTGACCTTTAGCAGTGGCGCCAGCGTGAGCACTTGAAGACCCCCTGTGAAGGTTCGATGCGCCGTTTTCGTTAGAGGGGTAGAATTTATAAAGTTTGCTAAGCGTAAGAAGGAAGGGTCGCCTGAAGTCGGAGGGGCTCGCAGTGGACGAGGTCTTGAAACGCATACTCGAGGCGGAGAGGGAGGCGAGGAGGATAGTGGACAGCGCGTACGAGGAGGCGAGGAGGATAGAGGCGGAGGCGAGGAGGGAGGCGGAGGAGCGCGCAAAGGCGGTCTACGAGGAGATAATGAGGGAGGCGGAGAGGGAGGCGGAGAGGGAGGCCAAGAGAGTAGAGGAAGAGATGGCTCAAGAGATTAAGAGGTTGGAGGAGCAAGTGCTGGCCGAGATGAGGAAATTTGAGGACTTGGCCTCAAGAAATCTTGAGAAAGCCGTGAATTTGTTATTAAGCGAAGTGTTGAGGCCTTAAGGGTGTTGTTCATGTCCCTTGTTGGCGACCTTGACAAGCTCGTGAGCGCTATAATAAGCAAGGCAGAGGAAGAGGCCAAGAGCGTAGTAGCGAAGGCCAGGGAGAGGGCCGAAGGCATCATCAAGGGCGCAATCGAGGAGGCGAAGGCCAAGGCAGAGAGGGATGCCTCCGAGCTTGTGAGGAGGCGGAGGAGCGAGGCCCTCAGTAAGAGGAGGAGCGAGGTGGCCAAGGCACGCACTGAGGTTCTGAGGAAGTTGCAGGACCACAAGGAGAGGCTCATAGAGGGCGTCGTCGAAGAGGTCAAGAGGAGGGTGCAGGGACTTGTCGAGTCGAAGGAGTACGAGGAGAGGCTCGTCGAGATGATCAAAGAGGCGGTACGGGTTCTCGGGGGAGGGACCATAGAAGTTAAGCTTAACAAGAGAGATGCGGGCTTGGGGCTCGACTTAACTGCCATAGCCAGTGAGCTGAGTCGAGAACTTGGGAAATCTGTAGAGCTGAAACTCTCAAGCGAGCCCGGGGATTTCATGGGAGGGCTGGTGGCGAGGTCTCTTGAGGCGGGGATAGAGGTGGACTACACAATAGAGGGCATACTGGAGAGGAAGTGGAGGAAGCTACGAAGCGAGGTCGCGAAGCTACTCTTCTCGGAGACCTAAGCCCAATCAATAGAAGTAACCACCATCGAGCACATACTCCCTTGCCATTCGTAGGCTGACCGTCGTGAGTTGACAATTGCTTTATTAGTTTGACAGCTAGAGAAACTCTTGATGGCGGTGCGGCTCGACGAAGTGGACAAGGCTATCCTGAGAGAGCTGATCAGCAATGCTAGGCTCTCCTTCAGAGAAATAGCTCGGAGAATAGGAGTATCCACGGCCACCGTTGCCAATAAGGTCAGGAAGATGGAGGAGGAGGGCGTTATAAGGGGCTACACAGCCATAGTCGACGCCGAGAAGCTTGGCTACGACATAGTCGCCGTGATAGAAGTAGTGATATCTAAGGGCAAGGTGGCCAACGTCGAGGAGGAAATCGCCAAGGCACCCAACGTTCAGGCCGTCTACGACGTCACCGGGGAGAGCGACGCAATAATAGTGGCAAGGTTCAAGTCGAGGGCTGAACTGAGCAACTTCGTGAAAAAGCTGCTGTCGATGGAATACGTCGAAAGGACAATAACCCACGTGGTATTGAACGTCAAGAAGGAGGAGCTTTTCTCAAGACTCCTAGTCGATTGACCTCCACGCGTTCCCCTGCTGACAACATTTTTACACAGTTTTAATCAGTTGTAAACAGTTTAGCAGGGTTGCACCTCCGTGCGGGGTCACCAGCATCGCCCGCACGTCATGAGCGCCGGTCGAGGCCAACACCGCGGGCCTCCCATTTGAGGACGGGAACCTCACCTTCTCGAGCCCCTCACAGCAGGGGCTCAGCCAAGGCTGAGCTCTTCACAGCTGTTCTTTTTTAATGCTTCCCACATGACTGTTCCCACCTTCGTTTAACCGCGCTCTACGTTCATCTCGTCGGTCTGCAAGAATTCGCCGACTTTGCTACGAGATCTTTTAAGGAAAGGAGTGGTAGCCCGGGGGAGATTCGAACTCCCGTCGACGGGGCCAAAGCCCGCCATGCTTGGCCGCTACACCACCGGGCTTCATTATTCACGGAGGTTACGGGGGCGATTTAAAGTTTAACGTTTTAGAAAAAGGAGGGGTAGCCGGTTCGAGTACGTTCTTGCTACTCTACTTATCCCCCCTACTCTATGATCTGTATCGCTTGGTTGGGGCACTGGGCCTCGCAGGCCCTGCAGGCAAGGCAGGCATCCTTGTTGACCACTTCGACTTTGCCCTCCCTCATCTCGTAGACTCCGGAGGGGCACACAGAGACGCACGTGCCGCAGTTAGTGCACTTGTTCTTGTCTATCTTTATCTCCACCATGGCGGACCCCTAGCTATCTGCTCTAGCTCAGCTTTTAAGCTGTCGCTTTGCTAATCCTCGAGGCCAAGTCGTGGAGCTCCTTCCTAAGCTGCTCGATTTGCTTAAGCAACTCCTCGGCTCTTTGCGAGAGCTCAGCCACGGCGACTTTTTTGCTTCGTCTCATGACTTCAAAGCTGGACATGGCCTCTTCGAGCCTCGAGGCCCTGTTCACGAGTTCGCTTACCCTTTGCGCTTCCTTGCTGAGCCTTGGGTGCCTCTCGAGCTTCTTCAGGGCCTCCGTGAGCTTCTTCAGGGCCTCCAAGCAAGTTGGTTTCAGCTCTTGAACTCGCTTCCTGTACGTGGAGTCCTTAACCCTACCTCTTAAGTAGTCCTCGTGCGCCTTCCAAATCCTCCGGGCTATGTCCGCGTAGCGGTCAAATAGTTCCTTGAAAGGCTTAACGTCGACCTCTAGCTCCATCGCTTTCTTGGCCATGATCCGCCTGACAACGAAAACCCCTAGGGCTACGACCGCCGCGCCTGCGATGCCAGCCGCCATGGCCGTAACTGATGGCGTTGCTGGAGGGGAAACCTCCACGGCTATCATGGGGTTTTGAAGACGTGAGAGGTTGTGGAAGACGTAGTAAATCGTTGAGTCCCTTCGGTCGGGCTTCGGACTCGCTTTTAAGACGTTGGACCCGGGAGGAAGGTGAAACCTCAGCTCGACCTCATCGGCGTAGTCTGCGTACTGGGGCAGTGCTTGAAAGCCTTTGGCGTTCAGAATTGAGTACTTTATGTATATGGTCGTCCTCTCCCCCAACGCCAAGGAGGTCCTCGGCTGGACGTATAATGTAACTGAGTCGTTAGTCGGGGATATGGCGTAGTACCCGAGGCTTAGCGCACGCTCGTTTTGCGCTACCTTGAAGTTGCCTGCGAAGTCCCCGACCTCAAGTATCTTCGCTTCCGATGGGAACTTAAAGCAGAACACGCTCTGTCTTTGAGATTGACCGATTTGCCACCCCACCGTGGGGCCCAAGCTCTCGACGGTAACGTAGTCGACTATGGTACCCGATAGAGGATCCACGTCTCTCACCAGCTTCTTCACCTTGAAAAGCCAAGGAGATGCCGTCGCGTTGAAGGTCAGGTCTACGGTTATCGTCCTTGCCTCCCTTAGCGGAACGCTGTACATGGTCGTCTTCAGGACGCCATCGATCTTCGTGAAGTTTAAGCCGCGGACATCTATGTTGCTCACATCCGGAGGCAGGGAGATCACGATCTCTACGCTATTGGCGTTCAATGGCGGTATTAATGGATTCGAGGGTACTTTTAGCACGTACTTATCCCCTTCAACGGAAAACAACCACAAGCTCTCTATAGTCAAGCTGTAGACTTCGTCGGGCCCCAGCTCCACGCTCTTAACCCAGAACTTGGAGTAATTGCCCTCGCAAACCGAGGCGTAGAGGTTGTCCCACGACGGAAGGCTCACATTTATTTGGCGAAGCGTTGCTGGCCCTTTAAGCGTAATGTTGTACGTCGCCAGAGCGTAGGTGTAGCGCGCTTTCACCTCCACGTGGAGCGAGACGTTTGCTGACCCCTCCTCTCCTCGTGCCGTGGCTAGGAACATGGCCGCCAGAGCCAGCGCCAAGATCGTGATGCTCAGGGCCTTCTTGAAGCCCAAGCCAGCCACCTTTTGGTGCGTCGCTTGAGAAATAAGCTCGACTTAACTTTTTAAGGTTGTCCGTAGCTACTCTACTAACGCCTGCATAGACCACAGGTGACGATGATGAGCGAGCTCGAGAAGAGGGTCAGAGACGCCTTGGAGAAGGTTGTAGATCCCGAGACTGGACTTAGCGTTGTCGAGATGGGTTGCATTAAGAGCGTGTCCGAGAAGGACGGAGAGGTGGTCGTGGAGTTCGTGCCCACGTCCCCCTTCTGTCCGATAGCGTTTTTCTTGGCCTCCTCGATCAAAGAGGCCGTTGAAAGGGTTGAGGGGGTCAAGAGAGTAAAGGTCTTCAGCCGGGGCCACGTGATGGACGAGCAAATAAACGAATACGTCAACAGGCCGAGGAGCCCTCCATGAAGGTCAAGGTTAAGTTCTTCGCCCTCCTAAGGGAGGCCGCAGGCACCAAGGAATTGGAGGAGGAATTGGAGGAGGGCGCGACGGTAAGGGGTCTACTGGAGAGGCTCGGCGATAAGTTGCCCAAGAGGTTTAGGGAGCTCGTTTTCGAGGGACGAGAGGTTTCTAGAAACGTGATAATCTTGGTGAATCGCAGAGGAATAAGAGAGCTCGACGGGCTTGAGACCAAGCTCAAGGACGGTGACGAGGTGGCGCTCTTACCTCCCGTTAGTGGCGGCTAAGCCATCCTGCCAAGCAACACGTGTGGCTTCGCCTCTTCAATGACCACCGTTACTCTCTTCCAGAGCATGTCGCGATCGCACTTGACGGCCACAGGCCTATAGTCCGGCATCCTCCCCACGAGCCCTTCCTTGGGCGCGATATCGGTTAAGAGGACCTCCACCTCCTTGCCCACGTATCGTAAGTTCCTCTTCAGTGTTAGCTCCTTGACCAAGAAGTCGAGGACCCGGGACCTCTCCTTCTTCACGTGGTCCGAGAGCTGGGGCATCGACGCCGCTTTGGTGAAGGGCCTCAAGGCATACCTAGCCACGTGGACCTTGTCCGGGGATATCCTCTCCAAGACCTTGCAGGTCCGCTCAAAGTCCTCCTCCGTTTCAGTCGGGAAGCCCACTATCACGTCAGTCGCTAGGAAGACGTCGACTCTCGACCTGAAGAGGTCGACAAGCTCTACGAAAGAGTCGCTCGTGTACCTCCTGTTCATGAGTTGCAGGATCCTATCACTCCCGGATTGCAGTGGGAGGTGCAGGTACTTGTACATTCGAGCGTCTAGGTAGAGGTCCAGCAACTCTCGAGCTATGACCGACAACGTTGAGGGCTCCATCATCCCCAGCCTTATCATGTAGTCGCCTTCGTGCTTGAGGAGCTCTCGGAGGAGCGCTGGAAGACTTGTGCCTATGTCTAGGCCGTAGGAGGCCAAGTCTTGGGCTACCAAGTAGACCTCCTTTACTCCTTTAGACACAGCTTCAGCGAAGAGGCTCGAGATCTTCTGAGGCTGACAACTGGAGAGCCTCCCCCTCGATATCGGCATTATGCAGTAGCTGCACGAGCCTAGACAGCCCACTGCAACCGGTATCACCAGCCTCCTGCTGGACCCGTCGTACGTCGGTAACTCGAACACTGACCTCCTGTCGGGGCCCACATCTATAATCCTTTCACGCAAAGTCTTCGGGATTAAGTGAATAGCGTTGGGTCCAAGGATACTAGCTGATGGAGAGACCGACGCAACGAACGCTGGCCTGGCCTTGGCGAGGCAACCTATCACCACGACCTTTCTGCCATAGCAACGCTTTCTCCACTGCTCGAGCTCTTCCAGCCTTCTCGCTATCTTCCTCTCGGTCTCAAGCCTCACAGCACAAGTATTGACTACTACAACGTCTGCCTCTTCCAAGTCATCGGTTACTTCGTGGCCTTCCTTCTTCAGCATTGACGCCACTACTTGGCTATCGGCTTTGTTCAACCAACATCCATAGGTCTCGATGTAGACCTTCAATTTCGCGTTTCCTCTCGGACTCTGGAGGAGAAACGGGGTTTTAAACGCAAAGGTATCATGCCTTCATGCACTTTAAAGTTGTATTGAACCATGCCATGTACTCACCATGGCTTATCCTCAAACTGTACGCTGTCGAAGTCTGACCTCCTCTCCGCCTTAAAGGGCTGGGGCCCCCTAGGGCGGCTCGGTTCCTTGCATCTGTTCGGGCTTACATCTGTCATATGCGGGGTGGTCAGAGGACCCATGCCTAAGAGCTCCAAAGCCTCATGTCCTCTTATAAGAGTCATCGACCTTAACGAGCTTACCTCGGAGCACCATTTCATCGAGCATCTCTTTGAAGACGTTCGTCGAGAACTCTATCCCATAGCTCTCTTTAAACTCCTTGGCTATAGCCTCGGGGGTCCACCTCGCCTCCGGCCTCTCGTTCACTATCCTCATTATCAAGTTCGTCATGTCCTCTGTGAAGTTCCAGGGGTACATGTACCAAGTCCACTCCTTGACCTCGTCGACGTAGTAGTCGGGCACTATCAGCGAGGTCGAGGGTATGAGCTGCATTGTGGCGACCCTCAGCTCGCTGGGCCTGCAGGCCTCTTGGATGTGCTTCTTGGCCACTATTATGCTTTTGCCCGTGTCTGCTATGTCGTCGACTATCAATACCCTCTTCCCGCTGAAGTCGTAGTTGAAGGGATACTTGATCGTAGCTTCCTCCTTGTGCTTCCCTGTCTCTATCCAGTGCTCTATCTTGATGCTCAGCAGGTCCACGACGTCTAGGTAGTCGCACAGCAACCTCGCTGGCGCGAAGCCTCCTCTGGCTATGGCCACTACGACGTCAGGCTTGAACCCTGAGCTCCTTATCTTCCTCGCCAGCTCCTTGCACCAGCGGGTCACGTCCTCCCACGTGACCACTTTGACCTTCATCTTCTGGGGCATAGCACATGCACCACCTATAGTTTGCACTCTAGAGAGCTTATTTGCTTTTAAGTGTCCGGCGGAGCGCAAGCATTTTTTACTTAAGCCGTTTAAGTTGAACTCGTGGTCTTCATGTTTAAGGAAAAGGCCGAAATAGGAGTCATCGGAGGATCGGGCCTCTACGATCCGTCCATGTTCGGCCCCTCTCAAGAGATGAAGGTCTACACGCCCTACGGCCCGACCTCCGACTCCGTGTTCCTGTGCCAGTACAGGGGCAGGTCCATAGCCTTCATACCCAGACACGGTCGAGGCCACAAGATACCGCCTCACAAAATAAACTACAGGGCAAACATATGGGCCCTCAAGGAGTTGGGGGTCAAGAGGATAATATCCGTTTCGGCCGTGGGTAGCCTGAGGGAAGACTACGCGCCAGGCGACATAGCCGTGGTCGACCAGTTCATAGACTTCACGAAGAAGAGAGACTACACGTTCTACGACGGCGGGATCGTATGCCACGTGTCGCTCGCCGATCCCTTCTGTCCTCAGTTACGAGAGATAGCCATCGAGACCTTGAAGGAGCTGAAGTTCAGGTTCCACGATAAGGGGACGTACATATGTATAGAGGGCCCTCGCTTCTCGACGAGGGCCGAGTCGAGGCTCTTCAAAAGCTGGGGGGCCGACGTGATAGGGATGACCTTAGTGCCAGAGGTCAACCTTGCGAGGGAGGCCGAGATATGCTACTTGGCGATAACGCTCGTAACTGACTACGACGTCTGGGCCCCGAAGCACGTCACCGCGGAAGAGGTCACGAGAGTCATGGCCGAGAACGTCGACAAGGCAAGGAAGTTGCTAGCAGAGCTCATACCTAGGATCCCCGTCGACCGCACGTGCAAATGTGGCGAGGCTCTCAAGGAGGCCTTGGTGTAGTGGACTTCAAGGTCAGGGACATCTCCCTCGCGGAGCGGGGCAGCGGCCTAGTCAAGTGGGCTAGGGACCACATGCCCGTACTGGCGGAGATGAGGAGGAGGTTTAGGCAAGAGAAGCCCCTCGAGGGCATCACCGTCGGCGCGTGCCTTCACGTGACTAAGGAAACCGCGGTCTTAGTCGAGACGTTGCTGGACGGCGGTGCGAGAGTGGCGCTGTGCGCCTCAAACCCCCTCTCGACCCAGGACGAGGTCGCTGCCTACTTAGCGTCCACAGGCGTCAACGTTTATGCTTGGAGGGGCATGGACTTCGAGGGCTACTACGAAGCCATAGGAAGGGTCTTGTCCAAGCATCCTGACATAACCATTGACGACGGTGCCGACCTCGTCTCGACGATACACAAGCTAACTTACGGGGAGGAGTCGAAGGAGATAGAGGTGGTGAAGAGGGTCTTGGGCGTTACGCCTAGATTTAAGGTGATCGGGGGCACCGAGGAGACGACGACGGGCGTCACGAGGCTGAGGGCGCTGGCAAAGGAGGGCAGGCTCTTATACCCGATAATAGCGGTCAACGACGCTTACACGAAGTTCCTCTTCGACAACAGATACGGCACGGGGCAGAGTACGATAGACGGCATACTCAGGGCGACTAACGTCTTGATGGCTGGCAAGGTGGTCGTGGTGGCAGGCTATGGTTGGTGCGGCAAGGGGGTCGCCATGAGGGCTCGTGGTATGGGCGCGCGTGTCGTGGTCACTGAAGTGGATCCGATAAAAGCCCTGGAGGCGGTCATGGACGGCTTCACGGTAATGCCCATGTCCGAGGCCTCCAAGGTAGGCGACATATTCATAACTGTCACGGGGGACATCAACGTCATAAGGGGGGAGCACATGCTGAAGATGAAGGACGGGGCGATTCTGGCTAACAGCGGCCACTTCAACGTTGAGATAAATATCGAAGACCTTGAAGCGATAGCCAAAGAGAAGAAAGAGATAAGGCCTTACGTGACCGAGTACGTATTGGTCAACGGCAAGAGGTTGTACCTCTTGGCCGAGGGGCGGCTGGTAAACCTCGTCGCCGCCGAAGGGCACCCGAGCGAGGTCATGGACATGTCGTTCGCTAACCAAGCCCTCTCCGTCGAATACTTAGTGAAGCGAGGCCGAGAGCTGGCCCCCCGCGTGTACCCCGTCCCAAGGGAGATAGACGAAGAGGTCGCTAGGCTAAAGCTCAGGTCAATGGGTATAGAGATAGACTCCCTCACGGAGGAGCAGAAGGCGTACTTGGAGAGCTGGAAGGCTGGGACCTGAAGCCCTCAACAAACGTTATAAACCGCCTCAGCCACTTTAGCGTTGACGAGTCGAAAAGGGAACGAAGGAGATGCCGAGAAATGCAAAGCGGCGGGGACGAGGGGTTTCGGGAATATTTAGCGTTGCTGGATAGAGCCCTTAGCCAAATTTCTGCAAAACCAGTATCTGGCGATCGCTTCCAAATGCCCAAGTCAAAGGTAATGGTCATAGGCAACAGGACCATAATACAAAACTTCAAGGAGATAGTCTCGACGCTTAACAGGCAGCCAGAGCAGTTCTTCAACTTCCTGCTCCACGAGCTGGGGACCGCGGGGACTATAGAGGATACGAGAGCCGTCTTGCATGGCAAGTTCTCGAAGGAGAAGATAGATAGCTTAATTGAGATCTACACGAAGCTCTACGTCATATGCCCCGTTTGCAGAGGCGTCGACACTGTCTTGCGTAAGGAGGGCAGGGTACTAATGATGCACTGCACGGCCTGCGGCGCCATAAGCCCTGCGAGGGGGACTTAGTTGTCGGAGCCCGATTCCTCCGAGATAGAGGTCTACGTGAAGGTTCACCACCACGGGAAGGACGTGGTAGTAGCGATCTGCGACGAAGATTTACTCGGCAAGACCTTTTCGGAGGGGGCCGTGAAAATCGAGGTCAGCGAGAAGTTCTATGGAGGCGAGAAGATGAGGATAGGAGAAGCCATGAAGATAGCGAAGAAGGCGACGATAGCGAACTTCCTCGGCAGAAACACCGTCAAGTACGCCGTCAAGAACAAGTTAGTGCACAAAGACGCTGTGATAGTGATAGCCTCGATCCCTCACGCGCAGTTAATAAAGATGATATAATTGGCATGACTGATCATGAGCTCCGATGCCTCGCTGAGAAGATTTTGCGCGAAGTGCGGCACTAGGATAAGCCTAGCCGAGGCCTCGAGCCTCGGGAACCTCTGTCCAAGCTGTTACGCTGAGGTCCACGGGACTGTCGCGCTACCTCGAGAGATCCCGCTGACGTTCTGTAGGAAGTGCCTCTCCGTTAAGGTGAGGGGCCGGTGGTTGCCGATAGATTTGTCCTCGGAGGAGGCGGTCGTTGAGAGGATAAACCATGCCATTAAGAGCGAGGTCGAGAGGTCCTGCTGTTTCGAAGTGTCCATATCGCTCACGCCTCGAGAGGCTTACGAGATCTTGTCGGGTGAACAAGTCGTAGTGACCGTGACCCTCAGCGAAGATGCTCGTCGGCCTCTCAAAGTGAGGGGTACCCCGAAAAACTTGGACGTAAGGCCGCAGTTCTCGATATGCCCCACGTGCCTCAAGGTGGTAGGCAAGAAGTTCGAGGCCACGATACAGCTGAGGGGCTTTGACGAAGGAGAGCTTGAGCGGATAAAGTCCCTAGTGAATAAGTTGATAGTTGAGAGGTCCGGAGGCTCTCACAACCTGCAAACGGGCGCTGTGTGGGAGGAGGTCGACGGAGGGGTCGACATAAAGCTCCCGTCGATAGATGCGGCGCGCAAGATAGCTAACCTAGTCAAGAAGAATTTCGATGTGCAAGTGAAGGAGTCGTTTAAGGACTCTGGATGGGATAGGAGCAGAGGCAAGCCACTCCGCAAGCTGACCATACTCCTTAGATCTCGAAATGCTTAATAGTTCACTCCCCCGCCTACTCACTTCGGATAAACTTGAAGCAGAAGGAGGAGAAGAGAGAGCTGAGGCTTCCAGCCGAAGGGGAGGTAGTAGGCCTGATAACGAAGCTCTTAGGGAACGAGAGAGCTGAGGTCAAGACCTCCGACGGGAAGGTGTTGCAGTGCAGGATTCCAGGTAAGTTGAGGAAGAGGCTTTGGTTTAAGGAGGGTGACTTCGTCTTGGTAGCCCCTTGGGACTTCCAGCCCGGCAGAGGGGACCTGCTCTGGAGGTACACGAAGGACGAGGTCGAAGAGCTCAAGCGACGTGGATTGCTCGGCGTCTTAGGGGAGGAGGCTTAGCAACCCAATATCTCCGCCAACACACTCGTGGCCTCGACCTCAACACCCCTCTTCTTGAAGAAGCTGACTATGTTCTTGACGTCCCTTTCAAGAAATAGGTCCGCGTTGGGATGGCTAGTCAGGACGGCTTGGCCAAAGTCGAAGAAGACGGGGTTCTCCTTCCAAACCATAATGTTGTACTCGCTCAGGTCTGCGTGGACTATTTTAGCCTTGCGATACAGGGCCTTTATGTTGTCCACGACCCTCCAAAACATTTCCTCGTAATCGCTGACCTCGGCGTCCTTTAGAAGAGGCGCTGGGACGCCATTTTCGCCTATGAAGGTCATCACGATGATGTTCTTGTGGACAGCTATGGGCCTTGGAACGCTGACGCCGACTTCGTAAGCCCTCTCGAGGTTCTTGAACTCCTTTAGCGCCCAAGCGTAGACGATGTGCCTCGTATCTCTCCTCATCTTCTCGAACCTAGGGTCTCCATCTATGTACTGCAGGACGGTCTTCTTAAACTCCCTAGTCGACGTCAGGAATATCTTCACGGCCAAGTCCTCCCCCTGCGGGGACTTGGCCCAATAGACCCTGGACTCCTTCCCGGTGTCAACGACGCCATAGAGGACGTCTATGACCTTCTTGTTTATGAGCTTGTACAGGGCTTGGAGCGTGAAGGCATCGAAGACCTCTTCGACGGTTTTCAGTAGGTCTTCGTCCTTCCGCCTCTTCTCCTCCTTTCCGAAGAACTTCTCCTCCCATCCTTCGGACAATCCTCGTCAAGATAATCGAGGGGCCTTGCTTATATATAACCCTATTCGTTCAGATGTAGTAGCCAAAGCTGATAGACGGTGACGGCGTTGTCCAACATAGTTTACAGGGACTACGTGCAGGTGCCAGTCGAGAGGGTCGGCGTCCTCATAGGTAAGGGCGGTAGCGTTAAGAGCGAGATCGAAGAGACCTACGGCGTAGAGCTTGAGGTGGAGAGCTCTACTGGAAGGGTCTGCATAAAGCTCTTGGAGCACTCAAACCCTGCCAACCTCTTAACTGTCAAGAACATAATCCAAGCCATAGGTCACGGTATAAGCCCCGAGAAAGCCTTGAAGATATTCGGAGAGGAGGACGCGACCCTTCACGTGATAGACCTAAAGTACGTCCTCGGCGATTCGAGGAACAGCTTAGTAAGGGTCAAGGGACGCTTGATAGGCGAGAAAGGCAAGGCGAGGAAGCTGATAGAGGAGCTGACGAACACTGCTATATCGATATCGGACCACACCGTGGCCATAGCCGGCAAGCTCGAGAACGTGGAGGTCGCCCGCAGGGCCATCGAGATGTTGATAGCCGGTCGCCCGCACAGCGTCGTCTGGAAGTACCTCTACTCGATGAGGAGGAGGCTTAAGAGAAAGGGCTTCATACTCTGGGAGCCAAGGATTGAGGGTCTAGAATCGACGGAAGGCGCTAGCGAAGGCGAGGAGGGTGAGGAGGGTGGCTAAGTGGATAGTCACGTGCGCGTGGCCTTACGTGAACTACATCCCCCACTTGGGCACCATGATAGGCTCAGCTCTATCGGCTGACGTCATAGCGCGATATTTGAGGATGAGAGGAGAGGACGTCATCTTTGTGAGCGGATCCGATGAGCATGGGACGCCCATAGAGGTAGAGGCAATAAAGAGAGGCGTTGAGCCCAAGGCATTGTGCGACGAGAACCACGCAAAGATAGCCGAGCTCTTCGAGAAGTGGGGCATATCGTTTGACAATTACTCGAGGACCGAGAGCCAATACCATAAGGAGTTTGTCATGTCCTTCTACATGAAGGTCTACGAGAAGGGTTACGTATACGAAGAGGAGGTAGAACTACCCTTCTGTCCTCGTTGTCAGATATTCTTGCCAGACAGATTCGTAGTTGGCGAATGCCCTTACTGTGGCTTTGAGGATGCTAGAGGGGATCAGTGCGATAACTGCGGGAGGCTCCTCGAGCCCAACAGGCTTGTTAGGCCGAAGTGCGCAATATGCAGTTCATCCCCGCAGTTCAAGAAGACGAAGCACTGGTTCTTCGATCTGCCAAAGCTCGAGCAGAAGCTGAGGGAATATATAGAAAGGGCGCCCTTCTTGACCGAGAACGCCAGGAACATGAGCATAAGCCTCCTCAATGAGGGGCTGAAGCCCAGATCCCTGACGAGGGACAACAAGTGGGGCATACCAGCGCCCTTCCCGGGCGCCGAGGGCAAGACCATCTACGTGTGGATGGAGGCGGTCCTGGGCTACATATCGGCGACCATAGAGTTCTTTGTCAAAAAGGGGATGCCCGAGAAATGGAAGGAGTACTGGTTCGACAAAGATGCCAAGTTTTTGTGCTTCATAGGGAAGGACAACATCCCGTTTCACACCCTGATACTCCCAGCCCTCCTTATGGCATCGGGAGAGGGCTACGTCCTTCCGTGGGGCGTCTCGGCCACTGAGTACCTGTTGTTCGAGGGCCAGAAGTTCTCGAAGAGCAGGAGGATAGGGGTATGGATCGACGAGGCCTTGGAGATGTACCCGGTGGACTATTGGAGGTACGTCCTGCTGTGCTTGAGGCCTGAGGGAAGGGACGTAAGCTTCACCTGGGCCTTGTTCAAAGAGCTCGTGAACTCGCACTTAAATGACACCCTCGGCAACTTCATCTACAGGGTCCTCAGCTTCACGTCGAGGGCCTTCAACTCAAGAGTACCGGCTCCGAGAGAAAGCTGGACCAATGAAGAGCTCTGGAAAGCGACTCTAGAGAAATTCGAGCTCTGCACGTCCAACTTAGACAACTTCAAGATAAGAGATGCATTACAAAGCGTCATGGACTTGGCTAGGGAGGGTAATAGGTACTTAAATGAAAAAGCCCCTTGGGAGGCTGTTAAGCAGGGGCGAAAGGAAGAAGCATCGACGAGCATTTACGTGTGTATAAACGCCATTAAGTCCTTGGCGATAATGTTAGCACCTTTTATGCCCAATACTTCTGCAGAGATATGGAGAGGCCTCGGCTTTACGTCGAACATCCACGGCGAGAAATGGAGAGAAGCCGTAAAGCCTATAGAACCAGGAAGAGAACTACCGCCCCCAAAGCCGTTATTCGCAAAGATAAGGTAACCCTCAGGACAGACCCTCCGCGACGGCGCTCTTAACCTCCTTACTCTTCGTCGAGAACTTCGACCCCTTGTCCTCAGACATCGCCTCTAAACCTCTCGCGAAGACCTCAGAGACGCTGTTCCCTTGCTTTTCACACATAGCACTCGCACTGAGAGTAAGTCTAAATGCCAGGACTTTTAAGGTTGGGTCTTACAGCTGAAAACCCCGCCCCTTCAGGGGGATGGTAGGGAAGGGATTTTCCCGAGGCAATCAGCTCTAAATATTTGCGAAGGGCCCCCGTAGGGCGTCGGGAGATGTAACCGTTGGGAGGTAGGTGGTGGGGAGCTCGAAATCACTGGAACATGAGAGATAATGAACCACCATCTGCTGAGAAACGGTAAAGGTGATCGTGGTGAAGGAGGGCGATTGAGCACGTGCTCAGGGTTGCTTAGAAATGTTGACGAATGATGTCAACCCGACAACGGCCCTGCTCCATCCAGCTTCTTGTCTAGCGCGTAGAGCTCCCTCCTACGTGCCTCGAGCATCTCGACTGGCTTGCCCTCGAACTCAGCCGCCGAGAGCAATCTGACCCCCTTGGCCTCGGCCTCCCTGATCACTGGCTCGATTTTTCGCTTGTAGTCTAGGTCTCTCAACAAGTGGTGCTCAAGGATCATCACCCTCACAGGCGTCTCGCGTACGATCCTGATTAAATTGTTTATGGACCTTTCCAAGCTTTCGTACGAGTAGCGGTATCCGAGCATATAGGTCATGGGGCCGTCTATTATGAGCGTGCTCGCCCTCTCCCGCAGTATGACCTCCAACTGACTCTCGAGCGATGGGCCCTCCACGTCTGACGTGTACAGCACCTTCTCCTCTCCGTCGCACACTGCGACCATGACGACGTAGCCCAGCCTAGAGTCGGTTCCGTGCGGCACCGGCTCCGATACCCTTATGTTCGTGGAGCCCACCTTTATCT
>Ga0326760_1000507_pt1 | contig 20550 bp, 15 predicted proteins | sample GCREP_S_FD_207668 | JGI IMG/M metagenome (GOLD analysis project Ga0326760, IMG submission 207668) | Hot spring sediment microbial communities from Geyser Creek Basin, Yellowstone National Park, WY, United States - GCR.EP_S | ecosystem: Environmental > Aquatic > Thermal springs > Near-boiling... | reverse complement strand
CCACTCCACCACGTCCTTCTCAAACAGAGACCTCACCACCTGCGATATGAGGTCAGCCCTCCGCCTGGCGACGTCCGTGAGGTACTCATCCAGCCGCCTGGCCTCGACGTCGGCGAACCCCGCCGCCACCCTCCGAAGCCACGTATACGCCACGTTTTTCAGCGACGCCTTCGCCCTCTCCCTCCAACGCTCAACCCTAGACCGGAGGAGCTGCTCCATCTCCCGCTTCAGCCGCTCGCCCCCCTCCTCCCCGAGGAGGTCCGGGAAGTACATGGGGAGGTTACCCAGAACCTCCTCAGCGGCCTTGACAACCTGGCCAAGGGCCACCGCCCCCTCCCTAACGCTGGAGACGTTCACCAGCCTAGAGAGCAACTCCCTGGCGTCCGGGGGAAGCTCAGCCCTGTCGTCCCGCCTAACCACAAACAAGTTGTTGCGCCGCCTCGGCACGCCGAACTCCAGGAGATCCACCGCGAGGACGGACCTGTCCGCCTCCTCCAGCGCCTTCTGCCAAGCGTCCCGCGCCGACACCACCCTGACCTTGCCCAACGTCTTCTCCCCAGGGCCCGAGATGTAGACCGCCGAGAAGGCGCCGGCCCTCTCCCTCAGCAAGCTGGCCACCTCATCCGCCACCACCACCCAGCCGTCCTCGTCTGAAAACTTGCCCATGGCCTCCCTAATCGCGTACGCCTCGTCGCCCACGAACCAGTAGACGTACCTATCCCCCAGCCTCGCCACGTGCAGACCCACGTCGGTCACCCGAGCCAACACGTCCCTCACATCCACAGGCCTCACGTCAACCCCGTTGTAGGCCCCCAGCACCAAGTCGTCCTCCGTCGGGTAGAGCACCGCCACCGGGAGGAGCTTCGCCAAGAAAGTAACAAGCAGGACATGCCTAAGGACGGAGACGGCGGCCTTCCCGTCCGCCCTCTTGACGTCCTCCTCATACAGCGACAACAAGCGGCTCCAATACTCGGCGTAGGGCCCCCCGATGATGAGCAGATCCCTCGGCTCTGGGAGGTGGGCGAAGGTCACCAGCTCGCCCGACGCCGCGTTCAAATAGGCGCGTGACAGCGTCCGCAGCAGCTCCCTCGTCAGCTGAACCCTGGTACGCTCCGCCACAGACTCATCAGCCAGCCTAAGCAACACGTCAAGAAACACCGGGTTGAACGGGTACGAATCCTGAAGCCTCCTCTCGTACTCGGCAAGCCTTTCATCCCGCACCACCCCCCTCAACGGGGCCAGATCCACGCGGACAGGCTGGAACCCGGCCCACCGCCTAAAAACCAAGGCGATGTTCCTCACCGTGTCGAGGGCCACCTTCACGTGGTTCATCCTCTGCACCACGAAGAGAGAAGACGACGCCTCAGTCGCCGGACGCGACTCCGGGAAGAGGGCGTAAGACACGAAGAGGTAGGCCCCCCGGCTCTCAGAAACCACCTCCGCAAGCGTCTGAAGCCACGACACAAAGCCCGGCCTCTCGTCGAAATACTGAGCCTCGTCGAAAACCACCACAAGCGGCGAGTTCCGCCCCACCACATCCCTCAACCCATCCTTCGTGCGGGAGCTCCACAGCTGAGCCGCCACAGCCTCAGGCTCCCGGTCGTGGCGGAAAACCGCCACGTTAGGCACCCGCTCAAGGGTGGGCGCCTCAAGCTCAATGCCGAACTCCGCCAGATACCTCCTCACACACTCCCCACTCCCCCTACACCTCCTATACAGCGCAACGACGTGCAGGACAAAGGCGAGGAAATGCGACTTGCCCGCCCCAAAGAGAGCCGGAAGCAGGTAGATCTGCGGCTCCCCCGACGCCAGGCGGCGCAGGAAATCCTCCACGTACTGCCTAAACCCCGGAGTCACGTAGGTCACCCTCAGAAAAGACTCCGGTAGACAGTAAAGCTCGTGCTGAGGCGCCGGCCGCCCGTTGAGAAAGAGGGCCCTATAGACCTCGTAGACGTCAACCGCCGGGCTAACCCTCCCCTCCGCGAGAAGCTTCACAAAAGACATATAGAGCTGTAAACCCCACTATTTTACAATTTCGTCACCGCCACCACTCCAGCCCCCCAGCCGCCCTAGCCAACCTCACGTCAGGGTCATCCCCGTCGAGGATGCCTGCCCTGGCCAGCTCCGCCAGCGCCCTGGCGAGGGCCAAAGCCTCCTGCCTAGCCTCCGGGGTGCAGGAGATTGGGGCCTTAGCCAGCAGGCTGAGCTGCATCTGCCGCAGACAGTCCAGCGCAGGCGACCTGCCCCTCTGCGCCGAGTAGACCCGCCTCACCTCATCCACGGCGTCGTCCCGCGGCGCCAAAACCTCAAACACCTTCCGCTTAGCCACCCTCGGCCCCCCAGTCTCAGCCTCCCTTATGAGACCCAGCTTCGCCAACTCCACGTGAGTCAAGCCGGTCATCCTCTCCACGTGGGCGAGGACGTCGCTGTCCACATAGCCCCGCTCGCTCTCCAGAATCCTAAGCGCGAGGTAGGCATACCCCGCCCGGTCCCCCAGCCTGACCCCAGCCGCCCTCATAAGCGCGTCGAAGGCAAGCGACACAGCCGCCCTAAGCAAGCCCCCCGAGTCCAGCTCCACACCCCCCATCCGCACCGGGAAATACACAGTCAAGTACTCCAAAGCCGCCATGTAGTAATACACCCACGCAGTCGCCCCGTTCTTACCCCCCACCATCTTCATCCGCCCCTCCACCCTCCTCGCCACCTCCCCCACGGCGGCCTCCCACGCGGCGTCTAGCTCAAGCGGCCTCTCGCCAGCCCGCCTCCTCCACGCCGACACGTAGCCCCCCAGCACAGACGCCTTCCCCCTAGCCACTATATTTTCTTCCATCTCGGTCACCACAGGATAGGCCGCGGTAAGCGTCATGCCGCCCCGCCGCCACAAGGCGTCTATAAGGGCCTCCCAAGACTCAGGCTTCTTAGCCACGTAATACACCACCAGGAGGCCATCCTCCTTCAAAAACCGCACCACGTTGCTGAAAGCCCTAGAAAGTAAATCGGCAAAGGTCACCCTCATGCCGAAGTGCTCCCACCTGCACTTATGCTCGCTCACCTCCCTGGGCGCGAACCTCTGCCACTGCGTAGGTATCTCGATGCCGAACTCGTCGAAAAAGGCCTCCTGCAGGTAACGCGGCCGCAACTCGCCGCCCTCTACGCCGCTGAGAGCCCGCTTAAGCCACACATAGTAGAAGTCGCTCAGCTCCGCATAAGGCACGTTGTCCGCATACGGCGGATCGGTCACAACGACGTCAAACTTCTCCCCCTCAAGCCTAGAAAGCTCTGTGGCATCGTCGAGAATAATCTTGGAAACTGTGTTCTGCGATAGAGCCTCTCTCAAGTATGTAACAACTCTAACGAGTTTTTCTAAGTTTGTCTGAAACGTACCGGTTCCACTTATATGTACGAACGGTGATACATCACCCCAGTTCCAAGTCATCGCTATACCCCTATTTGAGATGGCATGTGCTACTTGAGCTGGAAGCTGACCACCGTAGTTCCAAATCGTAGTAACACAATTATAGTCGACATATCTAACCAATGCAATTGCTAGGTACGTTGTCACGGCCTCGGCATATTTCTTCGCCTCCTCTCCGCTGGCGCCTTCTCTGAGCTTCTCCTCCTCGGCGAGGCGGCCAACCTCCCTGATAAGCTTCACCAGCTTGACGAGGGTCAAGAGTTGACGCGGGTTGAAAAGCTTATAGAAATTTCTAAATATCAAAGGAATTTCGCCAAGAGTTGTGCAACCGTACGGTGTCATAGACTCTGTGGGTATGTCAGGATCTCCCCACATCTTTTTGAGCTCCTCGGCGGCTTTCCACAGCTTGTCTACGTCTTGGGGGGTGGCTGGCTGGAACTTTAGGTCGCCGTTTTCTATACGCACTTTGGCCAGTAGGGTGGGGCGGGCGGGGGAGTTTTTGAGGTCGTCGAGAGTGATTTCGCCTTTTAGGTACCGTTCGTAGTTGGCGTTCCATTGCCTAAGCGCCCTCTTGACGTACCAGTCGCCCTCGCTCTTCTTGCCTTTGACGAGTTTGCCGTTTACCACGCGGTGGTTTATCTCGGCACGGCAGTGGAGGCACTGCCCCGTCTCGCTTCTATTGTTAACATTTTTTGTGGGGATGACGTATCTTCTGCCGCGCCACACCACGGAGCCGCCCTCCCCCTCCTCGCCCCTCGCCGAGACCTCGGCCCTCAGCTCGTCGCAGGAGCCGCCCCCCTCTTTTCTGCACTCCTCGTTTAGGTCCCGGACCTCGACGCGCCTGTCTCGCCACTCCATCCAGGCCAGCCGCTCGTAGCCCTCCTTGCCCCTCACCCTGGCGAGCCACCAGTTGCCCACCAGCGGCGTGTAGCGGCCGCAGACCGGGCACTTGACCTCCCAGGTGCCGATGTAGATGTCTGCATCGTAGAGCTCCCCCGTCTCCTCCCTCAGCTTCTCCACCACCCACCTGCCCCACTTCTTCACGTCTTGCGGATTCACCCGGCGGGGGAACTCCAGCACGGCCTTGAGGAAGACGTATGCCGCGGGGAGGAGCTCCACGGCCACTGCCTCGGCCCCCAGCCTGGCGGCCTCCAGCGGAATCGAGCCGAAGCCGGCGAAGGAGTCCAGCACCTTCTTGCCCCGCATCTTCTCCGCCAGACGGGATGTGGGGTTGCAGGCGTGGACGGTCTTGCGGCTGTTCCTGCAGGGGAAGAGGTCGTTTAGGAACTGCTCCGGCGTCTGGTACGCATCCGCCGGGAGCAGAGACGCCGCCACCACCGCCCTAGCCCCAGCCAGAGGCTTCCGCGTCCACCAAAACACCATCTCCCAATGCGGCGGCCGACCCGGCCCCTTCTCTGCTGCTGAGTACTCGTTGATCGCGTCTATAGGGATGCCGCGCTCTAGAAGAGTCTCCATGTATATCTCTGCGCCTTAAAAGTAGCTATTTCAGCCGTTATCAATAAATTTTCGGATATAGTGCTAATCATACGAAGTGTCCCTACTGCGGCTCCTCTAACGTGGAGAGGGTGAAGGAGTGGGACATGCCAAAGATGGGGTACCACGTGACGCATTACATCTGCAGAAACTGCGGCGGCCGCTTCAACCACTACGTGGGCAGGGGGAGGGAGTTCGTGTTGAGGGTGGGGTTCAAGCAGAGGAGGTAAGGCCTTTTGAGGGGCTCCATTACGAGCCTGCATAGGTATCAAGTCTCTTATAGTCGGTGCCGGTTTGTGCCAGTCCTTTATTATGGCCTTTGATTGTTGCGGCTTGTTCGTCGTCAGTAATATTTTACCAAGTGTGTTTTTTGGCTATAACGCTTATATGCGCTTGTGGCGTTAAATATGTGCAACTGCGGAGGGCTTCGGGTTCTCCTGAAGTACGTTATTCAGGTGGATTTAAGAGCACGGCGCGAAACAATGTAACATACAGATTATACAAATTGGTGAGAGCACCAACTCTCGAATCTGAGATCGCGTTTTGTTATGAGGTGAAAGCTGTTGAATGCGCAAAAGAAGTCAAGAGACTGCTGAGTAGGAACGGGATCGAGGCTAACTTCTTCTCCGAATATCCCGACGTCTATGTTATCGGGTTGAATGATGGCAACTTGCCGGAGTGGTTTCTTAAGTCTTTCAGCGAGATAAAGCCCAGGTCAGTAAGAGAGGTGTTGGGCTTTGACGAAGGCGACCTTCGCTATAGGTTTGGTAATATGGTTCAAGGTAAGTCGCCTTATGACGTGCGTAAGCGTAAGCCATATTGGTGTCCTGCCTTGCGGCGTCTGTCAATTGAGGTCTATTATGAGAGACCTAAATATTGGAAGGCGTTAGAGAGATTGTTCTATAAGCATGTTGACGGAGTAGTGCGGGAGTTTGTGGAGTTGGTTCCTAGGAGCTTGAAGGACATCTGGGATCTAGATAGGGGCGGTGTTAAATTGGCGCTGTTAGACGGCAAGACCCTGAAGAGCAAGTTAAGGGAGATTGCCGAGATAAAATCGCGGAGCTACAATGGCCTCTCTACGCTTCAGCTGGTCAATGGAGACACGTTGCTGGGGGTAGTAGGCGGCCGGGAAGAGAAATATTACATAGCTAATCTGCTTTCGGGGCTTCTCTTCCGGTCTGGTTGTATCCCTTACTACGTCGAGTTGCCGACTACACGTTCAGAGTATCTTAAGTTGCCAAGGGCGCTGTATGTCGGTGTAGGGCTGAAGAAAGTCGGTGAAGAGTACGCGAAGGGTATAGCCGTGTTAATGACTGGGCTCGGATATGTGGTGGGGTATGTGGACAAGGACTTCCATATAAGAGGTAGATCTATGGAGTTTCTTAAGGAGGGGGAGCTTGAGGAGTTTGTTGACAGCATAAAGGAGGCGTTAGAGAGATACCGCAACAACACGCACGCAGAGCCGGACCTAATCGTCGTTGTGCGGAGCAGGAAGTTTCACGACGCGGAGTGGGAAACCTTGAGGAGGAATTTCGCAAGGCACTGGCTGAGGCTGTCGTCGAAGGGTCTGCTCCTTATGTCGAGTTATAATTATAAGGAGATAGGACCTAGCAGGGCGGTTGAGGTGGGCAGAACGAGGGTGGATGGCGGTCTGCACGGCGTGTGGCTTGTACAACTCAGCTACTTTAACTCTGCGGTGAAGGTGAGCTACTTCTACACCGGAGATGACGCCACTCTGCCGTTGGCGGCTTATATTTACCTCAGATCGCTCGACTTCACAAGCTTGACGCAGAACCGTACCTCGTTGCCGCCTGTGAAGTATGCACGGAATTATCTGAAGTGGATGTATCTCTCGCAGTGACGTGGAGAAAGCGATAGACGCAATCGTTCAGTGGCTTCGTGGGTTATTAAGCAGGAAGTGCTTCACAGTGTTTGGCTTGTGGTGCACTAGGCAATACCGTAAGACTGTGATGAGAGGGCTTTCTCATCTTTTTGACAGGGGACTTCTGGAGACCTGTTTTAGAGAACTGGCGACTCGTCTTAGGCGGGAGGAGGATGAGCTGTGCAGGGTAGCTTTGTTGGGGTGGATGGATTTCGTGGCGAGGGCACACGGCGGGGAGCTCTATCGGCAGTTCAAGGAACTCCTCCCCAACGCCCTGGGCCTCAGAAGGTCCGACGGCTCGGTCCTCATAAACTGCAGAGAGAAACTGATATGCAACGAGCCTTTGCTCTGCCTAAAGGCGTACCTCTTTTGTAAAAAGAGGTGGATGGAGAAAAAGCTTAGGTCGCTGGCCGCGGGGACACCCTACGCTGAGGTGGCGAGGGTCCTCTTGGGCGAGGGGGACATACCTGAGGAGTGCGGGGGGCGGTCCGAGAACTGTGCGATAAAGTGTTGAAATGGAGATGCCAATCGGTGGCTGGCGCCGCGTCACCTGGAGGCATGTGTCGCTTTGGCGTGGGTGTGTGGAGTGGGGTGTAAGTTTCTGTGTTCTGTGGTGGTTTTTTAAGGCGGTATTTGATAGTGGGTATGGGCAGATCTGCGGTTGCTGTGGATGTGGGTAAGGTGGAGACTCCGCTTTCTCTTGCTTTGCGTATGGTGGAGAAGTTGTTTGGTGGGGGTTCTCCGCCTGTGGGGTCGCGGGTTCTTGACGCGGGGTGCGGGAGGGGTGTCTTTGTGGAGGCGTTGTTGTCTTATCTGGGGGGCCGCGGCGGCGTGTTGCCGGAGGTGGTGTGTGTGGAGAAGGATGGGGTGCTTGCGGAGGTGGCGCGTAGGCGGTTTGGGGGCGTGGCGCGGGTTGTGGTCGGCGACTTTCTGCTTATGGGGGCGGAGGAGCTGGGGGGCCTCTTCGACTTCGTGATCAGCAACCCGCCGTATGTGTCGTATGAGAGGATTAGCCCGGAGCTGAGGGCTACCTATAGGAGGCTGTTTTCAGCGGCTCGCGGGCGTTTTGACCTCTATATGCTTTTCTTCGAAAAGGCGCTTTCTCTGCTGAGGCCCGGGGGGAGGCTGGTCTTCATCACGCCGGAGAAGTACCTCTACGTCCAGTCCGCCGAGGCGCTTCGGAGGCTTTTAGCTGGGTACGCCGTGGAGGAGCTGGAGTTTGTAGACGAGAGGGCCTTCGGAGGCGTCCTGGCCTACCCGCTGATTACTGTGGTGCGCAAGGCGCCCCCCTCTGGCCCCACCTCCGTGGCTCTGCGGGACGGCCGGAGGGTGGAGGTACAGCTCCCGCGGGACGGGGCGCCGTGGCTCCCGGCCATTTTGGCGGGAGAGGCGCCGCGGGTCGGCGGTTGCGTGAAGCTGGGGCTACTGGCGGAGCGGGTGAGCGCGGGGGTGGCCACCGGCAGAGACGAGGTCTTCGTCGTGCCGCGTGAGGCCGTCCCCCAGGAGCTCCGGGCCTTCGCTTACCCCACGGTGAGCGGGAGGGAGCTCTCGCTGTTTACGCCGGGAGGCGAGCTGGACTATGCGAAGCTTCGCCACGTGATGCTGGTGCCGTACGGCCGTGACGGAAGACTGCTGGACGAGGGCAGGGCGGGGCCTCTGCTGGCGTATCTCTCCCGGTTTAGGCGGGTGCTGGAGGGGAGGTATGTGGTGCGGAGGGAGGGGAAGCCTTGGTATGCCTTCCACGAGGATCCGCCAATGCCCCAGCTCCTCAAGCCTAAGATTCTGTGGCCCGACGTGGCGAAGACGCCGGCGTTCTACGTAGACGCCGTGGGGCAGGTGGTGCCTCGCCACAGCGTGTATTGCCTGGTGCCCAAGGACCGGCGGCTCTTGCGGCCGCTGACGGAGTTCCTCAACGGCGAAGCGGCCAGGAGGTGGATCACGGCCCACGCGCAGAGAGCCGCCAGCGGCTACCTCAGGCTCCAGTCCCACGTAATTAAGGAACTCTGCGTCCCTAAAGATATATTAAAAACCGTCAACGCGGCGTCATGGACGTAGAGGAGTTTCTTAAGAAGATCCCGCGGCCGTCTGTGGAGGACATCCCAGAGCTGTATAGGGAGCTTGACGAGATGACTAGGCGTATTGCTGAGATCCTCACCGCCTCTAGTCTCTACAACGCTGGGGCTCAGGAGGTGAATTTCGGAAAGGCCACCACGGAAGACCTCGTTGAGTTGTTAAGCAAAGACCCGGAGGTCATGGTGCCCTTTTTCGTCATGATCACTGGCCTTTCTCACAGGGAGCTCAAGCGACGCGGGCTGGGGGGCGTGTATTCGCTGAGAAAAACCAGGAACCGAGAGAAGCTTAGGCCACTTGCAGACCTGGTGAGGAGCATCCTGGCGCATCCGCTTAGGCTCGAAACCGTCTTGTACAAGTTCTATAAGAACTGGGAGGAGCACCAGAGGCGGCATTGGCGGGGGCGTAGAGCCGAAAACGAGGTGTGTAAGGCGGTGGAGGCGCGTTGCGGAAATGCGGGTAAATACGTGCTTCTGTGCGGTGGGAAGAGGCGGGAGATAGACTGCGCGGTGCCGCGGGATAAGCCAGTCGTGGCTATCAACGTAAGGGTGGGCGTGGGGGAGGACCGCGCCAAGCGGATAAAGGAATTCGCCACAGAACTCAAGGAGGTGAAAGAATGTGGCGTTAAGCATTTTGTCGTTGTGTATTTCGTGCCGGAGCACGAGAAGAACAAGCTTGAGGAGATAAGAGCCGAATTCTTGAAGGAGGCGCCTTTTGACTTGGTGGTTCTGACTAGAGAGGAGTTGGGGTTGCTGGCCGAGAAGCTTAGGGAGTGGGGCGCACCTGGTTGCGTGTAGCGGCGGCGCTAAGCAAGGCACTCGGCTCTGCTTGTCTCCATGGTGCCATGTATTTATGCTGGCCGTTTTCTGTCGATATGCGGCTTTTGCTTTTGGCCGTCTTGGCGCTTGCGGCTGTTGCGCTCGGGGCTACGCGGGAGCCGCATGGGGGGTGCGACTACGATTTCGGCGCCGGCAACGGCACCGCATATCTGGTCGTGAATAATCCCTACGACCTCAAGCTTCGTCTTGACATCACTTACCAAATTGGCGAACGCAAAAACTCGACGGTTCTGGACGTCTCGAATACTAAGATAATTGCGTTTTGCGGCTTGGGGCACGGCTGGCTGTATATACAACAACATGCATCGCCGTTGAGGAGTCCGTTGGCGTTGTATCCTCTTGCGGTACCTAGGTACCTAGTATTACGAGCTGGCGAATCTGCAACGATAACTGTGGGTCCCTTATTTGCCCCAGCAACCGCCATAGCAGTTGCCGTTTTTCTTCTTGTGGCGATTGTATTAAGACCTAAGTTAGGTAAATGGGCTGTTTACGCAACACCTGAGCCGTTGAGATCCATAGCACTCTGGAGTTTTAATCGATTTATTCTTGTATTAAGTGTTATTGAAATATTGTTTCTACTTAGTCTGTTCTTTCCTGTAGAACCTCAGTCGGATATTCTAGAGATAATAAGGGTCGGATTGTCGCGTTTCGTTGGACATGTTAGTGACGTAAGCGATAATCTGATTTTTGAATTGATAGCCCTCGTTGCAGTATATGTTATTTGGTCTTTAGGGGGATTCTATCTAACATTTCATAGGAGACATTGGATATATGTATATCTATCTTTTAGTATTATCATATCAATATTACTCTTTTTTATATCAAGATCCCTTTTGTTTTTCTTAGTAATCATTTTTTCTATAACTTCTGTGCTTAGTTCTAGTATTATTTTAATTTTACTCTATGGTGTATTTATGTCATTTTTACTTTTAGTTTATGGAGCTTCAATATTTATTTACTACGATATGAATTTTGGGCTAATAGCTTCATGGAACCTACCATTTCAAATACCAGCGATAGGCGCTGAGTTTTGGATTATCACTCTTCCGCTTCTAGCAGTTTTTATAGTCTATGCACTTCTCTTTACACACATAATCTTTGATGTCGTGGCTCAGCTAAAGAGTGAAGATACTGCTACATTCTATCCTGCGCTTTTGCCTCCTTTGTGGTGGTGGTTTGGGCTTGGGATCTTTGCCTTGAGCGAGCTAACGGTGCGGAGTTTTCTGCATAAGCTATCAACCAGTAGAACTATTACAGTTGATCTTTCTAGGGGCGGAAGGGCGGCGGTTGTGTCGGCGGATCACTACGGCATGTATCTCTGTAAATATAGGGGAGCGACTTGCGACGATGTCGAGTGGGTGCGATATGGCGAGGTGAAGTTCAGGGTCTCAAGTAGAATTGAGGAGGACGCCAGAGACAGGAGTTTTAGAGACAGATTCAATCGAAAGGTGGTGCTACCGATATTTGCAGGCATCTTGGCATTTTGTGTGTTAGAATGCACTAGCATATATACTATACTTAGCTTTATATTATTTCTAGGTGAATCACTGCGTATTTACTATAAATATGGCTATTTAAAAGAGATGAAGGAGTATATGCGAGCTATTACGCGGGACAAAGGGAAGATACACTTGAGGATTTACACATCTTTGATATTTTTAGCTTTTCTCACACTCTGCCTGCTTTGGATCTCAGGTCATGTTACGGTATCAGCTCTCATAGTAATAGGCGATGCGATTTTTACAACAATTATCGTCTTGTTTCTTTTGCGTGCAGATCCTGAGTTGTCCAGGTACCTATTTCCGTGGTTGGAGCTTCGGCTGATGTCCGTAGGCGGCTTGGTTACCGGCTTGGCCCGTGGTGGATGCTTGCAGTGGGCTAAGGGGGGAGGGGCGCCGCTGGGCCGCGCGTTTGTGATCCGGGATGGGGACTGTTTGGTGGTGGTGTCTCCTTATGTTGATAATGTGAGGAGCTGTCTCCAGCGTTATCTCTGCGGGTCCGCTTGTCCGCCTGTGCGGGTTGTTGTTGATGAGGAGTTACAAGACTTGATGAAAGCGCATCAGCCCCGCTCCCATAGGAAACAAGTGCAGGATGTTGATTGGAGGAGGGTAGCAGTGGGCATCCTGAATCTACGGAAACGTCGGTACTACTATTACATAGTGGACTTCCCCCGCTGACGTCGGCAGTCCGCCTTTTTGAATATTTGGCGTAGCATGGCGTCATGTCAGTTAGGTATGCGGCGTGCTCGGCGATAGTGCGCCAGGCGGCGGCTATGTCCGCTTAGGCATCTTCCCTGACTCCCCACGTCTTGGGGGTGTCGCTGTGACGGTGTGGAGTGTTTTGTATCATTGGGTGTTTTGGGGGTGGAGCTGGCACCAGGCGGGCGAGACAGTTGCAGGGCCTGCGCATATGGCGTGTGTGGCTTGCGGGCGGCGAGGGGAGGGTCAAGAAGGTTGGGTGTGGCGTAGTTCTCGGCTGTTGGCCTTGCGCCGCGGTTGGGGTATTTATGGCATATACATATAAATTCAGTATAATGATATGTCTGTGGGTGAGTCTGTAGTCGTTGGGGAGTATGGGGTGAGGGAGGTCGTTATGTTTCTACTTAAGTCGCTGGGGGGTGTACAGCGTGAAGAAGTTGATGAAGTTGGTCTTCTTGGCGCAGTATGACGTGGACGTGGAGGGGCGTGTCGTCTATGAGTATAGGTACGGCGGCCGCCCCCTGGCTAGGGCCGAGTTCTACATCTGGTCGTTTGGGCCTATGAGCAACGAGGTGTATGACGTCCTTGAGTCCGAGGATTTCGACTTGGTGAAGGGGGAGCTAGGCCTTGAGATATGTTACGCGGGCCCCGCGCCGCAGTTGCCCCGGCCGGTGGCGGCTCGGCTCTCCGACGTGGTGGCGAAGTATGGCGGCTGGAGGCCCTGGCAACTGGAGCGGTACGTGAATCAGTTGCTGGGCTTGGACATCCCCGAGAAAAAGTCGGACTATATGGGGGTGAGGCTTGTCAACTACCTCTACGTGGAGGGGTACAGCCTCGTGCCGAAGGAGTTGCATGGGTGAGTTGTTGGAGTCTCTGAATTTTCGGCGGCTTTGAGATAAGACGGCGTCTCGCATGAGCTGTACAGCAGGTTGTTGCAGTTATCGGCGGAGGTCTTTGAGGATTCTGAAGCAGGCGGGGGTTGTCTGATGCGCCGGTGAACCCGCTGGGAAATGCGTTTGTTGCTTGTTGCGCCTTGGGGAGGTGCTACGTCGTCGTCCTCGTACCTGGGGTCACGGTGTGCGACACGACGTTTAATCTTGTCGTCGCTTTTTGAATGGGCGACGAAGTGTTGATAATTCTGGGGGTCAAGTTGCGCAGAGGGGACGTGGACATTCCGGGGACTCAGGCGGACGAGATGTATGCCCTAGGCTATCACGTTGTTCTACTTAAGAGGGGGATCCGCGTGGGCGCCATCTACCTCTATACCTCGGGCAAGCCGCCTGTGCTGGCGAACAGGTGGACGGCTGACGGGGATGCAAGAAGGCCGCAGAGGACAGTCCTCGGCAACGCTGACATTAGCCGATGTAGCGGGGACTCGCCGACCTCCTACAGCGTGCCGATCAACACCGCACCTTGAGCTTATTGAGGGGCTGGTCTATGGCGTTGTCTGCGTGCGTAGAGACTTCTCGCGGATCCGGCGGCAGATAGGCAAACTACGTGGATCGCAGATGTCTCTCATTAGAGCGGAGACGTGCCGCATGAACGCGGCATGTGCTTTGGGTCTCTGTGTTGCGGGGCTCCGCGGACAGTTGAGGAAGTTGCCCTTTGGCGTCTCAGCATGCTACGCCGGCTTGGGCTGAGCTCTTCCCGTGGTTCATCTTGGCTGGGTGGCCTGTTCTGGGGACTGTTTCCCGATCTCTCCTCAGAGTTCGAGGATGCTCTCTATGGCGTTATCAACGGCCACGTTTGTAAGCAACGTGGTGAGCACCTTGCCGCCTGCCGTGGCTATCTCGCACGCCGCCGCGGCGGCGCAGGATTTGCCGTAGATAACGAGGTTTCAACGCCGCGTGTTGCTCGTCGCCTGTACGCCCTTCCTAGCTCGTGTGTTCCTTGAGGATTTTTGTGAGTCTTGTTTTTGCCTTTTTGTCGGCTTCTGAGGGGGAGCCCTCGGCTGGGTCTATTCTTACGAGGTGGATTTTCCGGCCGTCACAGAGTTTCACCGTGGCTGTGCCGTCGTGTTGTTGCATGTATCTGTAAATCTCAAGGGTGGCCTCGTCTTCTAGGTCTGTCTTTTTGTCCTCTAAGTCGGGGAAAAGGAGCAGGCCGGCGTCGGCGCTGTATTCATACATATACGCCATTGTCTTGAATCTGCCCAGCGTGATGTACTGCGGGTCGCTGGTGAACTTTGCCTCCACCACAATCCTCTGCCCGCCGCTTATCAAGGCGTCGGGCCTGCCTCTGAGCATATGAGCGGGCTCTCCGTCGTAGGAGGCGACGATGGAGGACTCATCGGGCTTGTTGAATATTATGCAGACGCGTTGCGTCCCACGCTCGAAGCAGAGGTCTCCGCCGTAGCAGAGACGGGGGTCGCGCTCGGCGTAGCCAAGCTCCTTCATGGCCTCGTAGAGGAGGAAGTAGATGTAGATCTCGTAGAGCCGCCAGTCTAGAAAAACCACGTCAAGCCCCTCCCTCGCCCTCCGGGCCACGGCGACGCCTCTCAAAAGCCCCCTCAAAACCCGGTAGGAGACGCAGGCGTGTCTCAGCCAATCTACGTAGCCCGCGTCTCTGCACGTAAGCCAGGTGACGCCGCGGGGGAGAGACGCAGAGAGGCGACTGATCTCCCGAATCTTGCCGTCGATCTCGCCCCTCGGCTGTCCGGAGACGCCGAGGCGCTCTGCGAGCTTCTTGGCGGTCTTGACGCTTCTCTTTACGAGCTTCCGCAGAAGTAGGTACTCCGGCGCGTTTTGAGACGAGGGGAGGTAGGTCAGAGAGGCGTATAGCCCGGAGGCCCCCGCCGCGACCGACCTGGCCACGTCTAAAGCCCCCACGAGATCCTTGTCGTACACCACCCCGAACTCCCTATAGATGAGTCTGTCTCTCCTTGCCTTGAGGACCGCGCGGCGCAGGACGTCCAGGGCGTGGAGGGCGGCGTGCGCCGCGGCCGCGCCGAACGCCTCGGCTCCGTAGGTATCCTCGGGTGCTTCTCTCAGCAACTTCTCCAGCGCCTCCACTATCCTCTTCCTCTTCGCGTAGTACTTGAAGTACTTCTCTCCTGTCAGCTGGAGCAGATTGCGGCGGCGCGTCTCCTTGACGCCGACGGTCACCGCCCCGATCTGCGGCCGCCCGGCAGCTTGCCGCTCAACGCCTCCAGAGCCCGTCTCACGTCGTCCTCAGTGTACTGCCCTCCGCCTAGGGCCTCCAGTAGCTTGGCGGCGCCCGCGACCGCCGCCGGCGGCATGCCCCTGAGGGGGCTGTTGTCTCTATCGCAGAGCTCCCGGAACAGCGGCCGCATTTTCTCGTCTCTCACCAGCGTGTCCAGGCTCCTGCAGGCGTCGGTGTCCACCTTGACAATTACAAACCTCCGGAGCAACGCCTCTCCCAGCATAAACAAGTTTCTTGCATCTCTCAAGTTCATAGTGCCTATTATACGTATGAACTTCAGAGGAATGTCTCTGAACAGCGAGTAGTAATTTATGAAATTTTTGGCTTCGTCATCAATATATGTACCGTAGCCCTTTATCTCCTCTACAAGCCCCTCAGGTATCGACCAGTCTTCGCAAAACGGGGAGATGAATGCGGCGAAGAAGTCGGCAAAGGCCTTGTCTGCATCCGCCCTGTTTATTTCGTCAATTATGAGGAAGTAGGGCCTGTAATCGCCGTTCATAATTCTCTCGGCGGCTCTGTTGTAGGCCCTTATCAGAAGCCCAGACCTCCAATACACCGTGTTGTTAATGATGGTCTCACCGCCTACGACGTCCCTCCTAAACCACAGCGCGTGGGCCACCGCTAGGTGGTACCCGCTACCCAGCGCCTCGGCCAGAGCCCGCGCCAGCGTCGTCTTCCCCACCCCAGGCGGGCCCACAAGAAGAAGATTGCCAGCTTTAGCCGCCGCTACGGCGAAACGCAGGGTTTCGTCGTCTAGGTAAATCTTGTCTGTCTTCACGTGCTTTGCGTCAATTATCTTACAGCTGTTTGAATGTGCAAGATCAATAGAACCTAACTTATAGGGGCGTACCTGAAGGTTCTTGATAATTTCAACGGCATCTGTATGGGTTATAGGGATGAGAGAGCCCGGAAACGGTTTCTCATGCCCAAGCCCGTCGCCGTACCGCTCCTCCGGCAACCAGTAGAGTACTCGTATGAAGAACTTATACTTCCAGCCAGTCTCCTCAGGCCAGTAGTCACAGTCGCATTCGCCAACTAAGTCCTCCTGCGTGACTATGCCTACTACGACAATTTTTCTTCCGCTCTCAAGCTTTCCACTCTTGGGCTTCATATCTTCCACATTGCCTTTGGTGACAACCCCCATTACAAGAACATCGCCCTTGCTTGCCGCCTCTTCTAGATTCCTATAATCCCTCTCTCGCCGAAAAGCCCAGAGAATATGCCACTTACGCTTCTTCACGTCAAGTTTCGATTTGCACTCCTCAGAACAGATCCCGTCTTTAGGCGGCTTTGGATACACTACACCTTCTTTGTCAATGTCGCTAAGGGAATGGTACCAATTCCTGTAGGAGCCCTGTATAATAAAACTCTCCCTCCAGACCTGCATGAGTTGTATAAGTAACTCTTTTATAACTGTGGACATAATTCCACGCCTCTGCGCGAGGCGGCCCCGGGCACCACGCCGAGGGATCCGGCCCAGCGGCTCCGCTGGGAGGGCGCCTACGGGCCGCCAGGTGCGAGGCCCAGTTAAAGACACTGGCCCAAAAGGCTCTTAGACACGCCGAGGAGCACCTCAAGAACGAAATTACGATGATAATCGAAGAGGCTAAGCACGCGAGGTAGTGGGCCCATAGCGTCACCAGGTGAAGAAGGGGGCGGAGGAGCCGTGCCGGCGGCAAGTGAGGCTAGCGAGGCGGCGTGCAGACTCCGCGGTCAAGGCGGATAGACCGCGGGGGCTGGATTGCGTGGAGGTGTCTGCTTCACGGCGGCTTCGCTTTTTACGCGTGGGCAGACAAGCCTTATCTCGTTGCCGCGTTGCGCCTGGGTGGCATCTGTTGGCCTGATGCGGCAGTCTATCGATATACCCGCTCGTTGCTGGGATTGCGGCGGCTTAAGCCCTCGCGGAACCCGATGGTGGTAATTTAATGCGTAGTCTTCATCAAGCCCCTTGCCGGCCTCAGCTCCCTCTTAAATGGGTCGAGCACTAGGCTGAATATCTCCAGGGTGACGGCGCCGAGCAGGTTTTCGTCTTCGCTCTCGCCGAGTACCACGGGCGTGTGCCGCTCGCCGTAGCCCGGCAGTTCGAGTAAAGCCTCGGAAATCGCCCTCTTAATCACGGTGCCGTTGGCCGACACAAACTCCACCTCCCCCATCGGCTTCAGCCCCAGCTCCTCCCAAACACTCTTGGTCAGCACCGTGTACGTGGCGCCTGAGTTGACTAGGAACCTAACCCTGACGCCTTTCCCGTCGTGTTTGACCACGCCGTCTACATAAACAAGACCCATAATCACTAATACTGCTTTGAATAATTTTTAGACGTTGCGATCTTGCTCTCTCTGGTCTCGTCCGCCTACTGCGAGGACTGCGTCCGTCTTCCTATCTCCATACGTGCTTGGTTTACCGTAATGCCTGTACGCCTGTGTTGCCGTGTCCTCTTCAATGCCTATGTGGTGTGTGGTTCTGGTTGTCGGCGTCTTGGTGGGTTGCTTGGGTGTTATGAGCAATGTTTATATGTGGCAGTTATCTTGGTATGTGTATGAATGTATAGCGGCGGAGGGTCTCAGGAGACGCTTTGGTAGCGTGGTGGCTCTTGACGGGGTCTCGTTTGAGGTGTCTTGTGGCGGCGCGGTGGCGCTTCTGGGCCCCAACGGCGCTGGGAAGTCCACGTTGTTGAGGATATTGGCGGGGCTTCTGAGGCCCGACGCCGGCGTGGCGAGGCTGTGTGGCTACGACGTCCAGCGCCAGCCTAGAGAGGCCAAGGCTTGCATGGGCTACCTGCCGGATGACCCCTCGCCTTTTTTAGATCTCTCCGTTAGGGAGAATTTGGAGTACGTGGCGGCCCTCCGCGGCCTCGACGGTTCGGCTGTGGATTGGGCCATAGAGGCCTTGGGCCTTGGTGACATCGAGGACCGGCTGGCTTCTTCGCTTTCTAGGGGGAAGAGGCAGAGGCTGGCCCTCGCCCTGGCCATAATGCACAGGCCTAGGGTGCTTCTGCTGGACGAGCCTTTGAACTACCTCGACATACCTGCCCAGGAGTATGTCATAAAGTTGCTGAGGGAGATGAACGCGGCGGGGACCACTATCCTCGTCTCGACCCACATAATGTCCATAGCCGAGAGACTGGCCAAGGAGGTTTTAGTCATCAATAGGGGGAGGATAGTCTGGCGCGGCGCCGTGAAGGAGCTGAAGGCCGCGGCCAGAGACGCCGGCGAGAGGATCGAGGAGGTGGTGGCTCGGCTGATGAGATGAACGCCAGAAGACTCTGGAAGATATTCCGCCTCAACTTCAGAATGATGTACAGCAGGTGGTTCCTTGCATTCATCGCCTTCTACTTCGCCGTGTCGTTCACGGCGTCCGTCTCGGCGATGGGGGCTGAGGACTACGCCTCTCTTTTCCGCAGCCTGGGGGTACTAGCCTTACTGCTGGCCGGTGGAGGCGGCTTCCTGAGAGTTGTCAAGTCTGAGGTGGACTTCGTATTCTCAACGCCTGTCAACCCGCTCGTGGTATATATCGCCAAGACCGCAGCGTCGGCCGTCCTCCCCCTGTTCCTCTTCGGGGCCTTCACTGTCTATCTCCCCCGCCCCGATGTGATCAGCCACGTGGAATATGCCGCCTCGCTCATATTCAACACGGCTTTCTTCGCCCTCATGGCTGGCGCGTCTTCACTTGTCTCTATACGCAGGTGGATCCTCTACGCGGCGTCTCAGATGGCAGTCGTGGCTGTCACCATCGTTAAGCCGGAGCTCTCTCCCCTCTACGGCTTGGTCTACCCGTCCCCCTTCTATGTGGCCTACTCTGGCGCCGCGGCCGCCCTCGCCTTCCTTGCCACCCCGCGCAATCTTCTAAAGGAACTCGCAACTAACGCCTACGGCGTCTTTGCGCCTCGCAGGCCTGCGGGGGACGGGGACGCGGCGCGCGTCGTGGGGCCCGCCGGAATAGGGCCGACGCCGTGGCGCGCGGTCTGGACCACTTCTGTCAACGGCGTCTTGCGCATGAGATCGGGCGACACTGAGGGCGTCGTGGTGAAAAGAGTAAACGTGCTTAAGATTTACCTGCCTCTATCCGCCGCAGCTGCCGCCGTCTACTACGTATTGTTGAGACTGTTGCCGGAGGTGGGCTTCTTGAACGCGTCGGAGGCTAACTTTTTGGTCACGCTTCTGTCCTTTTACTTACTCTGGGCGGTTTTTATGATGTCTGCGAGCGCTGATCTGGACCGGGAGAGGCTTTGGCTGAGTCTAGCCGTTGAGCCGGCTAGATACTTCAGGTTGAGGATGTTTGCTAGAGCCGTGATAGCCGCGGTCTTGCTGGCGCCCTGGGCCGCCGTATATGTCCTGGTGTCTCTGTCTTATCCCCCCGCCGCGCGTCTAGCCACCGCCATCGCCGCCTTTGCGTTGGCGTTGCCGGCGGCGAGCTGGCTGGCGGCCGCAGGTTGGCCGCAGATAAGGGATCTGGACCTCCCGCAGTCGCTGTTCAGGTTTACGCTCAGAGAAGTCTTGACGGCCTTTCTCTACTTCATGTTTGTCGTGTGGTTGAGCGTCCCCTACATACTGTGTGCCGCGTCTATGGACATCCCGGCCCTCGCCCCTCTGCTCCTCTTGGCCGCCGATGTGGCGTCCGTTGCGTCGTTGGCGCTGTCGGCCGCCTTCTTCTACCTCACGACGTATTCGCCGTGGGCCTCCTCTATCTGGGGCTGGTTTGTCAACAAGCTGTCTGAAAAAGGATACGTCTAGACGCCGCATGGCTCCCGAGACCCCGTGGTCGGCGGCGCAGATAGGGGGCGGCCGCGGCAGGTCTGACGTCAAGAGGCTTCTTAAGTTGCTCCGCTACGAGTTGAAGGCGCGGTACACCCTAGGCGCAGTCGTCGGGACGGCGGTGTACACAGTCTGGGCGGTCTGGGCGGCCCTTTCCGCGCCGCAGTCGCTCACCGCGCATTTTGTAGTTCCGTTGCTGACGGCTGTCTTTATTTTCCCGGGGCTAGGCTTCGGCTTAACGAAGCCCGACGTCGATTTCGTCTACGCCACCCAGGCCGACCCCGCCGAGGTCCTCCTGCTGAGGGCCGCAGCTACGGTTCTGTCTCTACTGCCCGTCGCGGTTGCGGTCTCTGCGCTCTTCGTCTTGGCGAGCCCCGGCGGCCTTCTGTGGTACGCCATATCGCTTGCGTTCCTCTCGATATTCTCGATACTAATGGGGGCGGCCGTAGGGTCAGCCTCTCTACGCTTCAAAGACGTCGGACTCGCGCTGGGCTTCCTGTCGTTTTTTGCGAGCTTCGTGCGGCCGGAGCTGTGGCCGACCTACGGTCTCGTCAACCCCTCTCCCCTTTACGCGGCCTACTCTGGCGCTCTCGCCGCGTTGATGTACGCCTTCTTCCCGTGGAAGAGGGTGAGGGAGCTTGCCGTCAACGCATACGGCGTCCTGGCTGTGGCGGTGCCGCGGGTCTCGGAGCCGGAGGAGCGCGCCGCGGCCCACGCCCAGTTCGGCACTCCGTGG
>Ga0326760_1000505_pt1 | contig 20563 bp, 16 predicted proteins | sample GCREP_S_FD_207668 | JGI IMG/M metagenome (GOLD analysis project Ga0326760, IMG submission 207668) | Hot spring sediment microbial communities from Geyser Creek Basin, Yellowstone National Park, WY, United States - GCR.EP_S | ecosystem: Environmental > Aquatic > Thermal springs > Near-boiling... | reverse complement strand
AAAAATACTCAATCACACACGTGCTCGTAAAAGCTTTAGTTATCTTACTACAGAGCACTTCACGTTCAAGTTTCTAACGGATTCAGGAACGATATACACTTCTGCGTCAGTTCCGAACCGCGACAGTCTTGCCCACGCATGTTCCATATCAAGCTTCACGTGGCATGACACAAGCTTCCCCTCGTGCACGAAGTTAATCTCCATAGAGCCGTAACCGAATTGCACATGCCTACTGGAAGGCACGTACAGGTCAACACGCCACACCTGCTCATGCTCTAGACCAAGCTCGTGCATAAGGCTGTGCTCAAGATCGCGGAGATCGCTAGGCTTTATCTTGTAGTCGAAGCGTTCAATCCACTTGGCAATAATGTCTCTAAGCCTCCTCTCGATATCACCAATGTCCAAGAGACTCACCCGCCAACCTATTATGTTCTTGCAACATAATAATAAGCTTTCCTATTAAAACAAACATCGCCAATCAATAAAAATATGTTTCACTCACGCACGTACTTGCGAACTGTGGATGGATCCTCGATCGCCAGGACTACATATATGAGACGCATACGAATGAAGTGCATCACAACCCTCCTGCAGTAAGTGTACACCCTGGATCCACGCTTGACGTCGAAGCAGAGCCACTGGTAGTGAACACTATACTCGACCAGCACGGGTCTCTCGAGCAAGTACTCCTCATGGAGCACGTCGTAGTAGCCGTAGTCGTCGCTTAGAATAATCCCCCTGAAACTGCACTCAACGCTCGGATCGATCTCCCTGCACGCATTCTTAAACAGCTTGTAGATGTAACGCTCAACCCTCTCCTCGAGACCTGGGCAAAACCGTGCAGCTCTCTTAATAATCCGCCTTATCCTCCGCTTCAACACGCTCTTCTGCTCACTAGTCAACACCCCCACATCACTTGCCACACCAGCCACCTTCTACTCCTAGCGAGCCACCACCAAGACACAGGCACTTAAAAACCGTCGCCCTCTTCGATACGAACACACGTCTCGCCTACATAACACTATGGTAAAATCTTCCGACCGAGCAAAAAGCTTATTTACATAGACTACACTAAAGCAGTATTGGGGGGAGATATGAGGTTCGTCAAGAGTAAGAAGAACAGTCTCGGCGACGCCTGGAGGCACGTGCACGTGACGATCATAGACCTCAGCAGGCTCAAAATAGAGACCGAGGGCAAGCCCGCCGTGCCGGAGAACGTCGCTTGGCAACAAATAGACGAGGTCAAAGTGCTAGAAGCGTTCCTGAAATCCTGGGGCGTTGACAAGTACAGGATCGTGTTCCACCAGGACGACCCACAGTTCGGACCCAACATCGACGAGCTCAGAGAGCTCTTCGAGAAACACCCGGAGTGCAGAGAGCCAACCGGCTTCGACGAGCAATTGGCGTGCCTAGAGGAGAAAACAGGAAAGAAGTACGTTTTGGCTGTCTTTGACTTGGGTGTCAACGCTGTCGCCGAAGTATTGTAGAGTGTACACTAAGCATCTCCACTTAATTTTGTAGCACCTACTACAAGCCCTATTCCCACTAATTAAACTCGGCAACCAAGCAGAAATGCTTATTTACACGGATTCCAATTAAAACAATGTTGGGGTGAGGGAAATGAAGTTTGTTAAGAGGAAGATGAGTGATCTTGGCGACGCGTGGAGACATGCACACGTGACATTTATAGATGTAGATGTAAAGACCGAGGGCAAGCCTGTAATACCCGAGGGGGCTTTTGATAAAATTGACGAAGCTGAATTACTGAGGCACTTCATGAAGGAGCTTGGCATACGCGACTACAGGATCGTGTATCACGAGACGTTCGCTCGGGAAAAGGGAGGTGCATATCCTTTTGATGTTAAAATAGACGAGCTCGAATACCTCTTCGACAAATACCCGGAGTGCGAGGGTATTGGAGGCTTCGACGAAAACCTAGCATGCCTAGAGGAGAAGACGGGCAAGAAGTTCGTCTTATTGTATATGGGACCCGGGAGAGTCGCGGTCGCAGAGATACTGTAGAAGAATCACTAAAACTACAAAACTACTTATTATTTTTTCAACTCATTTCCCCCGTGTTTTGTAGTACCTGCTACTTTCCCTGCTTTCCAGTCTTCTCCCCGAGCCTCTCCCTGAGTATCTCCTCGAGCTCCTTCAGATCGCCCTCCCTGGGGCTCTCTTTCGGCACTATGTGCTTGAGGACGTCGTCGAGCGTGAGGGGCTTCAAGTACTCCTCGAGCTTCTTGAGCCAGAGGGCGTACGGGACGCCGGGCTTGTCTCCGTGTTTGTTGTCATAGTGTGCTATGGCCTTGATAGTCGCGACAGTCGCTCGCTTCAACGCGTAGTCCTTGGCGACCTCGGGGAGCACCTCGGGGAGCTTCTCGCTGAGCCAGTAGTCTATGTTGCCTCTATAATCGTATATGGCTTTCCAGACCGCGTAGCCGTACTCCACCCTCTCGCTCTTGACCCTGATCAAGCCCGCCTCCTCTAGTTTCTTCAGGAGTCGCTTGACGCCCTCGGGGAGATCGTCGAACTTCACTTGCTTCTGGGCCAGCTCGTACTCTTCTAGTTTGTGTTTCAGCTCCGCGTTCTCCCGTGCAAGCTTCTCGACCTTCTCGTTGAGCCTCTTGAACTCGGCGAGCAACCCCGCCTGCTCCCTCTTAACCGCCTCGATGCCTCTGAGCTCCTCCACGACCGCCTCCTTCACCGCCCTGCCGATCTCAGGGGCTATGGCTGGGACGAACTGGTTTATTAATACGTCTGCTACTTTCAAGTAGAACGCGTAGATCAGGTTCGCTAGATCAGTCTTCACGGCAACCGCTATTGCCCTCCCGCTGAGACCGCCCTCCACGATCTCCTCGAGCCTCGCAGAGATCTTCTCCAGCTTGGACGCTATCACGGGGAGCTTCGCCGACGCCACCAAGCCGTTGACGACGTCGTCTAGGTTGCTGTTGACCCACGACTTAGCCTCGACCTCCACCCTCGTGCTCTCCCCGCCCCCAGAGCTCTTCAAGTAGACTCTCACCACCTCGTCGTAGTAGTCCTGGAGAGTAATGGACTTCACGCCCTCCAAGTACGCCCCCGGCAAATCGGCGTTCAAGTGTGGAGCAGCCTTAACAACGAACTCAGAGCGGGAGACGTCGTGCCCAGTCAGCCTCCTGAACACCTTGAGAAGGTACCAATCCACGAACCCGAGGAGCTCCTCCACGCTCAGCGGATTCTCACTAGCCTCAAGGAACACCAAGCCCCCGCTGCTCTTAACGTTGAACTCGAAGGTCACCACACGCCCCCTACCAACAACATCCCTACAAACCAGCTGACCACTCTCACGCACCTCCCTACAAACACCACCCGGAAAAACAGAGTAAACAAGATGAGGCAACACAGCAAAGTCAAAGCCAACAACAAGCCTATGCACCATGAAACCAGCCCGCAGACCCCCCACCCCCTCGCGGGCTTGACTGATCTCGTGGTCGCTCACGGCGGGGCGTTGTTTAGAGCCCTCTATGGGCACCCCCGCTCCAGGAGTAGTAGTACTGGTGGTAGGGGGCGTCGCCTCTTGATCTCCATATTTGGGTGCAAATTCGGGGGTTTTATGAGAGCTTGTTTCAGCAGTCTGCACGACCTTGTCCTTGGCTTCTCCGCTGGGGATCGGTGGTTGATCCTCCGTTGGCTTGGTGAATCGATCTTCTATTGAGGTGGTGAATCGATCACCAGTGGAAGTGGTGAATCGATCGGCATGAGATCCCTCGCGGATTTGGTGAATCGATCTTCTGCGGGGTTGGTGAATCGATCGGTAATGCTTGGTGAATCGATCTTCTATTGAGGTGGTGAATCGATCACCAGCGTACCTGAAAAAGCCCCTCTCCACTCTCTCCAACAACCCCTTCTCCACGAGCCTGCTGACAGCGTGCTTTACGCTCCCCTTGCTGACTACTCCTCGTTGCTCAAGCTTTTCGCAGAGCTCTCTCAGGGTGAACTCCTTCAGCTCGCTGGCGATTTCTAGGATCCTCTTCTCCAGCTCCCCGAGGCGTTTTTTAGGAATTTTTACACTATTATTACTCGGTGGCATGGTTTCACCTCTCCCCCGCCCCCTCGGGGGTCTGAGCCGTGATGACTTGGGGGATCGCCAGTCCTGCGTAATCCACTCTAAGACACCGCTAACTCTATGAATTGTACTTTATTTATAAATCGACCCTTTACACGCTTATGTAAATACAGACATGATACAATGCTGTAACGCAGGCGGGAGATTTAATGCACCCAGTCAAAGCGGTTTTAAAGTTGTTCCATTTGGATGCGAGGGTTTTCGAAACGCCTAACTGTATGCGTTGAAGCTCGTGCATGCCGAGACAAACTGTTTACATAGAGTGCTTAGGGCTCTAGGTCGCGTTCAGCGAAGGTGTCCCTCTTCACCGCTCCGCCACATGGGCACTCATCACCTGCGGGCACGGACGATCCTGACCCTGCTCCGGTCTATCACCCACGTGCCCATTTTCACGTTGTACCTCACCGCCGACGCTTTCCACATCGACCTAAACAGGTCCCGCAGGTGCACCGGGAGCCTCTCGAGCACGCTCTTGGACACGGGCTCGTGCGTGGACTCTACGATCTCCACGAACAGCCTCCAATCATCCTCTTTGACCTTGAACCTGCCGTGGGCGCCGAGGTCGACCATCAAGAAGCCCGGCTCGGGTTCAACTCTAGGCTTGTGCACCCGTGCGACAGCTTCCACCCTGGGGGCTTCAACCCCTTTAGGAGGAGCCTCAATAGTCGCTTGAGCACTCTTAGACCTCTCCGCGAGGAGCTCCTCCACGAGCTTCCCGCCGTACCTGTTGAACAGCTCGTATATGAACTCGGGGATGGAGCAACCCACCTTGCTCGTTGCATCGCGGACCTTATCGCGAAATTCCTTCCTCACCCAGATGATCCTGTAGTGTTTAGCCTTGTAACGCGTGACAGCCCTACTAAGACTCTTGCTCATGATCGCGTACCATATAGTATCCACGTGCTATATAGTATACTATATAAAAGGTGCTTTAAAAGTTAGCTAAAATAATGGGGTTTGAAGTTGCGATCTGCTGGGAGCTGGTTAGGGTTGGATAGGCGTGTCGTCGCACTCATAGGCTTTTTAGTCGTGCTCGACACTGTGTCGACATATCTTTGCACCCTGTATTACCCCGCAGAGCTGGAGTTCAACCCGATCTTGAGGCACATGTTGCTCGCTTATGGTAGCACTGGTCTGCTGTTGTACGCTCCGCTGGAGTTCGCGTTTTTAACGTTGTTGCTCTCCGTGCACAGCAGGTTGCTGGTGAGGCTCGGCGTTAGAAGCACTTTCAAATATTACGTGGTGGTCTTGATCGCCCTCTACGCCCTCGTGTCGATGAACTTCGCGGGGTATATATGTGCAGTGCTCAGTAGACCATAGCGTAGACCGTTATATTGCCGACGCTAGTCTCGACTACCACAGGGATTACGCTTTGATGTGGGCATGTGGCGTTGATTGCGCGGGATATTGTTTTGCACTCGCCGGGCTGGATAACAATATCGACCAAGACCCGCTCGCCCAAAACCCACACCCCCGAGACCCTCACCACCCCGGGACCGAGGTTTCTCAAAGCGATGTGGATCTCCACTCTGCCGTTGGAGCACACGGCGACCGGGGATCCGGGCACGTGCACCACGCCGTAGTCGCCCCAGGCACCGCTTAGCAACAACAGCACACACACGGCTAAGAGCGTGAGCGACGCCCCTAGCACGATCAAAACGACCCTCAACACATCAATCACCACGAGGAATGGGGCACTTAAAAGGCGGAGAGGGCGGAAAAACCACTCACTTCCTGTGCACGAACTTCTTTTTCTTGACGAACAGCCTGTGCTCGTCTGCGATCTCCTCGATCGCGTGCCTGGCAACCCTTATAATGGCACTTATCGCCACGAGCACCACGATCAGCAGGGTGATGCCGATCGCGACGGCGATCCACTGGTTGGAGACCACTAGCACCTCCATCGACACGTAGTTGTTCTCCGTGTACATGTCGTTTCCAACGACGACCACGCCGATGGAGTGCGTTGTGCTCGGCACCCTAATGAGCCAGTATAGTGGCGGGTTCTCGGGAGCCTTGAGCTTCAGTTCGAGGGTCTTCTCGGGCTCCACAGGTATGTCCATCCTCGCGAGGATCTTGTTTGTGGTGTTGTCCTCCACCGTGACCCAGCACGAGGCAACACCCGGCTCGATGTTGCTCTTCAAGTGCACCACGACCCTTATCTCCCCGCCCTCATTAACCATCTTCGTGTAGTCTAAGAGGGTGAGGAGTATGTCCGGGTCTACCTCGATCACTGTTGTCAAGTTGTTGTTTAAAACCACGTCCTCCCAGGGGTGGTCGATCGAGACGTTGACGTAGATCTTGCTCGTCCATGGGACTATGATGGTCACGTTCCTCCACACGAACCCGGGCACGCCTACCTTCAGCTCCTCCCTGGTGTCGCGTATGGACTCCCTCATCCTCGTCGAGACGTTGTAGAACTCGACCGCCCACCTGAACGTCGCGGGCAGGTGAGTCGTGTTCACCGGGATGTAGACCCCTATGTCCAACTCCACGACGTCCTCGGGCAGGAGCGTCCACGACTGCTTGACCTGGTACGGTCTCCACAAGACGATCACGTAGAAGTCCGTGAAGGGCTTCAGGAACACCGGCTTGCTCCACATCCAGTTGTTCTCCAATATCGTGTCGTTCTGGTAGCTAGTTATGTTCACGAAAGCCCTGAAGTACCCACCTGTGGTCGCGTTGACGCTTATCCACTCGAAGAACGTGTTCACGCCCATGTCGAGCGTTAGGTTCACCGTCTTGCTGTTGACCAAGACCGGCACGTCCCCTGTCACGTTGTAGAGACCAATGAACACCGTGACGTTCTGGGGCGTGTTGGTCCAAATGCTGAACAAGACCAGGTGCGAGACGTTGCCGTAGAAGTACCCTTGACCCCTGTGGACAACGAGGTCCACGTACGTAACGGCGACCTCTGGTGCGAAGTACTGGGATGTCCAGGGCAACACGTGGACGAACCAGTAGTGCTGAGTCATGTTCACAACACTCTCAGCGTAGTACGTCTGGGTGGCGTTGAACGGGTTGGTGGCGTTCACAGTGTACTTGATCACGGTGTTTGCTTTAACTAAGAAGTGCACCATGCCCGTCCCGTTGGTCACACCGCTCGCTATTAATGCACCAGTAGCATTATCATACACGTTTACTACCGCACCGTGGAACGGGTAGCCGTCAGCCCACAACACTTGCACAGTAAGCCAGTAGTAGGGAGTCGCGTTAATGATTATTGGCGGGTACGTGCCGTTGATCGGTGGTGTGATGTTAGTCACTACTGGAACCAGCGGGAGGTTCACCAGCGTGTTGTTCTCCACTATCAATATCTCTCTCCAAACGACCATGTAACTCGAGTGCACCCCTGTGATGTTGTAGTAGCCCGTGAACGGGACGTAGAGGTCTGCGTAACCCGTGCTATTAGTCTTGTTGCTCCACAGCAAGTCTCCTCTGCGGGCGACCACCACCACGTCTGGAACACCACTGCCTGTCAACGAGTCGTATGCGTAAACTATGACCCTGTACATCTGGGCGTACTCGGGTTGCCCGGGCAACCAGGGCAATCTAATAGTTAAAACAATGTTCTCAGTCAAATTCACAATATAGACATCCGTGAACACCTGGCTCACGTTGTACGGGTTCACCGCTGTGACGTTGACCAGGTAGACCTGAAAGGCGGGTAGTAGAAACCACGCTAAGCCTGTTCCATTAGTAGACACGCTTGCAACTAACTCCCCAGTAGTGTAATTGTAGACTTTCACATCAGCGTTCTGGAATGGGAGACCATTAGCCCACAGCGTCTGGACGCCGAGCCAGTAGTAGAAGGTCTGGTTGATGATTATTGGTGGTTGCGTGCTGCTCCAGGGCACAACGAACACCAGCGTGGTGTCTCCTGTTAAGAGCACCTTTCTCGACTCAGAGTAGCTCTTGTTGTATAGTGGCTCATAGACGCTCACAGTCACATTGTACTCCAAGTTAGACTTGAGGATGAATATTGCGGTGCCATATGTGTCTGTCTTAAGCGATATCGAGACGCTGTTGGTTATAGTGACGTCTGCCCCAGCGTAGGGCTTCTTGTCCGCATATAACACTTGGACTGTGAGCGTGTAGTATGTAGGAGGTGCTACACCAGTCGGTCTAAGAGGTATGTTCACGACCGCGTCTCTATCGAATATGTAGTAGCCCGTGTAAGCCTCATAGCCCGTCGCGGAGACATCTACTCTATACTTCCCTATCGGCAAGACTAGTGTTGCTTTGCCGTCATCGCCTGTTGTCGCGGTGTAAGTGGTGTTGTAATATGTGCTGTTAGATGGCTCGATGTATGTTGCAGTTATGCTTGCACCCGGGACAGGCGACCCGCTCGTTGCATTATACACGTAGAACACTACTGTCACGTTGGCGGGCACAGGCGTTATTACCGGTGGCTTCTCGGCTGGTGCAAGATACATGTTCACTATAATGCTCGAAGCGACTAAGAGTGTCGCAATATAGTCTACGAAGCCGGGCTTACTAGCCCTGAATGTGTATGTGCCGGATTCGAGCACTAGCTCTACTATCCCGCTCTCATTTGTCAAGCCCGAGAACACCCTCTCGCCCGCCGTGCTGTACCCCCTGTAGACCTCGACTAGGGCGTTTGGAGACGGGGTCCACCTGTTCTCGTGGAACTCGAACACCCGCACCGTGACCGTGAAGTTGCCGGGCGGTAGTGGCGGGGGTATTTGTGGCGACGGTATGTAGACGAGCCTGTACTCGTCGTTGAACTTGTAGTAGTTGTACGTCGCGTTGACAACCCTCGCGTATAGCTCTAGTTGAGCCACGACGCCCAGGGTCCTCATCAACTCCACAGCCTCGTAGACGTCTTGAGCGATGCTGTGCACGTCGTAGACAACGCTGTAGTTGCCCGCTGAGACGGTCCTAGTTGCACTCCAAGATGAGACGATTATTTCAGACGTGTCTTTGAAGTACTTCAACGTGACCGTCAAGGCGTAGGTTATGTTCTGGGGCGGTGCTGTGTTGTTAATGACCACCGTGACGTGGTGTGGCAGAGTGCTAGTCACCTGGGTGCCGTTGAGGTACATCACTATGGAGACATCTGGCGGGGTGCTGTAGTAGTAGTTCAAGATGAACTTCTCGCCCGGCTGGAGCAACCCGCCGTTCGCGGGGTCGAATATCAACGTGCTAGTCGTCACGTAGTAGTAGCGCTTGCCGGTGGGGCTGGTTGGGTCGTCTACCACGCTTGTCAGGTTGAAGTACTTGGTCAAGTCTTGGGTGATGTTGCCGTATGCGTATATGTATATCCTCTCGCACGCCAGCATCGGGTACGGCATGTCCACGAGGTCTATCTTCGACAGAACCAGTTGCGTGCCCTCCCAGTTGTAATCCAGCCTCGTAGTGTAGCCGTACGAGTCTAGTTCTTTGAAAGCGGATTTGACAACGTTGCTGACCCTCAGCTTCAAGTCTCCATAGAAGCCCGTTGGAGCGTTGAACCTGATGACCAGCTTCTTTGTGCCTAGCTGTATGTTGAATGTCGCGTAAGCCCCATCGTAGCCGGGTTGCAGTGCGTATGGGACGTCGTTCACGTACACAGTCCACCCGAGCGCTGAGGCTATGTCATCCGGATCCCTCAGCACCTTGGACGCCAACACGCCCTTGACGTTGATCCCCTTAGCACCTATCAATGTGACCGCGTCGGCGTTGACCCCTCCTCCAACCCACTCCCAGAACGTCTGCTTAGCCCAAGCCCTGGTGACCACTAGAACATCGCAACCGGTGATTTTCAGCTCCTCGATCTTCAAGCCATACTTAGAGGCGATGGTCTCGCTTATGAGTCTATACAGGTCTACTACTGGGGCGTACCCCCTCTCAAGGAGCCTTTTAAACTCATCCCACGTCCTGACGGGGTAGTCGACCTCGAACCCCACGTCGACGTAGCCCAGCTTGGAGAAGTGCTCTGAGAGCACGTTGTAGTACTCTTGAACCCTAACGCTCTCCTCGAGCGGCAGGTAGAGCTTTAATGCCGTGAACTTCCTTCCATACTTGTCCACCACTGTCGGGGCCATGACGATCCACGTCTGTGCGTTGATCGTTCCGAACCCGCCCCACTTTATCAAAATTGCGTCTATCCCGCCCCACACGGCTATCGCTATTCCAACATAGCCCGCTATCTTGGCTACTGTCTGAGAGGTTATGAGGGTGCTGAGTTTGCCTATGTCCACCGCGACCCTCTGAGCAACCCACCTCGCGAGCACAGCGTTGGCTATCCTGCTGTAGATCGCCGATGAGACGCCCACGCCGCCACCAATGGTGACCGGGATCCCGAGGACTCCCAGAGCCCTCCCGTTCACGTCATACAGCAGGGTCGTCTCATGAATGCTAGTCGCTATCTCCATCTTCATCTCTGAGAACAAGCCGAGCGGTTGCAAGAGCGGTATGTGTATCACAGTGCCGTAGTACACGTTGCCCTCGCGGAAGTACGGTGGCGGGTTGAACTTCAACGAGGCGAGTTGGGCTATGAAGTTCTCGTACTCCGAGATCCCCTCGCTCGCCAGTATGTCCCTGAACCAGGATCCCGGCTGGATAGACAGGGATCTAACGTCCGTGAAGAACCACCAACCATCTCTATCCACGTGGAAGGTGTGGTTCGATATCAAGCCCTTGTTGAGCATCCTGGACAGATACCCGCTCAAAATGTCCGGGTCTTCGACAAGCCTCACAGAGACAGGCTCGACGTAGAGCTTGCTAATAGTGATGTTGCCTGAGAAGAACAAGACATCCATGCCACCCGGGGCGCTGAGCACCACTGGCACGTATAATGGCTGGTCGGGGATGTCGCTGATCAAAGTCCCCCAGAGCCTCGCACGCGGAGCGCCAGCCTGGACATCCCTCTTGACGACCATGTAGAGTGAGTTCCCGATGAAGACGTAGTCAGCCTCGGGTGAAACGGTTGCAGCGCTCCACTGCGTTGTGCCAGTGCCCGCGAAATCTATGATCACCGTCTTGTTGGTCAACACGTCGTAGACTACCCCGCGACCAGCCCTACCGCTATCTCTGTGAGTGCACAGGGCGAAGACTTCCGTGACCTTCGGGATCCACCTGTCGTAGAAGGGGTTGTAGAGCCAAGAGTTGTCCGGCACGTCTTTGCCCTGATATATGACCGTGAACGTGTTTGTCGATCTGTCGTACTTGCCTATGATGACCCAGCCGTTCAGCGTCCCGATGATCACGTAGCCCACGTTGAGCGGGTCGCTGATGCCCAGTGCCGTCACGCCCCCCGCGTCTGGGAGCTTGAAGCTGTATTTCAACTTGTACGATCCGCCCTCGTAGGCGTGTATGTCTAGGTATGGGTAGCCGATCCCGCCCACCAGTATTACTTGACCGTCCAGAGTCGTCTGGAGCCTCCTGCCGTAGTCCCCGTAGCCGGCGTACTCGTAGACCTTCACGTACTTGCCCGTGCCGGGGTCGTACTTGTAGACCAGGAGCTTGGATGTGTCATTCCACCCCGTGCTAGCCCAGTTCACTCCAATGTATCCCACAGCCAGCGTGTCCCCGTCGTAGTCTAGCTGGACGGCGTAGAAGTGCGACCCGGTTGTGTCTGTGAAGCCCCAGTCTACTGGTATGCTGGTCCAAGCCGAGGTGTCATATACTGTTGCACCCGTCCCGCCGTGCGACCTCGGGTTCACGATCATCCTCGAGGAGTCTGCCGAGAAGAAGCCCGAGAGGCTGGAGACCTTGGTCGCCGAGAACGGCTCCCAGGAGTCCACTCTCCACGTGCCAGGTCCACTGAGAGAGCCGAGCAACTCGCCGGTCGCTACCTTGTACACGTACGCCGTGTCCCAGCTACTTATGAATCTCCAGTCAAGCGAGACATCGCAGTGCAATGTGCAGACTACTACGTAGTCTTCCCCAACAAACTTAGCCATGTATGATGCGTGAGTGATACTCCAGAGCTTTATGAGGCTCACAGGGGGGAGTTGCGTCGTCTGGGTGCCTGCAACGCCGGCTCCGCTGAGCAACGTGATGACGGCAATCAGCGGTTGAGTCGCAACCAGCAATAGTGCTAAGAGACCGGCGAGCTCGCGTCTAGACCTGCGTAGCTTCAAGGGCACCCACCTAGTTAGAGTTATTTTCTTTGATTCAAAATAAACTTATCTAGGGTGGCGGGATTGGAAACCAGGAGGCTTAAAGGAGTCTTAGCCCTCACACTAGTGCTCGCATCACTAATAGTTTTGCCCACTACTGTGTTTAAGACTGCGAACGCCCAGGGCTGGCTCACCGGCTGGAAGTACCGCAGAGCCGTGACGGTAGACAACACTGCGAACCCCAACACGCTCACAAACTACCAGGTGCTGGTGGCGATAGACACCGCATCGCTAATATCAGCTGGCAAAATGCGGAGCGACTGCGGAGACATAAGGTTCACTGATAGCGATGGTGTTACCCTTCTCAGTTACTGGATTGAGTCGGGGTGCAACACGAATTCGACCATGATATGGGTCAGGGTGCCGAGCATCCCCGGCGGGTCGATCAAGACGATATACATGTACTACGGGAACCCGAGTGCCACGAGCACGTCGTCGGGTGCAGACACGTTTGACGACTTTGACGACTTCCTAACGAACACCCTGGCGAACTACGTCCAGATCGACTCCGGCTGGTCCATAGACACGACGCCACCCGGGTATCTCAAATCGCCGTCTACAGGGGGCTTCATAGCGAAGCCGAAGTCCTTGCCGAGGTCTTACGCCGTCAGAGCCAGGGTCTACATGTCTACATCCTATCTCGGCGTGGGCTTCATTTGGGGGAACGCAGGTGCTGGCGAGGCTAGTGTGAGTGGTTACATAGCCCACTACTACCCATCATCAACATACAGCAAGCTCAGGAGGTATGTATCAGGGTCTACTCCTACAGACCTCGCATCGCTCCCAGCACTCACCTCCGGCTGGTACATCATAGAGGTGAGAGTGACCAGCACCAACGTGATTGCAATCAGACAACACTGGACTGCAGACGCCAACGGCACAGACACATATTTCTCAACTCTAAACGGCGTTGGCTTTAGGCAATACGTCGGTAACACCTATGCCGTCGACTGGTGGGCTCTTAGGAAGTATAGCGAGCCGGAGCCCACAGCCATCATCCCCAACGCCGAGGAGGCAACAGATACGACTGCACCACCGAGCTGGCTCTCCGGCTGGCTGTACAACAAGGCGGTGTTCATAAACAACACTCTAAATGCGAACAACCTAGCAGACTACCAAGTGCTGGTGGTGGTGGACACGGCATCGCTGATAGCACAAGGCAAGATGGAGCCCGATTGCAGAGACCTGAGGTTCACAGACGATGACGGAGTGACACTGCTCAACTACTGGATAGAGCCGGGCACCTGCAACACAGCCTCGACCATGATATGGGTCAGGGTGCCGAGCATCCCCGGCGGGTCGATCAAGACGATATACATGTACTACGGGAACCCCCAGGCTAGTAGGGCGAGCAACGGCTCTGCGACCTTCTGGTTTTTCGACGACTTCACCAGCGACAGATCCGCCAACGGCACCTGGTCGAACCTGGTCTTAGAGTCCTTCGGCGGAAAGTACGTGATGTCGGTGGTGGCAGGCAACGCCGAGATCGTCTTGACGCTGAAGTCTAACGCCTCGAGCCTAGGCGTCGAGTTCAGATACTACATCGTGAGCGTAGGTGCTTATGGACCGAGAGCCGACATCAAGTTCTACGAAGCCGGCACGAGCAAGTTCTACTCCATCAGGACCGAGTACGGTCACAAGATCGGCTACTACGACGGCTCCACCTACAACTACCTGGTCACCATCTTGGTGGAGTACAAACGAGGCGTTTGGTATAGAAACTACTTCTACAGGGATAGCGGTGTGGGGAGGCTGGTGGGGCTACTAGGTCAGTCGCCCGTGATGACCACGACGCACACGGCACTAACGCTGTTCAACAGGGTCGGCTTCGCCACGTGGGACACGGGCAACAAGTACTACATCGACTGGGTGGCTGTCAGGAACTACGCTTACCCAGAGCCCACAGCCTCCGTCTCGATTGTCGAGAACGCCAACCCCACAAAGGTAGACCTGCCCAGCACGTCTGTCATCTTCAGGCACACGCTGGTTTACAGCCCCAACTCCACATTGTTCACTCACAATTTCACTGCGACAAACACGAGCACGGCGGGCTACGAGACCAGTTACGGCGGAGACGCGTGGGCTTGGAGAGTCTACGCAAACCCATACACAGACCCCACCACAGGGCTTCTCACGCTTGAGAACACCGCGAGCCTAGTGAGCAACATAACCATCACGTTGCCATACGCGACAATGCTCATCGAGAAGCTGGAGCTGTACGCCAAGACGAACGGGACCGGGAGCTACAGGCAACTCTGGGTCAAGGTGTTGAATAGTGCTGGCTCGGTGGTGGCGGAGGTCTCCAACGCCACTATGGGCACCACTTGGGCGTTGAACACAGTAGTCGTGAACAGCCTGTTGAGCGACAACGTGACAATATGGATCAACGCCACTGTGACTTCCACCACGAGCGTCGGGGAGGAGATATGCGTGACGGGGGTCAAGCTCTACATGTCGTACAACACCACAACGCACACAGTTGCAATACTCGCTAGAAGCGACCGCCACAACGTGACAACCACCTTCACCGTGAACTTAAACACAACTCTCACGAACTCCTCCACCGTAGACCTGCTCGTCGTTGATAAGTTGACATACAACTCCACAGACTACCCCGCGACGCCGAGCTACGTTGGGAACGAGACCGTGAACTCGAACAACTACCTAGTCTACAGGATCACAGATGTCACGAGCACAGGCACATACCATGTCTACAGCACCATACAGAACGCCATCACGAATATAGCGTTCAAGAGCAGGGGTGTGGAGGTGACCAGGGTGCTGGTGGGCGAGCCGGTCACAATAGAGATCCCGGTCACCGGGAACATAAGCGTGCCCAAGCTGAACCTGGAGTACTTGAACACTTCGAGTGCGACCGTAGCCTTCAACGCTCCTGGATCATACGTGGTGGTCGCGAACGCCACGAGATCTGCAGAGTACATCCTCGGGCACTGGTTGACCACGATAGTCGTGGACTACGGCACGTTCACGGCGAACTTCAGCGACATGGATGGCAAGCCGGTGGACTACGAGACGCTGGATCTGATAGTGGTCAACAAGAACACCGGGGATGTGAAGTCTGCGAGAGCGAAGGTCTCCGCGAGCTTCACGGGCTTGAAGTACGGCGTGCACGAGTTGACTGCGAGGCTCAAGGGAGTCCCCGTCTGTTACGGCACATTAGACTTGTACTTCGCCACCGACGCCTCGGTATTAAACCTAACATGCACACTCAAGAGGGTCTTGGATTACAGGGGGTTAAACAGGAGCTTAATATTCGAGCTCGGGAAGCAACTGGTCTCCTTCGAGGATCTCAGCAAATACCCGTACAGCAGGAGCAGGGTTTTGCTGAACGGAACGGGCACGTTCACGCTGATACTAGACTACTACGGTAAGAAGCCTACTAGCGTGGACATCGCTGTGAACGTGACTATTACCAGGTGGTACTGGGACGGCTACTATTTAGTCATAACCGGGACCTTGGGGAGCGTGGGCGAGGTGAACATAACAGACCTGTACAAGCTGAGAGTGGAGGTCTACGATAGGCTCGGCAACCTGATCCCCTTCAGTGTCCCGCTGTACATCAACGGCACGGCGTACTACACGCCAGTAACTGAGGGCTTGTTCTACCCCGAGACGTACAAAGTAGTTCTCCCATCCGAGATCTACGGCTTCAAGTTCTACGGGTTTAGCGACGGCTACACTGATACAGTAAGACTAGTTGATGTTTCAACTAGCGACGTGGTCTTGAAAGCATATTATAGAGTCCCCTCGAAGGTGGAGGTTAAAGCTTACCAGGTCGCATCGCTAGTTGAGGCGATCAAGAGGCTGTTCAACTTGGCTGAAAACGAGTACGTGAGCGTGTTCTTCGAGGGCAAGTTGCTGGACTACTACGGTGGCGGAGTTCCCGGGAGAGCCATCACAGTCAGATTATACCGTGCAGGCTCGCTGGTGGCAGAGTACAACGTGACGACTGATCCGACGGGCTACTGGAGAACACCTGCGATGCAACTGTTACGCGGAGAGACGTACACCGTGTCTGTGTACTACGCTGGAGACGACACGTATGTGGAGTCCGGGGCAGTCTACGAGTTCACTAGTGAAGCCCCGCCAACGCCACCCGCTGTAACAGCCCCGCCCCTAGAAATACTAGTGCTGGCGACCGGCGCACTACTACTAGTGGGGCTCGCGTTGGCTATAACACACACTGTGAGACACGTGGTGGTTGAAACGAGAGAAAAGGAAGCGAGGTTCGTGAAGAAAAAGCAGTCTTAGCCTAAACGTTTTAATCCTCAGGCAGATACACATATATCCTCTCAAGCGTGCGTATAATCGACTCGATATACTCCCTGGCACCGCCCATCACTATCCTAGACCCGATCTCCTCGAAGTTGTTCCTCGAGATCTCCTCAACAATCTTCCTTAACTCATCCACGATCCACCCGTACTTCTTAAGCCTCTCGTTAATGTACTTGTCGACCTCCTGCACGCTCCAGAACAATCCACAATGACACTTTCCCCTCAACTTCACATCTGACACTGCGTAGACGCAGGGGCATACTTTGTCTTTGTTTAGCTCATACGTCTCCTGTGTAGTACCTGCTACTTTAATGGGTCTACATGGACAATATGGATAACCATACTTATCTATGTTCGAGAGGAGGCGGTATATGAGCCTCGTGAAGGCACGGTTGTTCGGGTTTCTCTTGAAGCCGTGCTGGTCCGCGAACCCCTTGAGCCTCGCGATCAGGTTGTCTAGCTCCGGGTGGCTGCGTATATACGCGTCTATGAGCTTGTCTTCGAGCAACTTCATGTTGCCGAGCGGTATCCCAGTCCACTTCACCACGCCATTGACCATGAATGTGGGGGTGCCTGAGACCTCGAAAGGCTCCTTCACGTACGTTATGTTGTATATCTTGGCTGTGACCTTGTCGCACTTGGCGACCATCTCGCCGACTAGTTCAATGGCGTATGGGCACACCTCGCAGTCGTCGTCGACAACTAGCTCTATGAGCATCGGTCTGGTGCATGGGATCTCGACGTCCTTGACGTACTTCAGCTCCCCGCCGTTGAGCTTCTCGAGTATCGTTTTCCCGGCGTTCTCGAGCAAGCCCTTGGCGGGTATCAAGTGGACCCTGTCCGCTACGACCAGCTCCTCGCTCAACGCTTCTCCCTCACAAACCTCTTCGCCATAACGAAGCGGGTGCCCGAGCACCGGGTGATACTGTGCCCAAAGCCCGCGACCAAGCCGAAGATAAAGCCCGCTGCACAGGAGAGACCAAAGACCCCCATGCTAGCCAAGCCCTCCTCAATGCTCTTGACTTGCCCGCTGATCCACATCGCGAACTCACCTACAAGCCTGTTTAAAGCATTCCAGTCTACGTAGAGCACTCCGAGATGCCACAGGATCACCACTGGGAGCAGAGATAAGCCGATTGCGATGAGCGCTATTTTCCCAAGCGTCCTCAAGATGTAACCTATGACCGCGCCCAGCGTGAAGCCCCCAATGACCTGCAACACTATGATCGATGCGTCCACGCGTCAACACCTCCTCTTAAACAACCTCTTGAAGAGACCAGCCTTGTCCTCGACGCAGACATCTATATTGCTATTAGTGCTCCTACCCCTCCACTCCCCCTTCCTCTTGATGAAGCCCACCTCAAGCCACCCAATATATTATGTAGGGCGTAAAAAGCAAATAAAGGGGTCTGAGTGACCCGCGTAGCAGTGTTCAACGCACACCTGGGCTTGGCTGGCGGAGGAGAGCTAGTCGCATTAAACATCGCCAAGGCTCTCGAAGAGTCTGGTTACGAAGTGGATCTTGTGACGTACAGGTTCGAGGTCGAAGACGTTGAGAGAGCGTCCAAGCTCTTAACGCCCGGCTATAAGCCAAAAAACCTAGTGGTGTTTGAAACACCCAGACTCATAAAACTGCTCGGAGTCGGCGGGAGGTTCGTGAGGTTGCACAGGCTGTTGCTGGTGAGCGACTTCTTAGAGAGGTGCAGAGGCGAGTACGACTTAATCATAGACACGTCGTCCAACATGCCCACTAGAGCAGACATAGTCTACGTGCACTACCCCGCAACACTGAGGTCCAGTGGCAAGTCCGGCTTGCACTGGGCGGTGTACGACAAGCTGGTGCAACACGTATCCAAGAGGTTGCTCGGCAAGCCGAAGCTAGTGCTCTGCAACTCTAGCTGGACAGCGGGGAAGTTCAAGAGCGCCTACAACGATGACTTCACAGTCGAAGTCTTATATCCGCCGGTAGATGTAGAGTACTTTAGTGAAGTGGCGGGCAGTGCCAAAGAGAACGTGGTTGTAACGGTGAGCAGGTTCACGCCCGAGAAGAACCTGGAGAGGATAGTCGATGTCGCAGACAAGCTCAGGGATTTCAGGTTCATGATAGTGGGGGGCAGGGCGAAGTACTCCGAGCCGGTCATAGGTAACATAAGTAGGAGGATCAGGGAGCGGGGGGTTGACAACGTTGAACTGCTCTTCAACGTGCCTAGGGATAAGCTTAGAGAGATACTCGGCTCGGCGAAGTACTACCTGCACCCGCCTTACGCGGAGCATTTCGGGATATCGGTTGTTGAGGCTATGAGCGCAGGTTGCATACCAATAGTCCACCGCGACGGCGGCACGTGGTACGACGTGGTCAGCAAGATCAGAGGCATGCTTGGTTATTATGTCATCAACGAAGTGCCGTACATTATCAGGGCGATTGAGAAGGATAGGAAGCTCTACGAGGAGCTCAGGAAGAAAAGCGTAGAAGTCGCCGGCATGTTCACATATGGTAGGTTCAAGAAGAGCTTACTTAACTACTTGGAGGGCATATTATAGTAGGTGCTACACGTGTTAAAGAGGTTGCATGTTTGGGTGGCGATCTTCTGGTCTTCTAGGAGGGTTTTCAAGAACTACTTGACCGCGCTCTTGAAGTACGCAGTGTACAGGAGGCTTTCTCCATGCAAGAGCGTTAGGGTCGAGTGCAGGGGCGGTGGCTCGAGATCCCTGACCACGAGGGAGATGCACAGGTTGTTGCTGGGCTTGAGGGTTGGAAGCGTTGTGAGGTATAATTGCGACGACAACGCCGTTGTGCTGTGCAACGGCTCTAGGGTTCCGCTAGCAGAGATGCTCAAGATTGATCCTGAAGCCCCGCTATACGGCTGGAGGTATGATGGTAGGGGGTTCTGGGAGCTCAATGGGGTTAAAATGAAACACGTCACAACTACGGTTATCGAGGTCTTCAACAAGAGGTACTACGACATCTTGAAGCACGTGGAGGGCAGAGACGTGGTCGATATTGGTGCTGGCGTGGGGGATTCAACAGTCTACTTCGCATTATGGGGTGCCAGGAGGGTCATAGCCTTAGAGCCCGACGAGGAGAGCTACAGCGAGCTGGTCGAGAACGTCAAGTTGAACGGGGTTGAGGACAAGGTCGTGGCTTTGAACGAGTGTGCGTTCTCGTACACGCTAGCTGAGATCGTGGAGAAGTATGGAGTCGAAGAAGGCGTTTTGAAGGTGGACTGCGAGGGGTGCGAGTACTCCGTCATCGCCGGGGCACCTATTGGCGTGCTCAAGAGGTTCAAGGAGGTAGTGATCGAGTATCACGGCTCGCCGAGACCGCTGGTCAAGAGGCTCGCGGAGGCAGGCTTCAAAGTGACAGTCATGTCGCCTTGGACCACTATGAATGGTTTGCCGGTCGGATTTATACACGCCGAGAAATAAATATTTATTTTTTGAGAAATGCTTAATTAAACACGGGTGATAGCGGTGAAGTTTTTAAGACTATTATTGACAGTGTTGTTCATAGCGATGGGCGTGTTAAGCCTACTATTGACCCTAGTGTACGCGTATGGAACACCCTCGTTGACTTTTGAAACAATATTGACAATAATGCTCGGCGTCGGCATGATAATAGCAGGCTACGGATTATACGCCGGCACGAAGTGGGGATGGATCCTCGCAGTGCTGTTCGCAATCCTGAACATAATTGGATCATACGTGCTCGGAAACACATTCGCACTAGTACTACACATCGCAATACTAGTAATGCTATTATTAACAGCAAAACAATACACAATACACGTCCCCGGAACACCCCCAGCAATAATCAAAGCAACAATATTCGTAAATGAGAGAGGGGAAAACAAATTCGTGAAGAGAAAAAACTAACGTGAAGAAAAAACCAGCTAGATTTGAAGAGCTTTTTTCCCCACTTAGCTCAATACCCCTTTATCTTCTCCTCTAAATACCTCTTAGTCTCACTATATTTCCTCAGAGCCTCGCGATAATCCCTCGTTAAGTCGAATCCAAAGTACGCCTCGCCGGCGTC
>Ga0326760_1000504_pt1 | contig 20563 bp, 24 predicted proteins | sample GCREP_S_FD_207668 | JGI IMG/M metagenome (GOLD analysis project Ga0326760, IMG submission 207668) | Hot spring sediment microbial communities from Geyser Creek Basin, Yellowstone National Park, WY, United States - GCR.EP_S | ecosystem: Environmental > Aquatic > Thermal springs > Near-boiling... | reverse complement strand
CCGAGAAGCTCCTTCACGTACACCTCCGCTTTATCAAGCCCGATGGCTTGGAAGACGTCGTCAACTAGAACGGCTACCCTCCTCTTCCTCCACTTCGAGAGGAGCTCCCTGACGACGAGCGTTGCTAAAGTGGCTAGTTTAAGTTGGGCAACGCCGATAGCCTCGCCTACAGCCTCCAATAGCCTCTGAGCAACCTCCCTCACGTCGGTGTAAGGGATGACGTCTCTATGCAATGGATTTACGTATAACGTCTCAAAACCCAGCTCCCTTAAGATCTCGGTAGCCTGCTTCAACCAAGCGGTCTTGCCACAGCCCTCAGGTCCGAAGACAACTATGGGATGCCACGTCCTCCCCTCGGCAAAATCCTCGACCTGCCTAATGGCCCTATCCCTATCACAGAAGTCCACCTTCAAGCCAGCGAAATTCAATGTCACCCTCCTCATTTCACTTTCCCGCCATTCTCGTCCTCTCCATGATTCTTAGGTAATCGAAGTATTTAAGCTCAAACAATTAATGTAACTCTTTACTTTTAGTGCACATCGGATCCTGCCATTTTGCCCCCAGATGCTCATCCCATAAATTCATCTCTATCCGTCGCGCCTAGGGACTTCCTCCTCGCCCACACGTAACTGTTTCGAATTTCAAACTGAAAACCTCGCTGTTCACATGAACTCATACGAGAGCTGAACCCCGCTCTTTCACTAGTAGCACAGCTACCTATCCCAGCACTCTAGTAGCTCCTTCTCAGGAACCGGCTCAGCATCCTCGCCCCCACATCTCCACGCCCAAAGACGTACTTGAGGGCGTTTATGGCCGTGGCCCTGAACATGGAGTCCTCAACGAGCTTCCCGGCCAAGACCTTTGCGACCACGTCAGGGCCGAGCTTGCAGGGCGCCTCCACGCGGCCAGCCCCGATAGCTCTGCAAACACCACGGAGAGCCTCGAGAGCCCCACCCGCCCCCAGCTCACTCGCTAGGCTCAAAGCGCCCCTACCCGCCCACGCCCATGCGACCAGGCAGTCCATCAGCAGGACCGTGTGCTCCTTGTAGACGGCGTGAGCAGCCGAGACGACTACCTCCGCCTCCCTGGACAATGCCCTTGCCCTCAGCCCATCGACCTCTACCTCCTCGACGCAGCACTTCAAAAGCTTCTCGCCATCCATGTAGACGACCCACGCGAACGATGGGTGGGTGTATAGGTCGACTATAAACCCGTTCCTAGCGAGGGTCACCGTGTAGGGCTCCCGAACGACGACCTTGAAGCCCCTGGAAGCCAAGGCTTTAACGGCCCTCGGGACGTCCTCGACGCTCACGAGCACGTCCAGGTCCACGGAGACGTGGTCGAGGGGCCTCCTGAACTTGTACAGAGCGTACGCCGCCCCCACATCCTCGAAGACCTCGACGACCTCCGCCGCGTTCCTCCTGAACCACCTGCACCTGGCCTCCTCGCGGAGAAGCTCATCCCTCAAAGGGCCCCCAACCCTCCTGAGGTACGCGAGGAGGAGCTTGTTCAGCCTCGCGAGCTCGGCGAGCCTCCGAACCTCCTCGCCCCTGGGCGTGTACGAGCCCAGCAGGGTCTTCAAGAGCTTTATCGTCTCCGTTTCCCGAGGCATTTGAGCACCTCGGCCACAACCCGAGATGGCCCCCACTTGCCAGTATCTATGGAGCACTTGGCGATATACTTGGCCAGGACTCCGTACACCGCGAGCTCCCTAGCGATAAACTCCCTCGGGACGTCGGCCCTCCTACCGAGGACGTCCAGGTCCGCGTATAGGTATACGGGTCCCTCCCTACGCGCGAGCCTGAGGAGGAACCCGCCGTAGGTACTGCCAAGGAACGATGGGTGGTCGAGGGTCGTAACGACCCAGACGATGAAATCTAGGAAGCCCCTATCGCATACGAGGAACCTGTAGAACCTCCTAAGCAGGGACCTTGCAAGCGCGTGGGGTAGTAGGGACCAGAGCTCCACGTGAGCCCACAGCCACCTGAGCTTGCGGGGGATGCATATGCCGTAGTAGGGGTTGCAGGGACCGCGGAAGGAACTGAACCGCGATAGGAGCCTAGCCATAGCCGAGGCCAGTAGGTGGGAGCCCCGAAACCAGTGGGTGCGTGTGGAACCGTGCAGGGAGAGGTGGGAGGCTAGTAGCCTGGCCGTGGTGGTCTTGCCGGAGCCATCGGCGCCCGATAGAACGACGCACTTCCCCCTAGGCATGCGCCCCTTCTCTAGGCCCTCAGCAACAGCGCTACCAGAGCTGCTATCACGCTTACAAGTAGTGGCAGGTTGAAGGCTACGAACAGCTTGGTGAAGAGGCTTATGGAGCCCTCCAACTTGGCGACCCCCTGATCGAGGCCGTTAATCCTTTTGTCAAGGCCGTCGATCCTCCCGTCAAGCCTCCCGATGTCATCCTTGAGCTCCTTCCTCAAAGTCTCTAAATCACTCTTGAACTCCTTCCTAAGGGCCTCTATATCGCCCTTGGTTACCACGTCCGCAGTAGTGATCACAACCTTTTCAGCTATCAACCTCAATCAACACCCTGCGTACATGCTTTTAGTTGAGAATTTTGTATCCGTCCTAGGTATGTGCTTAGATCATCAGGGGTAGCCCTTTGACGAGTTTACCCGTCGTTGGATCCACCCTGTAGCCCATCTGCTCCAGAGCCACTACACCTATTAGTGGTGTTGTGCCCTTAGGTCTTTTGATGATCGGTGATTGAGCTATCCTATCCTCTATCTTTATTATTGCGTTGGCCACGAGCTCCACACTTTTAACTCCCTCCGCAGTTTCGGCTGGATGTTCACCTAGGCTCGGCAAAGCGAGCTCGGCGATTATTTCCTCGGGCAGTGCTGGGAAGGTTGCTCCAGCGTCGACTAAGGCTTCCACCTCAGCCTTCCTTACATCGCTTAATCTCAGCCTCCCCTCTAAGTATTGAATGTAGTCGGAGGCGTTGTAGAATGTGGCCTTCATGTAGGTGTGCCCCAACGTATCCACCTCAGAAAGATGATTGTCTGACCTTCTCCCACATCTACAACTCTATGGCTGGCGTCCTTTCAAGCTTTCCAGCTACTGGGTTCACCTTGAAGCCCAAGACTTCGAGGGTAGTGCATCCAATTATGGGCATCTCTTCATCCCCCAATTGCCAAGAGGACGGGCCTCTTAACGTCCTCCATCTCAACTTCCCCCCAGCGCAAGGCCCCTCGTCACGGTTCTCCCATTTCCAAGCACGACCTCAACCCTGTACTTGGCCTGAAGCCCTATCTCAGAGGCCACAGACTTCGGAATCTTCGTGAAGGTTGCTCCCGTATCCACAAACCCCTCTAGCTCGGCGAAACGTTCACCGTTGTAAACCTTAAACTTCACGCGAGTCTCGCCCATCTACAGTTAATCATCGAGAAGGATTATGAACTTTAATGTGATATTCGAGATCAGAAGATGTCGCTTAAATTTGGGGCATCGCCAAAATAACTAATGATGGTGGTCCACCACACCTTGCCATATCCTTCCTCACGACGAATTTTAGCGGATGACCTTAAGGGTTTGGGTTTCATAGAGCCTTACTTGGTTTACATCGAGTCCTCCGCTCTGCTCACCACCATCATAGCCCAAGACGACGTCGTTGTCGAGCAGCTCCTCATCCACCACGAGCCCCTCCCTCAGCTTCAAGGCTAAGACGTCGGCTTCAGGGTCATAGTTTATGATCAAATCCATCTTCCAGTCCTCCTCCTTCGAGCGATGTCTTCAAGCTTACTACTACAAATGTCGTGATATTAGATGTGCGCGTGCATTATTTGACAATTACTTCAAGCGATCTTCTGATTTTTGCTGAAAGTTCCTTTGCGATTGGCTCTAAGATGTTCTTTGAGGCACTCCATACCTCTATTCCCGCTATCTCCTCGTCCTCCGTGACCTCGATGAATATCTCATCTCCTGCCTCCACGGTGTCCTTTACAGGGCCCTCCCTGATTACTATGTAGAGTATGTCCGCCTCAGGGTCGTAGTTTACCCTCATCTTACCTCCATCCACCTACCTCTTTCTAAGCGTCTCTTAATAAGGTTGTTGATGGATGGACGTCCACAACGGTCATAACCTTAACTACGTCCCCTTCCATCGCGTAGACAACTATCAGCCAATGATCCTTCACCAACGTTCTTGGACCCACGGCTATTAAAGCACCCGTTACCACATCAAAGTACAATTTTTGCGGTGACTTTAAAATCTTATAAACTTCTGACTCGTCAATCCCTCTGACCTTCAACCTTAATTTAGCATGTGAGGTATATACCACTCTCTCCATTAAACGCCCTCTTTTATATTGGAGGCAAGAAGTTCATTCCCGAAAACATGATGGGCCCTCTAAATACTGTTGTTACTTAAATACCATTAATCACGACTTCCATTTTCGTTTCAGTTCTTCCCAGATCCTCTCCTTCAACTCATCGTCTATTTTAAGTATTTCCTTCTCATCTACGACTTCGGTGATCTCTTCTGCTACAAATACTTCAACAAAAGCTTTCCGAACTCTTCGACGACGATGTGCTCCATCGCCTTTTTGAGCAGCTCATCCTTCGAGACGAGAATCCATATCTCCTCCGGAACATCGATGGAGATGCTCTTACCCACGGCTTCGAGCGGTGACTCTACCTAATTTATGTTTTTCCCTTCTCTCAATAAACTCCGCGTAATCTATGGGATTATAAAAGACCACATCGACGTGCACATACCCCGTCACTGCGGGCTTAATAGCATTTCGACGTCTTAGACGGCCGAAGACGAGCACCTGCGCGCAAGCCGCTTTTTCACGATCTCCTCTATCGACTCCTCAGGGCTCTTCAGCCTGCCCAAGCCTAGGAACTTCATGGCCTTTTCTATGTTCACTTTAACCCTGTACTTGTCGTCTTCCCTGAAGAGGGTTCTCTGCCCTGTGTCGACTATCTCTATCTTAGGTTGTACGGCGTTGTTCGTTAACCTCATAACGGTCCTCTGGACTATCTGCGCTAGGTCGAGGATCGTTACGGGCCTCGGGTAGTAGACGTTCACTATGTGGAGGAGGCTATTGCCCCCCTTCTCTACCTCCCCCCTGAGTACCTTGATCGCGAAGCTCTCGAAGGCACGGCAAACGTCCTCTACGTCTACGTAGAGCATAGGCCTGTACATGCTGTGTCTGAAGGGCGTTATCGTCTCCCCTCTCAGAGCCCTCTCTATGAAGATGTTTGCGGCCGTCTTCTCCGGCATCCCGTCTCCGAGCACGGTTCCCATCCTAATTATCCCAAACACCTTCTCCGACATCTCGTCGTAGAACCTCACTATGGACTCCTGCGCTATCTTCGACAGCGCGTACAGCCTTGCCCTGTCCTCGACCTTGTCTGGCCTGAAGCCGAACTCCTCATCTATGACGCCTTCGAGCCCGCTCTCACCTATTGTGTGCCAAGAGCTCGTCAATATCATGCCCTTTGTCTGCGAATTCTCGTCGACGGCCTTGCACACGTTCTGGGTGCCCAAGACGTTGACCTCGTAGCCCAGCCTCTTCTGCTCGTTGATCTGGGGTATCTGGATTATGGCCGCATGTATTACTAGGTCCACGTCGCGCAAGCCCTCTCTGACCTGATCGTAGGACCGGACGTCGCAGGGGGCGTAATCAACCTTGTTCCTGACGCTCTTCGGCGGCTCCTTGATGTCCAGCACCTTCACTTGGAAGCTCTTGGACAAGTGCTCGGCCAAGGAGCTACCGACGAAGCCTGAGCCACCCACAATGCCGATTCTGTACGTCATGATAACTTACCCCGAGACCACAATTTGAGGTTCTTAGACCTTGGACCACTTTTAAGGCTTTTCTCTTTAGGTAACCGAGCCTCTCGTAGAGGCTATCGATCAAGCTCTTCCTGCGAGAGGAGTACAGATAAACCACGGTCTTGAGGTCCGTTATACTCCCCCTATAACGCTCCACGCCCCTCTCGAAGGCCAGCAAGTCCTTCTTTGTCCACAAGTTGTGATGGAAGAGCACGGTGTAGACGCCGAAGGGCATCCTTATTCTAGGAAACCACCACAGTTGCTGGGGGATCCACATAATCCCGTTATCATCTCTATATGGGTAGAGCGAGAAGCCGTCGGAGATCACCCTTATTCCATGTCTCTTCAGGATCTCTATCGTGACCTCGTCGAAGGAGTGAGCCGGGGCGATCCAAAGCTCGGGCCTCACGCCGTTGGCCTTAAAGATCTCCATGGCTCTCGAAATCTTCGCCTCCTGCTCTTCCTCGGGTAGGCCAGCGAACTCGCTGAAGGGGTTTAACCTCAAAATTCCCGAACACCTCGTGACGTATACGTGCTGGTAGCCGTGCATCCCTATGCTCCAGCCTTGTCTCTGCTTCTCCCTTATGTAGTCCCAGAAGTCTTGACGTCCTTCTTCTATGAAGAGGGCAGGGTTTTGATTGTCCGGTATAACAGCAAGTATAGGCTTAATCCCCTCTCTTGTCAAAATTTCATCGATTTTGATCCAGATTGTCCAGTTCATGGTAGGGCATATGTCATCGAACCGAAGCAAGAGCATCAATTAACACTCCTTCAGTTTTCCCTACCCAATAGTCATGTGATCTTTCGTCAACTGCTAAGTATTCAACTTCTTTAAACTCTTTTTTAACCGATGAGCATTCATGGCAGGGATGTGGTGCTACTTCCGCTTTTGCAAGAGAAACAGCATTACATTGCTAAGAGGGTTTCTTCCGAAGATATATTTGAACACTTTCTCTATTACAAAATAGACTTTGTTGCCAACGACTTTGTCAAGAGAATTTGGAAGGAAGATCAGACCGTCATCCATCTTGTACCAAATTAGCTTAAAGCCTAGTTTATGTAAACTGTGTAACACTTCCTTAAAAGAGGGCTCCTTGGCAATATAATTTCTCTTTAGAAACTTTGCTGAAAATTTGATTAGCAACCTGCATGCGCTATACTTATTGGGAGTCACCAGCATTAAAAAGGTCCTCTTCTTCAGGATCCTTGCCATCTCCTTCAAAACTACGTCTCTTTGAACGTATTCGAGAAGGCCTACTGAAACCACGAGGTTGAAACACTCATCTCTGAAGGGGAGGTTATGAGCATCGGCCAGTACCAGATTCAACCCTTTCCACCTTTTCTTAGCATACTCAATCATGTTCTCTGACAGGTCAAGGCCTACGCACATCCGCGAAGACCTTGAAATCTCTTCTGTGTAGACGCCCGTCCCACAACCAACGTCTAATGCTTCCACCATTATGCCGTGCCTTTGCATAGATTTACAAAGCAGTTGAATGATCTCGCAGATAACTGGCCTCCAATGGTGATATAAATAAGCCTCGCGAGAGCTACGCTTATGCCTTTCCTCGTAATCTCTTGGATCAATAACATCATAGATTGTTCTCAACGTCAAGGACAAGCCGCGCTAAAACTTTTCTAGATCATTAAATTAGGGACATCAAATGCAAGCGCAAATCCTAGACTTATCACTTGAACGCTCAGCAATTGCACGTCGTTCCTTCTTTGCCAAAATGAGCGCGCCAGGATATATATCAAGGTAGCAAATGACCGTTGCAACTACGCGATTTAGTCTAAGCTTTTTACAAGTTGAAATACACGCCTTAATAATTTGCTTTGGATTGTTCTCGGTTTCTCAAGCTTTTCCTTAATTTCTTTCTCCGTAAGATTCTCGACGACCATGCCAGCGGAGGACAATAGTCGCTCTACGTATGAAGGCGATGGATATGGGTAAGTCACCTCTCGCACGAAGAAAACTGGGTTGAATCCTCTGAGCCGAAGATAAATTTTCCCAAGCTTCTTTGGCAAGTATGGGATGTAGAATACCTTATAATGAGCCTCTCTTGGAAAAGAGGGACTGGGTATTGTCAGGAGGATGTAACCCTCTGGCTTGAGGACCCGAACCATTTCTTTGACGGCCCTCTCTGGATTGTCGACATGTTCCAAGACCGAGGTTGCCGTAACCAAGTCGAACGAATTGTTTCTAAAGGGTAAGAACTTGGCATCGCATCGTATTAGCTGAAGGCTTATAGCGCTAAAATTTTTGGATCTTAGTTTGGCAATCCTTAACTCAGACAAGTCGATATCGATGCCGACAGCATCGCAATCTCTCAAAGCACAAGAGATTATCAGGCCCCCCTTTCCACATCCCACGTCCAAAACTCTTCGCCCTTGAACGTGGAATATTTCCTCTTCGACTCTGTCGACGAGAGCTATCTTTCCCATCTCATCTTTCATGAAGAAGTCGAGTGCGTCCTCAGATCTAGAAAGTTTCTTTATGCCAAGGCGTCTCCAAAAATCGACCCAGTGATAACTGGTTATTTTCTTGAGCTCTTCATCCTTAGAGAGCGCTTCGATTTCTTCGTAACCACGACGCTTCATAGTGATCCCCCTTTATAGCTTTCGCGCGACAAAGAACAGCGTTGTCTGGAAGTTGGGAAGACCGTTCTTGTAGAACTTTCTTCTAAAGATCGTCCTTTTCAAAAAAATTCCTTTATTTTCTCCTCGAGACTCAAGCGAACAAAGTCGTACTCAATGATTTTGAAAGATGCTCCAAGCATCTCAACAACGTCACTTAAAGAGTGGAAAGAGTGGAAGTGACCCCACCTATGGAATACGTGACGGCAGACCGGGCACATTACCATATTGTCGGCTAAGTTCTCCTTCCAAGGAACGGTCGCTATTAAGAGCCCGTTAGGCTTCAGGAGCCTTCCGATATTTCCTATATTTCCTATAGCCTCCTCCAAGGCCTCTACATGCTCGAGCACGTCTAAAGCGAAGACGACATCAAACCTTTGTATTAGGTTCTTGTCGACGGGTTTAGAGATGTCGTGCTTAATTAAATCAATTCCAAGATCTTTTAAGCGCATCAGTTTGCGAATTAAGTAACCGGATATGTCAATACCCGTGACCTTTAAGTTTAGCCGCGACGACCTCAACAGCAGGAGCAGGTAGCCCTCGCCTACGCCAATTTCGCACACGTGCATCCCTGGCCTCAAGTACTTCGCCGCCCTTCTGAAGACGTACAAGATCTTGAGCCTGTTTCCCAGCCAAGTCCTCCCGCCTTCCTCCATCTGTTGCTTCGCTTGGTAGTCATAGATTGCCTCAAGGTCGTACATCTCTTCGTCAAGTTTCACGCACTAACCACCTATAACATTTAACATTACTTAAATGATAAATGCGTTAACGAGGCATGATCCACGCACAGGCAATTACAAAAATATCCATGCACGTTCAAAGCTTCCTCATACCTTCATACCATTTACACAGCACAAAGGCGTTTATCATTAAAGGCATGTTATGAAATTTGATCGCGTGACCGATGATATCTCTGAAAATTCTGTTGTTAATGTTGAAGCGAAGCTCTTGGAGTTCTTGAAGAAGGAATTCTTCGTCGAAAAGCGGACGAGCTGTAAAGCCCGACTTCTCTTGTTCAATAATTTCCCTTGGTAAGAGGTTATAATGCTCTGCGACCTTCTTCAACAAGTACTTTGTGACTTTACCTTTAAGCTTACACCTGGTGTCTATGGAGAATGCGAACCTTACAACTCTTGGGTCCAAATAGGGCAATTTTAATTTGAGCCCTAACCTTGAGCATACGTTTTCATCTGTGGTTACATCCGACTGCGTGAGGAGCACGAAGAGAAAAAGGCTCGTTTTTGAAATAATATCGGGGGCCTGCTTGACCCTTGAAAAGATCTCTTCGTCGATGAAATCTTGCAATTTGCTACGAGTAAACAGGGGTCTAAGCATTGATGGCTTAGTATTCATGAACCATGTCATCAGCATTAAGTTGACATCTTTTGAGCTCTCTATCGCGTCGATGGCCTTGTTGATACGTCCTAAGTTTAACCGTTGTCCTAACGCAACGCCAAGGGTCTTTACTAAAAATCTCACTAGGGAGTGTGATGCCAAAACTGCTTTAGGGTGACGATACCAGTACCAATAACTAGGCCAGTAGCCCAAGAAGAGCTCATCACTGCCTTCGCCCAAGAAAGCAACGTTCGTGTATTTACGAAGCTCTCTTAATGCGAGATAGCGTGCTATAAAATTACCTCTCGCAATGGGCTCGTCGAAAAACGATATACCTTCGTCGAATGACCTGCATAGCCAAGGGTGTGTTAGAGGAACGTTGACCTCAACTAATTTAATCCCGATGTATTCTGAGATTATACGAGCTTTTTGGAGCTCACTATAAGAACCATAACATACGTTTACAGCGACATTTTGACATGACGGACAGAGGTTTTGTAAAATAGAGGCTATCAGGCCAGAGTCTACGCCTCCGCTTAGAAGGAGACCGTTTGAAATCTCGCTTTTCTCTTTAATTGAAATTCGGAGGAGATCATAAGTTTTCTCGATCAGCTTTTCTTCATTTTTTATGAAACTCTGAATTGGAATGGATATCGTGATCTTCGATATATTAGATTCATTTATGTCAAAAAGAATGGCTCGTCCCATCTGCAACTTATATATGCCTTTTATAAGAGTTGAATTCATTGGCGTTGCTCCATAAGCTAAGTATACCTTGAGGGCATCGATGTCGATAGATTTACCTAAGTCTTTGAGAATACCATATTTCTTAAGAAAACTGATTAGATGCTTCAACGATGACGAGTATACGAGGTTACCATCTACTAAAGTATAGAATATCTTCCTGATTCCTGTTATGTCGCACATCAAAAATGCCCTTCTATTATCAGAGTCAAATAACGCTAAGGAAAAGTCAGCATTTATAGTGTGGAGTAACAAGTCCGGATATCTAAACCCATCACTTAAATAAAGGGATTTGATCGACCGAGGATCAAGCTTTACCGAATCGCTAAAAAATGTCACGGCGATCTTATCGCTACTATAATCCTCGTTTTTTCCAAAATGGTGCGCCTGAAGGCCCATGATACACTTTGGCGTCTCTATTAAATGAGCCAAGTCACCTCTGCTCTTATCCAAAGCCTCTATGAGGGTTGAGGAAATATCGCTACATCTATTGCCAAAGCATCCAAATATGCCGCCCATCAATGACACCTATGATAACTTCCTTAACCTTTTTAGCTTTCGTTCCCATAAGACATGCAAGGTACACTTCTTCCAGCTTCTCAACCACTCTCTCCCAACTATAGTTCTTGGCCTTTTCTCTGTTATTTCTAGATATGCTCGCTCTAAGCTCATCGTCCGTTAAAAGGAGGGCACATTTTTCAGCTATTTTCACAGGGTTGCGCGGTTCGACCAGAAAACCGTTCTCCACATCCTTAATAATTTCAGGCAAGCCCCCAACTTTGGTAGTGACAACTGGAAGGCCCTTGTCGTGTCGAGTTATTATGTGCACCTCCTGCGCTCTCTTAGCCAAGTGCTTGGCTATGTTGTACGTAGCTATCTCGGTTTCAGCCAACCACTTGGGGGAAATAAAGAGACAAGAAAGACGATCTTCGTGTTAATTCTCATAAAATTTAGCCGGAAGTTTCATCTTTGTTATGTTATGGTCATAATATAATAAATAGTCGTCGTTGGCTTGTTATTTATCTCTACATCAGTTCGTAGGAACGCGTTGCCAAATTCAGGAGGTGTAATTGCAAGCGTTTACATCCTTTATCTTCTCGTACAAAAAGCCATCGGAATCTTCGCTAACTGACGATCTAGAGGCCACTTGTAAAAATGTCAAAGTTTTCGGGGAACTTCAAGTCAAGTATCTTGATTCTTGTGAGAAAATAACATTTAATTCTCCTCTTTGCAAAATGTTGCATAACTTAAAGTCGATATCCAATCGTGGATGCAACTTTTCATAATAACTTACGCGCTTTTTAGCTATGTGGAGACGTTCCGCGTTCAAGTCTATGCCTAGTACTTTACCTCCTAAGAGCGCAAAGATTATAGACTCCGTTCCAAAGCCGCAACCACAATCAAGTACATGTAATTGTTGTGCGTATATTCTGCTTTGGAGTAATAACTTAACAACATTCTTTATTCTCTGGGCAAAGTAATGTGCTCGTCTCAACGAGTTCTTACCTATCATGTCATGGTAATATTTATACAACAAGGCCGTTTCACGTTTAGAAAGATACTTTGTTGAACGTATGTGAAAGAGTAACTCTGCTCTTACCACTTCAAATAATCTCCTAGCGACACCATACGCATTGAAATCGTTCGAAATAATAATTTTCATAGACGACTAGACTAGCGATTTGCGCGCATTTAAATGTACGCTTTGAGCGTTTAATATTTCAACTATAAGCCTATGGTAGGAGTCCGTTATGCTACTTAGCCTTAAATGCGATACGCTTCGACGGGCATTTTCACCAAGTCTCCTTGCTAGATCCTTGTTGAGCAAAACAGTTTCTAGAGCCTCAGCAAGCAGGTCCTCGCGTTCGGGGGGGACAAGTATTCCGTTCACTCCGTCCTTGATGACGTCGGGGACCCCGCCCACGCTCGTGGTAACACAGGGTAGAGCGGCAGCCATGGCTTGAAGCAAGGCGTTAGGGAGCCCCTCAAACCGTGAGGGTAAGGCGAAGACCGAGGCCTCGCGCAAGAGCTCGGGCACCTTCGAGTGAGGCACAAAGCCCGTGAAGGTCACTTTTTCGAGTACCCCTAGTTCCTTGGCCAGACGTTGCAAGCGAGGCCTTTCAGGCCCGTCGCCCACTAAAATTAGCTTAGCTACTGGAAGTTTTTCTGCCAACTTGGCGAGGGCCCTGATAAGGAGGTCAACACCTTTTTGTGGAACCAACCTCCCTACGAATACTATATTGAAATTGTCGTATAAAGGGGTCACGGTGAAGAAATCATCGCTTACATAGTTAGGTATAAGACGTATCTTCTCACTCGGTACTCCTAATTCGAGCAACGCTCTCTTCATGTCGTAGTCAAGTACAATGTGATGTACGCTATTCTTCGTGGTCCTTGCAATAACCTTACTGAATAACACGTCCTTGAAAGACAAACGAAGCGACTTTATGAGATCTTTATCCACGTCGCTCTTAATCGTGAGATAGTCCGTCCCCGCCCACCTCACTATCACAGGCCTCTTCAACATATGACCATAAATCATGCAGGGCACGAGAGAGTGCCCCATAATTGCTATACACACGTCTGGTTTCACCTTTAACAACTCGATCAAAGCACCTAAGGAGAACAATAAAAGGGATCCAAAAGGGAGAAGTCGTCCACCAATATTGATTGAGTGCCTATAGACACCTTTATTAAAACCGCCTCTGAAGCTGGGCCCCTTAGCGGCTATCAAGTGGACTTCGAAACCTCTCTTGGCAAGACTTTGAGTAAGCTTATGACTAAATAGTTCCGCGCCTCCGACAACGTCCGGGTAGGCGAAGCCAGCGATCACGAAAGCGATTTTCAAGCCTTTAGTCAACTTCGAATTGCCCTTCCTCATGATGCGAGCATTACTTTTGGAGACAAACCTCCAGGTAAAGATTTCTGCGCCTCCAATACAATCCGGATACGTCGGGCCATCGACGATAAAAGCCATCTTCATGAAACGTCTTCGCCACCAAAACTTTCTGTTAAAGATGGTAGCACAAAGAATCCTAAGAGATAAACATAACCTTGCCATAGCGCATCAAATGTGAGGTTTTTCGGATGTTACAGCTAAAATGATTTTAGCGAGGTTCTAGCTACCAGTAAAGACTTGAATTTTGCCAGAGTCATACACCTTTCCCTTAGCATCTATAGTTTTTAGAAGTTGTCCCTCATCGACTCCTACGATTAATCCCAGCTTTTCGAGAGCTCCCTCTCTATACACAAAAATGGCATTTTTATGATTGAGATGATCCATTATGTCTTTTTCGTTTACTATTAAACCATAAGAACCTATTAATGTAATATTGACAGCTCCCTCATTGGCTAGGACTTTGGCTTCCCCTTGTGTAATGCTATAGTATAAGATCATTCCAGCCCTCCAATCAATTAATATTGAGTTGCCCTTAGTCATCAATGACAGGTGCTCCAAACTGCCTGCTTCGCCGTAGGTTGGCGGTGCTTTTTGGCCGGGCCAGCCAGGTTGCCCTAAGGGAGCATAGTCCGGGGTGTAAAGACCGCCGAAGACAATGCCCAATATCATAGTAACAATGACTAAACTTACAAAAACTTTCCCCACAATACCACGTGTATAAACAACGTATAAGCCTACGCTAGCGAGAATCGCAAGAATAATGAAGGCTGAAAGTCCCAAATATCTCTCTAATACGAGGTACGGGTTAAAGGTATAGCCTATAAGGGCTATAGCCACAGATATAATTCCGTTGAAGAATATAGTATTAACCACGTTCTTTCTCAAATAGGCTACCTCTTTACAGACACTCCATCCGACGAAGGCAAATACCAATGAGATACATAGGGCAGAATAGCTCAATGCGACATTGTACCATGGTACTGGAGCCAACGTCTCAGCGCTCCTTGAAATAGCTCTACCACCTATCAAATTTATTAACAAACTCCATATACTACGTGAACCTTGTATGATGACTTCTATAACGGTTGTATAAACCCAGTAGGCTAACGTAACCACAATAGCTGTTCTTAACACCTTTCCGATCAGCTTTGTGGTGCCACCTTCGGATTCCCTTGGGAAGAAAGATGTTAGGAGCCAAAATGATAAAAAGGTGATAAACCATAGCGTAACTCCTCCATGCGCTAAAACCATGGCAACCGATAATGGCAAAGTAGCCATGTACGCAGACTTCGAATTTTTTTGAAAAGATATGAGTAGAAGGATGGAAAGCATCAAGGCAACAGCATAGGCCTGCGGTATGGGCTCTAAACTCCACGTAACTATCAGAGGGCTGAGGACGACGAGAAACGACGCAAACAAAGGTATTCTGGCAGACGCGCCGCTTGAGGCATTCTTCTTCGATTCAATCAATCTCCTAGTAATCAGCAATAATGACAACAAAACTACAAACAAGTATTCCAATCCAATAAATCCTGTTGTCCACCTGACATCCATACCAGTTAGCAAGCTATATATGGAGTACGTGAGGCTTACAAGTGGTATCGGATAAGCTGGATGCGCTTGGGATGGGATGTAGCCGCTCTCTTGGATTTTCACTGAGTATATGATGTCCCTCCAAGTATCATTGCCCAAGGACGGAGGGAAGAAAGCATACGTCGAAGCGAGGAACGTCATCACGAAAGCGAGCATCGTAGCAATTGATATACTCGATTTATTGCTATTTAGAGTATAGCGTTTAAGTATGCTAAAAACATGCCCAATCCCATAAGCGTAAGAGTCGAAAAGGATCTCGCGCCATTCAGTTGCACATCGATTATTAAAGAAAGAATAGACAAAAGGAGAACCAAAAACGAGGCAAAAGTTAAAACTTTGCTTTCAGAACTACCAGCTTCCACAGGCCTGATAAAAAGGCAGGTCATTGTGGATATTATAAGCAAAAGTGATGAAAACGCCGTAAGAATTTTAAGTATTGGGCTCACTATGTGGCTAAATGCTGTGTAGAATAACAAAGCCGTTGCTACTAAACCAAAAGATCCAAATAAAAGATAAAATCGAGCGGCCTTGCTACTCATTTAAGATCACTTAAGATCACTAATTCTACTCACAGTACCGCCAAATCAAATGTTTCAACATAATTTCCTAATCATGAAAAATACCTTTAGTAGCTCCGCCTTTATTTTCGTGATTTCAAATTTCTTTAGAATGGTATCTCTGAGTTTTGACCAATATCGAGTAGATGTTCCTTGAGCATGTCTAGAATCAACTTTATGCAATCAATGAGCTCTCCAATATCTCCCGGCAAAAAAGCATCTCTTCCGCGAATGTTCCTTCAACTATTTCGGGCACTCCACTAACTCTTGATGCTATCGGCACGACGTCCATGTAAAATTCTTTGATCCCTTTCTCCTTTGCATATTTTATTGCTTCCCAGATTAGCAATCTGTTAGCACAACCAATTAAAATAGCTTTTTTCCCTATTCACTTCTAATTGCTTTGAAGTTGTCCGTAACCATCTCATATGCGCCTGCAAAGTATCAACACTATTTGTGCTAAACTCGGTATCTTGGATATCAAGTTATCTAGGTATTTGAATATTGAAGGAAGGTTATGATATGAAACCCCCTTTCCCAAGTAGCTCTTCATCATTTTTATGACAAATTCCGGGGTAGTTATCTCGGGTGCCTTGAAACCGTGCCTCGGTATCCTGGAGGAATTCCACATCAGGTCGCAGAGACCAAAGGCCGTGTACAGTTGCAGGCATAGAAAAGGCGTGTCACGTGCATGCAAGGACGCGTATACGATTGGGTAGAGAGCGTAGTCTCCGAAGCCGCACTGGGGAGAACGTGGGATAAGTGTAGGCCTCGCCGTCGCTTTTGATCGTGGGCTCAAAAGGTAACCCGAAGTTCGATGAAAAGCCTAGCACGATCAAGACTATCGGGATCATAAGCAAGAACTTCTTGGTCACAAAATTACATAGCTTTTTGTATGTCGTGGCTATACTTAGCGAGAGGAGGAAGCTTGTCACGGCGATTGCTCTAATGCTTGATATAAGCGATCCTACACCCGCCCAGCCGATCGCCCACGTAGGATACGAGGTCACGAGGAGGAGCACCAGCCTCCTCTCATCGTCGTTTAGAGCTTTTCTCTTACATACTAAGGCGATCGTGTGCAGTAGAGCAATGGCTAATATCAGAACTACTTTGGTGTGAGTGCTTATTAAGTAGAGGAAGAGATCTGTGATGCTCAACCCTCTAACCTCCATGGCCTTGCCTGCAATTACCACTTCCTCTGCATACAATGAAGAGAGCATGTGAATTGCTGCTTTGACAAAGGCGTTGAACAAGGAAACATCCACGCAAACCTCGTAGACGATAAAAGCGAGCAATAATGGAGCTATCGGCGCTATCAATTTTTTGAGGACGGCCTTGGTGCCGACTTCCCTGCGTCGTGGCTCCATAATCAACAAGATCGCTGTGGTAATAAACAGGTAGGCTACAACTATGACTACCGTTGACAGATGCGTGACTAATAGTCCGAGCAACGCCACGAGGAGGAGCACGGTGGTCCTGTTGAGCCTCTCGTCCTCTTTAATAAACTGTCTCAAGAAGAGATATGAGATGAAGCCAACGTATACGAATCCCAGCCCTTGACCGCAAAAACTATCAGGTAAATATATCGACATCGTGAAGATCGCCAAGAGCCAGAGAACGTCGCCAAGGCCTACCCTTTCTTGTTTCAGGTGCCCAAGCCCCTTTAAAGTCGCCATAAGAAATAAGACATAGCCTAAGTACCCCACTACGAGCACTGCGTTCATGCTCCACCCGAGGTTCAGCGAGGAAACTATGCTAAGTGTAGCGGGCAGGATACCGTTTCCGGGGTGGAAACCGTATGAGCTTGAGTAATACAAGTTCCCGGCCGTGTCGACGTGTCCCTTCTCGATAATCCACTTCGCGAACGAGTAATGCGCCGCGCTATCCCACGGACCAATGATGTTCAATGCGTTCGGATATTTTAAGACGGGTAGGAGAACCACCAAAAAGACTTGAACGGATAAGGAAAAGATGACAGAGGCCCAGTTACGAAATAGTATATATGAAAGCATGCTCAGCGCGAGGATTGTAATCGTTGTCTCCCAAAATATTCCCTCAAGTGGCCAAACGTCTATGAATTGGCGAGAGCTCTCTATTAGGAAGACCATGTAAGAAGTTAAAGTGATCATCGTAGCTAATATGGCCAAAAGGCCTTTATACTCTAAGCAAGGCATTCGATTCATTGAGGTATCAATCCGTTTTGTTTTATTTGTTTTCTATGGTATCTCCACACTTTTTGTCAACGCATAAGTAAACGACAAAACTGTACAACAAGACGTTCAAAGATGCCACAATGTATTCTTCAGGCCTTAGGATGCCGTAGCTAGTCAGCTGTAGAGGGCTTGCACACGACCCTCAAGCGCTTGGACCGCAAGTACTTGGCCAAGTAGCTAAGCCTTCTGTAGGCAGCCTCAGTTTTACTGATGACTACACACTAAAAGCACATCGATTCTCTTCACGTCCCGAAACCTTCATTACATAAGTGTCTTGTCCTTCTTTGCCCCCAAGATCCTGAGCTTTTACCCTTACCCCTCAAAAGTCGAGCGAATGCGGGCCCTTCTTCGCAAGCAGAATGTAATTTCCCAGTCTTTCCTCAGCCTCCACGCCCTTTAGTAGAGACATGCGATGTTCAAAATGAAGGTCCGCGCAGAGCGCAACGATGTTGCCTTTACTGAATATAATATCGCTCGCCGCGATAGCGCTTGAAGAGAGGAAGATGTCGCCCCCAAGTAATGTGAGCTTCTCAGCAGTGTAAACAGAGCGCGCACAGAACCGAGCAGAACGAGAAAGAGACTTGGACATTACCAAGAGAGACGTGGACTCTCTTCAAGTGCAACATGAACACTAAACTAAACAGAAACTACAATGATAGTAGAAGTGAACAGAAGACTTCCTGACGGGGCCGTGTCATTATTGAGCGTGTCCGTCACGTCCGTCTCCTTGAGATAGCTTGTGCATCGTTGAGCGTAACAACTAATGGCGCTTGACGATTTTTACTCGGTGCTGAGTAAACGCATAGCCAAGCACTACATTGGAAAACTTACTCCAGCACACTTTCTAATTTACGTAAAGTCCTCTTTCTATCGTATTTCTCGGCAGAGAGCATCACGGCGCTAGCATTAAGCCTTGCCGCTTTAACAACGCCTTCTGCCAGTTTTGCCGTGTCGGGGTAGCGTGCTTTATACCCGTTGACCCCATCAATGATAAATTCCCGAGCCCATGGCAGGTCGTATGCAACCACCGGTATCCCGAGCGCCTGAGCCTCCATGACTGCTAAAGGAGCCCCTTCGTATAGGCTTGGATGCAACAGCACGTCCACGTACTTCGCCATCAAGGATAGCAATTTGGACCTTTCGACGAAACCAAACAGCCTTACGTTCTTCAGCAATTTTCTCCTTTTCAAATAATGCTCTAGCCATGGTTCAAGAGGGCCCTTTCCGAACACCCACAACTCAACATCTTTTCGGTAGCCTCTTTCTGTTAAGTCCTCCACGGCTTTGACGGCCTGCGTAACCCCCTTCACGTAGTACAGCCTGCCTATGTAGGCGATGATTATTTTCCCTCTTCTAGCTCTTCCTACTTTTTGTCTAAGCTCAACGAGGTCCTCGAATTCCACTCCTGGATAGACTACAACGCCGCGACGACGCAAATCCTTGACCTCGTCTCCGAAAAGAGACTCATATTCCTCGACTACGTGGTCTGCTACGAAGACATAACGGTCACTTGTGAACATGTCTTTTCTAATCAAGTGATTAACTAAAGGGGCTTGCACGTAATATGCGAGTTCTTCTAAGCTTATCTCTTTCAAAACATCCCACGTAACATGATGGAAGAAAGTCAAGAGGGAATATGGAGAGCCATGGAATACCGTAATGACGTTTGTAACATTCTTGAATCCTTTAAGACACTTTATGCTGAGCCATGTCAATAAGTTGTTTGATAAAACAATAACTTTGTATCTATTCAACAACATTTTTAAGTAATTTCTAGAAAAGACAGCGTATAACAGCCACCTTGGAGGTATACCAGGGAAGTATACCCTCATCACGGTTAACTTTTCGTTGATCTTTTCTACGCTAACTCTTTCATAAATGCCAGCTTTTCCTGCTACCACAAAAACTCTCCAACCAGAAGAAGAAAGCCATTCTGCGACTTGCTTAGAGAATGTAGCTCCTCCTCCAAAAACATATGGTGGATATTCGTTAGTTAACAGAGTTACCACGCTGTTTCTTGCGCGCATACTCTTTTCCATTATCGCACCTTAAATATCACTTGTTAAGAGCATTCCCCTATTAGGGTTACTTATTTTGGCCGATGAGAGGAAATACGATGTTCATAAACGCTTCAGCGAGAACCCCTTAGTCATGCACATCTTACTTGGTAAATCCATGTAAATATAAAGTTAATTTAATTCTGCTTTGCGAAGTTAGTCGATGCTGTAATTCTTTAAGCCAAGCATGACATTCTACATCAATAACCTAATGTATAAGGGCTTCTTTCCTATAAAACATGTTAATGGTCTACCAATTTCATGCTTTAAACCTTATCGCAAACCAATACTCCTTTTTATGGTTTCTTAGAGTTGTGGCGACCAAGGCTTTCCATAGCGTTAGTAATAGCCATGTCGGAGATGGGCCTATGGACCTTATCCACTTCTCTAAGGCGAGCTTCGTGTCAACATGGTTTCTTACGACCTTTACGTAAAAGCCCTTCTCCCTTAAACTTTTAATTATCTTATCCACGCCCGTAAACCCATAGACCTGAGGGTGGATTTCCATCACTATGGAGTCCACGCGCTCCAACCAGTCGTTGTTACTTGTTAAAACTTCTAGCTCTGCTCCTTCTATATCCATTTTGACTAGGTCTACGCTATCTAGACCGGCATCATCCATTATCTCCTGCATCGTCGTAGCCTTTACCCTTTCTTTCATCCCTATCCACTCTATTTCGGCTAAGCCGGGCCTTGAAGCTACGGCAACGCGAACTGGATAGACGTACTTCTCAACGTTGTTG
>Ga0326760_1000503_pt1 | contig 20565 bp, 15 predicted proteins | sample GCREP_S_FD_207668 | JGI IMG/M metagenome (GOLD analysis project Ga0326760, IMG submission 207668) | Hot spring sediment microbial communities from Geyser Creek Basin, Yellowstone National Park, WY, United States - GCR.EP_S | ecosystem: Environmental > Aquatic > Thermal springs > Near-boiling... | reverse complement strand
CAACTCCACACGGTGAATTAGAAACCAGTAGTCAGCAGGTCAGGCAGGTCAGGCAGGTAGTTAGCCTTTCAACTCCACACGGTGAATTAGAAACCCCTGGGGGGACTGGGCACTGCGACACTGCAAGTCACTTTCAACTCCACACGGTGAATTAGAAACGTTGATTTACCATTTATCCGGGCTCGATTGTAAGCCCTTTCAACTCCACACGGTGAATTAGAAACGGAGCTTTGATAGCTTTAATAGGAATAAAGTTTATCAACTTTCAACTCCACACGGTGAATTAGAAACATTGACCCGCTCCCACAGACATACTCCACGCACCGCCCGCTCTTTCAACTCCACACGGTGAATTAGAAACTTTATGAAAGAGAACAATCTTTCTTCTCTTTGTCCTGCTTTCAACTCCACACGGTGAATTAGAAACTCGTCTTCAGGCAACGACCATATCACCCTCGACAAAGCCTTTCAACTCCACACGGTGAATTAGAAACAGGAAGGGCAAGTCTTCTTTGCTGACTATTTGACCTTCTTTCAACTCCACACGGTGAATTAGAAACTGTAATAGGGTAATGGACGAATTGAAGCAGAGAAACCTTTCAACTCCACACGGTGAATTAGAAACAGAGAGGTATTTTTGAGGAATAGGGAAGGGTTTGAGAATCTTTCAACTCCACACGGTGAATTAGAAACTGAAGAAACACCTGCACGAGTATCGTTGTTGTCAATGCTTTCAACTCCACACGGTGAATTAGAAACACATTGATACTACATTCAGGTATTTGACCCCACGGAGGTAGCTTTCAACTCCACACGGTGAATTAGAAACTGTGTTTTTAGGGGATGCGTTTAAGGAGCGGTTGCATAGCTTTCAACTCCACACGGTGAATTAGAAACCCTTTTGGTAGACCTCAGAAACCAACTCAATAATTCTTTCAACTCCACACGGTGAATTAGAAACCTTTTTAGTTCACATGCCATGTTAGTAGTCTGTTATAATGAAACTTTCAACTCCACACGGTGAATTAGAAACAGTTATAGCATGGCTTGGATGGCAAATCGCTGTCGAGCTTTCAACTCCACACGGTGAATTAGAAACGGTAGCCCAGCCGTCAGGCTTGACATTCAAGCAAGGCTTTCAACTCCACACGGTGAATTAGAAACCTTGAACCTAAGCCGGCAAGACGGCACTAAAAAAGGGCTTTCAACTCCACACGGTGAATTAGAAACGTTTTGTGTATCTTTTTTTCGTCCCGGAGACATACAACTTTCAACTCCACACGGTGAATTAGAAACAGCTGGGCTCGCCATGTGGGAAATATCGGTATCATTCCTTTCAACTCCACACGGTGAATTAGAAACAAATGTCTCACCCAATTTAGGGCCCTGATTAGGGCCCCTTTCAACTCCACACGGTGAATTAGAAACACACAGAGTCCTAAGGTTTTTGAAGTTTTGTGAGCAAACTTTCAACTCCACACGGTGAATTAGAAACTCAAGCCTGACGGCTGGGCTACCGCCCAGGCAAAATAACTTTCAACTCCACACGGTGAATTAGAAACATTTGCGCAGGAAGCATCAATGCAGTCTCAAGAATGAGCTTTCAACTCCACACGGTGAATTAGAAACCCCCGAAGGAAGAATTAAGAAAAAGAAAAAAAGACGACTTTCAACTCCACACGGTGAATTAGAAACAATAACCCCTAAAATAAAAAAAGCCCCCTCAGATGAGCTTTCAACTCCACACGGTGAATTAGAAACTCATTCCCAAAAGGTGTCATCAACGTTGGCGTCAAACTTTCAACTCCACACGGTGAATTAGAAACCAAGCAATGATTGCATTGAAATCTTTCACCCAGAACACTTTCAACTCCACACGGTGAATTAGAAACACATCTGTATAAGTATCAGTGTAGTGAATGTGGAACTTTCAACTCCACACGGTGAATTAGAAACTCGCCAAGAAAAACTACTCGCTGACAACTATATTTCCTTTCAACTCCACACGGTGAATTAGAAACCATATGCTTTCAATAATGGCAACAAATCCGCAAACTCCTTTCAACTCCACACGGTGAATTAGAAACTGTTTAACTTTCACAATGACTCATGATTAATCCTCCCTCTTTCAACTCCACACGGTGAATTAGAAACTGATGGATCCGGATAATGTTAATTTTAAAGAAGGTACTTTCAACTCCACACGGTGAATTAGAAACTTGAATTGTTTTGTCAAGAATGTTGTTTAGTTGTTTAGCTTTCAACTCCACACGGTGAATTAGAAACTTTGGTTATGGGTTTGGTTATAGGTATGGCTATGGGTTCTTTCAACTCCACACGGTGAATTAGAAACCCAGACGCATTAAGTTTGTGAAATTTTTCACATACCTTCTTTCAACTCCACACGGTGAATTAGAAACTGCTGAAGCTATAGTTGAATTGGAAAAAGATGATTTAAAAATTTCTTTCAACTCCACACGGTGAATTAGAAACTTTAGCTGAGAATACGGAAATTGAATTGTTTAGTTTTGCTTTCAACTCCACACGGTGAATTAGAAACGGGGTACTTGACATTTTGAAAAAAGATGTTATATTATCTTTCAACTCCACACGGTGAATTAGAAACGTTTGTTGAGAAGTACTTAGAAGAAGGCGCAAGTTATATCTTTCAACTCCACACGGTGAATTAGAAACGTGTTGTGGACATTGTATTGGAGAATGGGGATTTTATTGCTTTCAACTCCACACGGTGAATTAGAAACAAAAAATGCATTCTTATATTGAGTAAATGACAATTCACTTTCAACTCCACACGGTGAATTAGAAACCTTCCCTCCTCTTTAGTTTTGTTTCCCTACCCGGAGCTTTCAACTCCACACGGTGAATTAGAAACGTATATTAGAACTAATTTACAAAATCTTGATCTGTCTTTCAACTCCACACGGTGAATTAGAAACGATACTTGACATTTTAAAAAAGTATGTTATCTTTATCTTTCAACTCCACACGGTGAATTAGAAACCCCATTCACAGCCACAAAAGTTGTTCTGAGAGAATTTCTTTCAACTCCACACGGTGAATTAGAAACAAATAAAGGAAAAAGAAGACAACAAATGGGATTGGGATCTTTCAACTCCACACGGTGAATTAGAAACATTAGAAACTTTAAACTATCAATCAAAAGGATTAACGACTTTCAACTCCACACGGTGAATTAGAAACCAAAAGAGTTTATATATTCATGGGAACAATCGCAAAATCTTTCAACTCCACACGGTGAATTAGAAACTTACCTTGATTTTTCTGACCTTTCCAGCACCTACTTCTTTCAACTCCACACGGTGAATTAGAAACGTTATTTTCTGATTTGGAAGCTATAAGAACATTGTTAGCTTTCAACTCCACACGGTGAATTAGAAACAAGGTTCAAGCTTGATAGGTTTATACTGGGCTTCAGGACTTTCAACTCCACACGGTGAATTAGAAACACTTAATTCCGCTTGAAGGATTTTACACGAGGGCTGACTTTCAACTCCACACGGTGAATTAGAAACAGAAACTAAGAATGAAGGGAATTGTTTATTTGAATTGGGATGAGCTTTCAACTCCACACGGTGAATTAGAAACAAGGTTAAATTTTTCGATGAAAAGTTCATACAGTTTGCTTTCAACTCCACACGGTGAATTAGAAACCCACTATACCAAGCTTATCCAAAACCTCCTCAATAGCTTTCAACTCCACACGGTGAATTAGAAACAGGTAATTGATTGTGATGATTGTAAGGCATACAAGTTCCTTTCAACTCCACACGGTGAATTAGAAACCATAAGGCAACAACATGTCTCGAAAATCGCAGGGTAAACTTTCAACTCCACACGGTGAATTAGAAACATACAAGGACTATATAATTTATTGGAACATAGACGGCTTTCAACTCCACACGGTGAATTAGAAACAAGTTTAGGGTTAGTGGAGGGTCCTGTATTTTGGGGCTTATTTTGCTTTCAACTCCACACGGTGAATTAGAAACTGAAATTAGTATAGAAAATGAAACAATAGAAGGTCGCACTTTCAACTCCACACGGTGAATTAGAAACTGAAAGACTAACCCGTATAATAAAAGTAGTTCACATGACCAAGCACTTTCAACTCCACACGGTGAATTAGAAACCAGTGAGGTTAGAATTATGCTTTGAGTGTTACGCTAAAAAACTTTCAACTCCACACGGTGAATTAGAAACATGTTCACAAGATAAGATCTTTATTCAAAAAAAATTGCTTTCAACTCCACACGGTGAATTAGAAACATTGTTTTAGGATAGGATGGTTTTTCTGCGATGAGTGCGCTTTCAACTCCACACGGTGAATTAGAAACTTATCATTCGCAATATTTTTTTGAAAATGTTGCTAATCTTTCAACTCCACACGGTGAATTAGAAACCGAGCGGGCGTTTATGCAGTGATGAAGTTGTTTGAGTTGCCTTTCAACTCCACACGGTGAATTAGAAACCCGGATTCGTTGAAGAATGAGTTTTTAGAGAGGTGTTATGAGTTACTTTCAACTCCACACGGTGAATTAGAAACGAAGACATTAGAGGAGAATATATCCGTGATGTAATGCTTTCAACTCCACACGGTGAATTAGAAACTTTTACGAATAAAATAAATTTGAAAGGTTCATTCAAACTTTCAACTCCACACGGTGAATTAGAAACCAGCTCAGCTTGATTTGATGTATGCACAGAAGAAAGCTCCTTTCAACTCCACACGGTGAATTAGAAACAGTAACTGCTTAATCAAATACGCCTGCGCCATAAAACTTTCAACTCCACACGGTGAATTAGAAACCAAAATAGAATAAAAAAAAACCTAGGATCCATATGGACCCTCTTTCAACTCCACACGGTGAATTAGAAACGCTTCAGCAAGCAAAACCGATCCGACTTCACCAGCTAACTTTCAACTCCACACGGTGAATTAGAAACTTGTCCCCTTATACTCAAGATATTTCCCAAAGCAAATTAACTTTCAACTCCACACGGTGAATTAGAAACTCTATATTTGACTTACTTAATAATTCTAGAAGCATCAAACTTTCAACTCCACACGGTGAATTAGAAACCTACAAACCTACAAACCGGAACCCCTCTGGGGCGGGGCAGCTTTCAACTCCACACGGTGAATTAGAAACGGTTTTCCCCCTTCCCTTCCTTGCAAAAATTTAGAACTTTCAACTCCACACGGTGAATTAGAAACACGATATCAACAGTGTCTTTATAGTGATCTTGAAGCATTACTTTCAACTCCACACGGTGAATTAGAAACAAAGATGTTGTATTATAACAAAAAAAACTAAGAAGGGGGCTTTCAACTCCACACGGTGAATTAGAAACTTATCATAAATGTTTTTTGAAAATCAATTGTTTTTAACTTTCAACTCCACACGGTGAATTAGAAACTGAACCTCTCCGGGAAGGAGAAAAACAAAAAAAGGGCTTTCAACTCCACACGGTGAATTAGAAACCGAAGTAGACGGATTAGATATCAAACTAAAAAATGTGGTCCTTTCAACTCCACACGGTGAATTAGAAACTTCTGTTAAATTTGAATATGCAAAATTGTATTTGTTTTTCTTTCAACTCCACACGGTGAATTAGAAACTAAGCTTTTGCGAATCTCTCTTTTAACTCGTCCCTCACTTTCAACTCCACACGGTGAATTAGAAACATGTGCATTATTGCTATATAATTTTTAATGAAAATGAAATTGTCTTTCAACTCCACACGGTGAATTAGAAACTCCAAATCTTCCCAGGAAGGAAAAACTAGAAAAAAAGCTTTCAACTCCACACGGTGAATTAGAAACACGATTAAAAAAACAAGGCAGAGGATCAATTTTAAAACTTTTTCAACTCCACACGGTGAATTAGAAACCTGAAAAATTTGAATCTTTAAGAAAGCGGAAGGGTCATCTTTCAACTCCACACGGTGAATTAGAAACTTGTATTTATGAGATTGATAATCTTGTTGAGTGCCATGATTGCTTTCAACTCCACACGGTGAATTAGAAACACGTATTCGGGCAGTGAGGGTATGATGAGGGGAAAAAGCTTTCAACTCCACACGGTGAATTAGAAACTTAGAAGAAGCAAAAAAGATTCTAAATTCTTCTCCTCAACTTTCAACTCCACACGGTGAATTAGAAACAAGTTATAGCTAACCCCTGTTGAAAATTCCTCACACTTTCAACTCCACACGGTGAATTAGAAACATTTGAGTTAGTTCAGAAAGAAGAAGGGTTAGCGACTTTCAACTCCACACGGTGAATTAGAAACAGGATGATGTGGTGCAGTTGAGTAGTAAGGACGAGGTTCTTTCAACTCCACACGGTGAATTAGAAACTTATAACCGCCTCCTCAACCGCCTTCTCCGTCACCTCTTTCAACTCCACACGGTGAATTAGAAACACCACTTGACTCACATTAGCAACAGGAATCATATCCTTTCAACTCCACACGGTGAATTAGAAACTTGAGGGGAGCTCGAAAAAAGAAAAAATTAAAAAAAACTTTCAACTCCACACGGTGAATTAGAAACTTAAGGAAGCCCGTCCCAGTAAAGTTGTTGAAGAGACTCTTTCAACTCCACACGGTGAATTAGAAACGGAGATTCCCCAGCCTCATGCGGTCCTCTGGGGTGAGCTTTCAACTCCACACGGTGAATTAGAAACGAAAAAGGGAAAATTTTATTTTTTATTCTTTCGGCGTTATCTTCTTTCAACTCCACACGGTGAATTAGAAACTACCTCTGACAGTGTTCATGGAGGCGACTCCTCCTCCTTTCAACTCCACACGGTGAATTAGAAACGCCTCAAATCACCTGGAACTGTGTCTCTCAATACCTGCTTTCAACTCCACACGGTGAATTAGAAACGGGGCGTCCTTTTGTTGGGTATTCGGGCAAGATTTTGCTTTCAACTCCACACGGTGAATTAGAAACGATTTCCTTCTTTATCCACAACAACATACAATACAAACCTTTCAACTCCACACGGTGAATTAGAAACCGTTCTGGTAGTATATGGGAGGCGTTGTTAGATATACTTTCAACTCCACACGGTGAATTAGAAACGGAGGTGAGGGGGATTATGGGTATGGGAGGGTATGAGCTTTCAACTCCACACGGTGAATTAGAAACACGAGTGGTTGAGGCAGGTAGGTGTTGAGGTGAGTTCGACCTTTCAACTCCACACGGTGAATTAGAAACTGGGAAATTCTAAGAGAGATGGGTTTTAGTGAGGAAGAATCTTTCAACTCCACACGGTGAATTAGAAACTTGGTTTAAGTAAAAATTAAGTTAGACCCAGGGTCTATGCTTTCAACTCCACACGGTGAATTAGAAACTTGGTTGGTCCACTCAGAGGTGGACCAAGTGGTCCAAGCTTTCAACTCCACACGGTGAATTAGAAACTGATTGTCTTGCAAGATGATTTTATTACAAATGGGCGCTTTCAACTCCACACGGGGAATTAGAAACTATTATCAAAGAAGGTTACTATGAATCAGAATCAGAACTTTCAACTCCACACGGTGAATTAGAAACTTTTTTTCTGGGGTCAGGTCAGCAGGTCAGCAGGTCTTTCAACTCCACACGGTGAATTAGAAACTGTTATATAGGTTATTCTTTTTGCTGTTGTTAAATCCTTTCAACTCCACACGGTGAATTAGAAACCAATTTGAACCTGACAAAGTGTATTTTAATTCAGATTCTTCTTTCAACTCCACACGGTGAATTAGAAACTTAGAGGTTAAAAAAGGAACTTATTGTTGTTTTGTTTGGATTACTTTCAACTCCACACGGTGAATTAGAAACCCTGGGACTTGGGGAGATTTTGATACTTGGGAAGATTTGTTCTTTCAACTCCACACGGTGAATTAGAAACTTTTTTTGATAGGGGGTAAGTTATGAATAGGATTTTCTTTCAACTCCACACGGTGAATTAGAAACTTGGGGTGAGTGTAAAAAGGAGTAAGGGATGGGTGAGCTTTCAACTCCACACGGTGAATTAGAAACAGGTTCAGTTGAAGGGTAGGGGTGTTGAGGAGGTGTTGCTTTCAACTCCACACGGTGAATTAGAAACCTACTCACCTGACCCCATACCCTTCACTCCCATCTGCAAGCTTTCAACTCCACACGGTGAATTAGAAACTTGTACTTGATTTTATTGCTAGGAGGTGGGTGGTATGACTTTCAACTCCACACGGTGAATTAGAAACGGATTACTCCAAAGATGCACAACCCCACCTACTACCGCTTTCAACTCCACACGGTGAATTAGAAACATGCAAGTGGTAAATTTTATACACCTGCAACAAAAGGTCTTTCAACTCCACACGGTGAATTAGAAACCAAAACCTCTAACATGGCTACCACCTATGCCAAATATACAACTTTCAACTCCACACGGTGAATTAGAAACGCCTTGTCAAAAAAAACTTGCCAAAAAATTAAAAGAACTTTCAACTCCACACGGTGAATTAGAAACTGAAATTAGAGTTGTGCTTTGAGTGTTATGCTAAAAAACTTTCAACTCCACACGGTGAATTAGAAACTGCTGGAATTGCGGGGCACTCGACTGGGATAGAGCTCCTTTCAACTCCACACGGTGAATTAGAAACCCACCTCCTCATTTTTTTTATTTTGCCAAACAAAAAACTTTCAACTCCACACGGTGAATTAGAAACCTGTGGGGGAGGTGGGGTTTGAGGTAGGGTTCGAGGTTGCTTTCAACTCCACACGGTGAATTAGAAACAGGGTTATGACTTTGTCAATGCGGTTCAAGATTTCTGACTTTCAACTCCACACGGTGAATTAGAAACTTCGTTAGTAAGGGATAAGGTATCTCAGAAGAAGTATCTTTCAACTCCACACGGTGAATTAGAAACCATCTCTCCCCTCAATCATGGCTACACCTCCTCCGTTTCTTTCAACTCCACACGGTGAATTAGAAACGATGAAAGAATTAACGAGCTACTGGATGAAATGTTTGACTTTCAACTCCACACGGTGAATTAGAAACACGACCTAGTGAGAGATTTATTGATCTCAATAATGCAGCTTTCAACTCCACACGGTGAATTAGAAACAAATGCCAAAAAATTAAAAGAAAGGGGGTGGTAGTCACTTTCAACTCCACACGGTGAATTAGAAACCCAATTTGTTTAGGAAAATTGTGAAAGAAGTTGCAACTTTCAACTCCACACGGTGAATTAGAAACGATGAAGACTGCAATATTCAACAATTTGAGATTAATAACTTTCAACTCCACACGGTGAATTAGAAACATTCATAATCTTCTTTCTTTCTGCCCGCCCCTTCGAGGGCTTTCAACTCCACACGGTGAATTAGAAACTGATTTTGGAACGGGATATAATGGTTTGATTTATTTGACTTTCAACTCCACACGGTGAATTAGAAACGGAGGTTTCCGCAGTTGAAGGTAGCGATTGATGATTTCTTTCAACTCCACACGGTGAATTAGAAACTTAGAAACGTGACTAAATAGGTCATCATATCCTCCATTGCTTTACTTTCAACTCCACACGGTGAATTAGAAACCAAGAGGTGAAGTCTCCTCAGACGACGGATGAGTTGGTCTTTCAACTCCACACGGTGAATTAGAAACCCACCTCACTAAAATTTAATTTCGCAATTTTCATTTCTTTCAACTCCACACGGTGAATTAGAAACATAACCTCTCAAAAAACTTTTGACAAGAAAAAAGAAAAACTTTCAACTCCACACGGTGAATTAGAAACAGGTTTTTCGAAGGGGGTGCCTGAAAGCATGATTTTGTCTTTCAACTCCACACGGTGAATTAGAAACGTCGTTGTAGTCGTCGTCAGTCCAACCGCTGATGGACTTTCAACTCCACACGGTGAATTAGAAACGAAGTAATATTTTGATTCTCTTTTGTGGGAAAATTGGCTTTCAACTCCACACGGTGAATTAGAAACCCACAGAGACGAGATGACATATCATGAAAACGATTATCTTTCAACTCCACACGGTGAATTAGAAACTGTAGTTCCTGCGACCGAATACGGCACTATGGCAGTACTTTCAACTCCACACGGTGAATTAGAAACAGTTCAGCTAAGTTCCTTTTCATGGTGAAAATAAAAAACTTTCAACTCCACACGGTGAATTAGAAACGTCCTCATCTAAAAGCACTAATGTTATATTGTTAAATCTGCTCTTTCAACTCCACACGGTGAATTAGAAACAATTATTATCAAATCAAGAGATAATTTTATCATGAACTTTCAACTCCACACGGTGAATTAGAAACCTGTTGTGAAAGGAGAAGGAGGGCAGGTGTATTTGACTTTCAACTCCACACGGTGAATTAGAAACAGCGAAGCAGCAAGGCGTAAGCCTTGCGCGAGCGACTTTCAACTCCACACGGTGAATTAGAAACATCTCGGTGCCGAAAATGTAGCCTACTTTAAGCTTTGTCCTTCTTTCAACTCCACACGGTGAATTAGAAACAAAAATTCAAGAGGCCTAATGTCAAGGTGTAGGTGTTTCTTTCAACTCCACACGGTGAATTAGAAACTAAGTTGTCGTGGGCTAAGTGGAGTCAGGCGTATAGGACTTTCAACTCCACACGGTGAATTAGAAACATCTAAAACTCTTTTCGGTAAGCTCTTGTTTTTCAATCTTTCAACTCCACACGGTGAATTAGAAACACTAGTGATGTCTCTTTATGGTGATGTGAGGTTATGGACTTTCAACTCCACACGGTGAATTAGAAACCGCTATGAAAGGCGAGTATGTTCTTTTTGCTTATCGTGCTTTCAACTCCACACGGTGAATTAGAAACTTAAAAATCTTTGAGCAATACCGCCTCCTAATGTAACTTTCAATTCCACACGGTGAATTAGAAACCTATTTTTTGTTCAAGTTTTAGCTCGTCTATAATATACCTTTCAACTCCACACGGTGAATTAGAAACCTTAAAAACTTCAAACTATCAATCAAAAGGATTAACGACTTTCAACTCCACACGGTGAATTAGAAACTCATTAAATACAAAAATATGATAATTGGCATTAAAGACTTTCAACTCCACACGGTGAATTAGAAACTGGTATGAAAGAGAAGATGTAAAATTATCAAAAGAGCTTTCAACTCCACACGGTGAATTAGAAACATCTACGGTTTGCTAAGAGCGAAACACGGCATAATGCTTTCAACTCCACACGGTGAATTAGAAACATTTACTTATTTCGATTATGCGATGGCATAAAATCCCGTCTTTCAACTCCACACGGTGAATTAGAAACCCAGTGTTAGCAATCCTTCAATCTCTCGATAAAATTCCTTTCAACTCCACACGGTGAATTAGAAACTTAGTAGCGACGGATTGGGGGTTTGCGAGTTGGGATGTCTTTCAACTCCACACGGTGAATTAGAAACGGGTTAGATGAGGTGTTATCGGTTGTGAGTGGTAAGGCTTTCAACTCCACACGGTGAATTAGAAACGTGAAATACAAACGAGCCTAGGTTCGACGCTGAGTTTCTCTTTCAACTCCACACGGTGAATTAGAAACAATACAAAGTCGTTGCATAATCATTATCAAAATCAATCCTTTCAACTCCACACGGTGAATTAGAAACGTGGAGTAAAAAAGGAAGCATGAAAACAATGACACTACTTTCAACTCCACACGGTGAATTAGAAACTTTGCCATATATAACGACAAAATATCATATGATTTACCACACTTTCAACTCCACACGGTGAATTAGAAACGCGGTATATATAGCGTATCAAGTTGACAAAACAATTGAACTTTCAACTCCACACGGTGAATTAGAAACATGAACTTTGCAAAGAGGGCAAGCTTAAAAAGGCCCTTATCAACTTTCAACTCCACACGGTGAATTAGAAACCTGTTTTATACAAATAGCAACCAGGAACCTTATGAAACTTTCAACTCCACACGGTGAATTAGAAACCTTAATGTTTAGTGGTCATATATTGAGAAGAACAAGGACTTTCAACTCCACACGGTGAATTAGAAACTGAAGCAATTTGGTTGGCATTGGGTGATAATAGTTCCTTTCAACTCCACACGGTGAATTAGAAACACGCTCGAAAATAATATGTTTAAAGAAAAGCTAATTAGCTCTTTCAACTCCACACGGTGAATTAGAAACATAGCGACTACGATATTTGATGAGGGGATAGATGTAGCTCTTTCAACTCCACACGGTGAATTAGAAACGTCAATGCAAGTCTTATCATACCTACCTTAACTGTAGCCTTTCAACTCCACACGGTGAATTAGAAACGTAGATGATGTGCAGGTAGAGTTGCGTAAGTTGATGACTTTCAACTCCACACGGTGAATTAGAAACTGTTCATTACTGTTACGTGATTTTTAATAAAAATGAAGTTATCTTTCAACTCCACACGGTGAATTAGAAACGGAATACTGCTCCGACAACTCCATATGTAGGTCAATTGCTTTCAACTCCACACGGTGAATTAGAAACAAAAAGTTATATTGAAATATGTTCATTCAAAGTCAAGTCTTTCAACTCCACACGGTGAATTAGAAACGCGATTAATGCCGAGGAAATTTACTTCCTCGCTCATCATCTTTCAACTCCACACGGTGAATTAGAAACGATAATAGTAAATTGTTGGTATTATCTAATTTGACGGCTTTCAACTCCACACGGTGAATTAGAAACTATGATGAGGAGGCGTTAAAGTTTGCGGAGAATGTGCCTTTCAACTCCACACGGTGAATTAGAAACGGGTCAAGGGGATGAGGAACTGGAGATGAGGCTTGCCTTTCAACTCCACACGGTGAATTAGAAACGGCTTGTAAGAGCTTTTATGACTTCCTGTTAGATGACTTTCAACTCCACACGGTGAATTAGAAACCCAGAGGGGCAACCTGCCTCTCTATGTCTCGTTCACACCGCTTTCAACTCCACACGGTGAATTAGAAACTATAAGAGGGAGGGTAGGTGGAGATAATGTAGTAGTTGGCTTTCAACTCCACACGGTGAATTAGAAACTAATTTTTCGGTGGTGAATAATTTATATGGTTTACAAGCTTTCAACTCCACACGGTGAATTAGAAACCCCTTCCCTATCCCCTGCGTGTGGAAAGGAAGGGAAACTTTCAACTCCACACGGTGAATTAGAAACTTCGATATTTGTTATGATGATACGAAGTTGGTTTATCTTTCAACTCCACACGGTGAATTAGAAACTTTGTTTTGGTTTAATCGTTTTGAGTTTGTGTGTTTGCTTTCAACTCCACACGGTGAATTAGAAACGTTAGCGGGGATAAAGCCCCGCTAACTCTAAAAAAACTTTCAACTCCACACGGTGAATTAGAAACACAAGCTGAAGCAAGCAGAATTATTGACGCCTTAAAAAATCTTTCAACTCCACACGGTGAATTAGAAACCTGGTAGGTGTTTGATGTTTTTCCCGGCTATATGCCTTTCAACTCCACACGGTGAATTAGAAACTTTCCAGGGTAGGGAGGGGACGAGTTTTCCTTCTTCTTTCAACTCCACACGGTGAATTAGAAACTTTTTAAGCAAGGTGAGAAGGGTTTTTTTGACTGCTCCTCTTTCAACTCCACACGGTGAATTAGAAACCAGAAGCTAAAAAGGCACAAAAGGGAAGGAAAAGCAACTTTCAACTCCACACGGTGAATTAGAAACTTGAGGAGTTTGAGAGGTATAAAAGATTATATTTACTTTCAACTCCACACGGTGAATTAGAAACATGGTGAGCGTCATGCATTTGCACAGCGCTTAATTAGCGCTTTCAACTCCACACGGTGAATTAGAAACCTCTATCCTTGTAGGTAAACCCAAAACAGGTAAATCACTTTCAACTCCACACGGTGAATTAGAAACCTATCAAAAGAAAACTGTTTTTTCTCGAGTTCAGAGGAGAACTTTCAACTCCACACGGTGAATTAGAAACTTAAGTTGCTTGCTTGCTTTGGTTCTGGATTTAGCTTCTTTCAACTCCACACGGTGAATTAGAAACGTAGATTTTTTCGATGCAGCAACCCAACGCTTTGTAGCTTTCAACTCCACACGGTGAATTAGAAACTATCCAAGCGGGGATTGATAAGCAGTCCGTCTCCAATCTTTCAACTCCACACGGTGAATTAGAAACACCAAAGGGACCAGAAGCTAAAAAACAAGGAAAAGCAACTTTCAACTCCACACGGTGAATTAGAAACCCATAACCTACCTATCCTCTTCGATGAGACAGCTTCTTTCAACTCCACACGGTGAATTAGAAACACAATTGAAAACTAAAACAACTTATGTCCTTGATGCAAGCACTTCTCTTTCAACTCCACACGGTGAATTAGAAACCTTACATTAACAATGTGTAACATAAAAACCCGTGTGGGCTTTCAACTCCACACGGTGAATTAGAAACTTTTCCAAAGCTCCTATTCAAGGCTTCAATTTGGAACTTTCAACTCCACACGGTGAATTAGAAACCTCTTGAGACAAGGAGGCGGCAGCGTTTATTTAAGGAATACTTTCAACTCCACACGGTGAATTAGAAACATCTTCAGACAAGCATATAATAACTGAGTTGCTGTATGATGACTTTCAACTCCACACGGTGAATTAGAAACTAAGATGGGGTGTAGAAAAAGAAAGAAAAGAGGGGAAAACTTTCAACTCCACACGGTGAATTAGAAACATGAGCCAGTGACCAACCTTTTCAAGAAACTCATAACTTTCAACTCCACACGGTGAATTAGAAACTTAGAACAATTCTAAATGGCAAGGGGCGCATTGGTCCGTCTTTCAACTCCACACGGTGAATTAGAAACCAGTATGGACAATCCGCCTGAATACGACACCATGGCACTTCTTTCAACTCCACACGGTGAATTAGAAACGTTCTCAGCTGAGGGTCAGCCAGTAGGTGGTATACTTGTCTTTCAACTCCACACGGTGAATTAGAAACTAATTTTTTACCATTCACAATAACGAAAAATTTGCTTTCCTTTCAACTCCACACGGTGAATTAGAAACACTTTCTGTCAATCCATCTATTACAGAGCCTGCTTCACCTTTCAACTCCACACGGTGAATTAGAAACTCGGGTGCTGGAATTGTGGAGCGCTCGACTGGGACCTTTCAACTCCACACGGTGAATTAGAAACGTAATTTTAAAAGAAGGTATTCCTGGGCAAATGTTCGACTTTCAACTCCACACGGTGAATTAGAAACACATAAGGCAAGGCAAGGCAATTTACAGAAAAACTTAAAAGCTTTCAACTCCACACGGTGAATTAGAAACTTATCCGCGGTAGCGGAATTCATGAGCTTTGCTTATCATACTTTCAACTCCACACGGTGAATTAGAAACAGTTCAGAGCGGTTCTTGTGTTAGTCAGTATGTTTCTCTTTCAACTCCACACGGTGAATTAGAAACTCTGCTCCCCCAAATGTTTCTGTAGACGCAATAGTGATCTTTCAACTCCACACGGTGAATTAGAAACTTTTAAGCCAGGGGGCTGTAATATGGGGAGCGCCCTCCTTTCAACTCCACACGGTGAATTAGAAACAACTTTTTGAGTGTCTCAATGTCAATGCCCTCTTTACTGACTTTCAACTCCACACGGTGAATTAGAAACTGGGTGGATATCTACCACATCCATGCGTATGAACCAACTTTCAACTCCACACGGTGAATTAGAAACTTTGACCAATGCGACGAGTGATTATATGTTGCAGGTCTTTCAACTCCACACGGTGAATTAGAAACCGATTCCTGTAAAGACTATTGATATTACGAAAGGAGTAGAGCTTTCAACTCCACACGGTGAATTAGAAACCTTTACCGCCCGAGTGATAAACGGGCGGTGGTATTAGCTTTCAACTCCACACGGTGAATTAGAAACTTTTTATTTTTGCTCAAACAAAAAAAGGGCTCAGATCTTTCAACTCCACACGGTGAATTAGAAACTGTGAGGCAACAATATTCAACGGAAGGAATGTTGACCTTTCAACTCCACACGGTGAATTAGAAACCAAGAAAAAGAAAAAAACGGCTAAAAGCAAGTTTTTTCTTTCAACTCCACACGGTGAATTAGAAACATCAAATACTCTCTGAAAATATTCCTGTGCCGTTGGCACTTTCAACTCCACACGGTGAATTAGAAACGCTGGAATTGCGGCTCTCTCGACTGGGACAGATTGATCTTTCAACTCCACACGGTGAATTAGAAACATAAACGCCCGCTCGGTCATCTCCTGCAATGCCCATCTTTCAACTCCACACGGTGAATTAGAAACGCTTGGGAATCTTAACACAACAAACAACTTTGTCTGCTTTCAACTCCACACGGTGAATTAGAAACATTTGTTTGTAATTCAATAGGCGGATCAAATACATCTTCTTTCAACTCCACACGGTGAATTAGAAACCAAATACGAAAGAGAAGATTTCAAAGTGCTCGAGGTTCTCTTTCAACTCCACACGGTGAATTAGAAACCGGGACAAACTGGACGTTCGTTTGCCGTGGGGGATAACTTTCAACTCCACACGGTGAATTAGAAACATTTAGATATTATACCTCGTGTATGGTCGAAAACATCTTTTCTTTCAACTCCACACGGTGAATTAGAAACTAAAATTGAGTTTGGACAAGGACAAGCTATACCTGAACTTTCAACTCCACACGGTGAATTAGAAACCAACAACATCCCTTTTTGCCTCAATCTTCCTCCTCGGCTTTCAACTCCACACGGTGAATTAGAAACTCTTGCAAGGAATAGAAAGCGTGTTAAGATTTTAAGCTTTCAACTCCACACGGTGAATTAGAAACCTGCGATTTCGAAAGCTTTTTCTATTTTTTCTTTAACCTTTCAACTCCACACGGTGAATTAGAAACATGACTATTATGACAAGGGGTGTGAGGAGAGTGGGTTATCTTTCAACTCCACACGGTGAATTAGAAACGGGATAGAGATGGGTGAGTTTTACAGGTGCGGAGATTTGCTTTCAACTCCACACGGTGAATTAGAAACTAAAATGGACCGGTCTTAATGAACTTTGTCAAGTTTATCTTTCAACTCCACACGGTGAATTAGAAACAGACTGACGCTTTACAATCACATAACTTGCGGGGGGCTTTCAACTCCACACGGTGAATTAGAAACTGTGCGGTATATAAAGTTAAGTTGGAAGCCGGTTGATCTTTCAACTCCACACGGTGAATTAGAAACAATGATTTTTGTTTTTGCTTTCTGTATAATCAATTTGTACTTTCAACTCCACACGGTGAATTAGAAACTTATCACAAACGTTTTTTGAAAATTAATCGTTTTTAACTTTCAACTCCACACGGTGAATTAGAAACCAGAGTAGTGGTTATTATGTGTTTACGGCGAAAGGTACTTTCAACTCCACACGGTGAATTAGAAACATTGGTAATGGGCATTGGGCTGTGAGGAAAGAGTTGTCTTTCAACTCCACACGGTGAATTAGAAACAGTATGAGTAGGCTTAATTGGTGGAGTGGTAGTGAGCTTTCAACTCCACACGGTGAATTAGAAACTAGAGGGAAGTAGGTATATGAGGAGGGAGGGTGATGGATCTTTCAACTCCACACGGTGAATTAGAAACTGGTAAAGTGTATGGTGATGGGAGGTTGCGAAAAATACTTTCAACTCCACACGGTGAATTAGAAACTTATCCATCGTGGTCTACACTTGAGGACACATTCTTTTTGACTTTCAACTCCACACGGTGAATTAGAAACTGAGGAAGAGCAAAGGAGTAGGTTGCAAGTTTTTGCGCTTTCAACTCCACACGGTGAATTAGAAACTTTTATTTTCTGGTTAAGATTATTATTTTTCAGGTCACTTTCAACTCCACACGGTGAATTAGAAACCTGTGAGTATAGGTGATGGGACGACTTTTTATACATATCTTTCAACTCCACACGGTGAATTAGAAACTTACCTCCTCGGGATGGGAAGTTGTTTTATAAGAAGGCTTTCAACTCCACACGGTGAATTAGAAACTTTGAAGTTTGTAACAGCGACAAAAGGAGTAAGGCAGCTTTCAACTCCACACGGTGAATTAGAAACATGTTGCAATTGACATTAACGGCGATTCAGGAGAAGTTACTTTCAACTCCACACGGTGAATTAGAAACCGGATTTTAGTGAGGATGTTCCGTTTTTGAGGATTGGTCTTTCAACTCCACACGGTGAATTAGAAACGAAAGCATACAAACGTAGTAGAGAGTTAATGTTTCCACCTTTCAACTCCACACGGTGAATTAGAAACGAAGCCGATTGTAGAAGGGTTGCAGGAGAGGATAGATTCTTTCAACTCCACACGGTGAATTAGAAACTAAGTGTGTTGTTTTAACGGAGGAGGTTGAATTAGGTCTTTCAACTCCACACGGTGAATTAGAAACACTTTTAGGAGACAAGAGATTTGTTATTATAGACGGCTTCTTTCAACTCCACACGGTGAATTAGAAACTGGGTTCTATCATGAACACTCTAACTTTACTGAAGCTTGCTTCTTTCAACTCCACACGGTGAATTAGAAACATTAACAAAGTGCGTGAACTTTTTGATGAGACAATTCTTTCAACTCCACACGGTGAATTAGAAACAAGATATATAGTGAGTTAGAAAAAAAGAAATTATTAGCTTTCAACTCCACACGGTGAATTAGAAACTCAAGAAGAAAAAATTGAATACGTTTGCGATTTTATCACTTTCAACTCCACACGGTGAATTAGAAACAACAATTGCTTTGTATTAACAAAATTACAAGACAAGACCTTTCAACTCCACACGGTGAATTAGAAACCTTTGGTTAGCCTGAGGGTCTTGGGTAGGGTCTTGGTTCTTTCAACTCCACACGGTGAATTAGAAACTAGAAACTCAAAGGGGGACACGGCAGGCATTGCTATTAAGACCTTTCAACTCCACACGGTGAATTAGAAACACACTACGACAATAACGACAATAAAAATCTTTCAAGACCTTTCAACTCCACACGGTGAATTAGAAACACAAAAAATTTATTGTTATAGACGGATTTGGAAGTAGTGCTTTCAACTCCACACGGTGAATTAGAAACTCAATTTGAAGGGATCATTCGAGTGGATTAACATAGCAGCTTTCAACTCCACACGGTGAATTAGAAACTTTTCAAAAACTATCAATATAAAAGCATGCGGACACTTTCAACTCCACACGGTGAATTAGAAACATACTATGAAGACATACCTCGAGGTTATTCATCTGTCTTTCAACTCCACACGGTGAATTAGAAACCCGAATGAATTGTTTCTAAATACATACCCAACATTGTCTTTCAACTCCACACGGTGAATTAGAAACGTATCCAACAAAGTTTTAAACTTTTTGGGGCTCCTCTTTCAACTCCACACGGTGAATTAGAAACTGATGATTTGGGAGATGAAAATTCTTGTTTTCGTAACTTTCAACTCCACACGGTGAATTAGAAACACTTTTTGAAAACTTGATTTATCTTAATGTTTAGACACTTTCAACTCCACACGGTGAATTAGAAACGACAAAGAAAAAATCAAATCTCAATTGTATTGACATACTTTCAACTCCACACGGTGAATTAGAAACAATAACAAAAGAATGTATTCACGAATGGGAAAAAACTAACTTTCAACTCCACACGGTGAATTAGAAACTAAGTGAAAAAACAAAAAACACAAAGGAGGTGGGAGACCTTTCAACTCCACACGGTGAATTAGAAACACTTTGAAGTCAAAGAAATAGAATTCTCTGAAGAGGCTTTCAACTCCACACGGTGAATTAGAAACAGCTCCACTCAATCAAACTATTTGTCTGTAATTCTACTTTCAACTCCACACGGTGAATTAGAAACGACATGGGGCTTTGAAGTAATTTCAAAATTGTAATGATCTTTCAACTCCACACGGTGAATTAGAAACGAAACGTCGATATTGATAGTGTAAACATTTCGAATTTATTTCTTTCAACTCCACACGGTGAATTAGAAACACAAATTAATTCCGCTTGAAGGATTTTACACGAGGGCTCTTTCAACTCCACACGGTGAATTAGAAACATGAAAAATGAAAAGAAGCTACAAAAAAATTTTTAAAATCTTTCAACTCCACACGGTGAATTAGAAACCAGATGAGCAGGTATTTAGGACTGAGTGGTTGAGGAGCTTTCACTTTCAACTCCACACGGTGAATTAGAAACTTATGGTTTAGCTAAGACGGCACCGCAATGGTTGAGTACTTTCAACTCCACACGGTGAATTAGAAACTTATGGTGTGGAGATGAGGTAGACATTGTTGAACTGCTTTCAACTCCACACGGTGAATTAGAAACGCATCGCTAATCTCTTTGATGCAAGCGTTGTTTTTATAGCTGCTTTCAACTCCACACGGTGAATTAGAAACCTAATCTACCGTGTGGAGTAAAAAACTAAAGCAAGGAGGCTTTC
>Ga0326760_1000501_pt1 | contig 20586 bp, 13 predicted proteins | sample GCREP_S_FD_207668 | JGI IMG/M metagenome (GOLD analysis project Ga0326760, IMG submission 207668) | Hot spring sediment microbial communities from Geyser Creek Basin, Yellowstone National Park, WY, United States - GCR.EP_S | ecosystem: Environmental > Aquatic > Thermal springs > Near-boiling... | reverse complement strand
ATTTATTAATGATCACAGCGTCGGCCATGTACAAGTTGACTTCACCCGGGTAAGCACTAACTTCTATACCGGGCCTCATCGCGTCAGCGACTACAATTGTGAAATCAGACCTGTAGAATGGCCAGTCGTTGTTTCCTCCATCCCAGATAATCACGTCGTTCTCCCGCTCAACTACGCCGAGAAGCCTCCCGTAGTCAACTCCAGCATACACTCTAAACCCCATTCTCAAGTAAGGCTCATACTCCTCGCGCTCCTCAATCGTCACCTCGTACTTGTCGAGGTCTTCAAGCGTGTGGAACACTTGAACCGAGGCCTTTTCTAAATCACCATACGGCATTGGATGCCTCACAACACCAACTCTGACTCCACGTTTGCTGAGTTCAAGTAAAACCTCCCTCGACACTGTGCTCTTGCCAACGCCCGTCTTAACTCCCAGAACTGAGATCACTGGCTTAGAGCTCTCAATAGAGCTCTCAAATGGACCAATAATTCTAAATGAAACCCCCGACGCTAAGATTCTCGAAAGCACTTGCCCTAGTTCACTGTACAGGAGATCACTGTAGGCTAATACCGCCTCTTCAACTTTATACGCCTTCACCACGTCTTCGAAGAGCTCAAAACTAACTATTGGTATGCCCTCGGGGTACAGTGGGCCGGCTAGCGAAGGCGGGTACCTCCTGCCGGTAATACCGGGTATTTGCGTCTGGAGAAACGCTACTACTCTGTACTCTGGGTTATTTCTAAAACACACGTTAAATACATGGTAATCTCTACCACTAGCACCAATTATTAATACTCTTCTCGGCACAATTAACACCAGGATTAACTAGTAGACTAGGAAAATATAACTATCTCAGCAATACTGCGTGTAGTGTTAAGCAACTAATGCGTGTACGGAGTAAAAGTAATTGATTTTTACTCTTGAAGGCGGAGTTAAGGGAGTGGTTAAGACTAGTCTCCTCCTCTCTTAGCCCTTCTTGACGTTGATTTCTCTAAGAGCTTTTCCATCCTCTCTAGTAGTATCTTTCTCTCAATACTCGCCACGAGCCTCCTCGTTGAGATCACCGCATCTGGGTTGACACTTATACTGTCAATCCCCTCTCTGACAAGGAACTCGACTATCTCTGGGTATACGCTTGGAGCTTGCCCACAGATACTCACAGTAGCACCCTTCTTGTGGGCTCCTCTTATAATCATGCTTATCGCTTTCAGTACTGCGGGATCCCTCTCGTCGAAGTAGCCCATCTCCGCGAGTATATTACTATCTCTATCAGCACCTAGAACTAGTTGTGTTAAGTCATTACTACCAATGCTAAATCCATCCACCAGCTCCGCGAACTCCTCAGCTAGTAGCGCTATGCTTGGAACCTCAGCCATAATCCAGACTTTAAAGTCCTTACTCCTCTTTAACCCTTCCTCCTCCATTATTCTCAGTACTTCTCTAACCTCCCAGAGAGTTCTCACAAACGGCAACATTACCCAGACATTTGTTAAACCAAACTCTTCTCTCACTTTCCTAATAGCTCTGCACTCTAGTCTAAATCCCGGGGCGTAGCCTGGGTGAATGTACCTTGATACTCCTCTCCAGCCTATCATTGGGTTACGCTCATCTGGCTCGTACTTCTCTCCTCCCTTCAGGCCCCTGTACTCGTTTGTCTTAAAGTCACTAAATCTCACGACAACTGGTCTCGGGTATATTGCCTGCGCTACTTTAGCTATTCCCTCAGCCAGCTTGTTTATAAATAGCTCCTCCTGCTTTGTCTCAACGAGGTACATTGGGTGATAGCCAACCCAGTCTGATATCACGAACTCTATTCTCATGAGGCCAATGCCGTCAAATGGGAGGTCTTTGTACTTCTCAATAGCGTCTGGCTCTCCTAGATTCATGTAGATCTTAGTTGCTGTGACAGGGTATAGTGGTAGTAGCTGCTCAGGGCTGATTCCCACAGCGGCTACCACTCCACTTGGAGCCGCTGAAGCGGCCACCTCTACTCTAGGCTTAACCAGGTCTTCTACAACACCCTCATATATAACTCCCCTACCACCATCCACAGTGACTTCCACTCCAGTTGATATTACTTTTGTAGCGTTACCAGTTCCAACAACACAGGGTACACCGAGTTCTCTACTAACTATTGCAGCGTGACTAGTCATTCCACCCTCATCTGTCACGATAGCAGCCGCTTTCTTCATTAGTGGAACCCAGTCTGGATCAGTCATTTTCGTTACGAGTATATCACCCTGCTTAAACTCCATAGCCTCAGGACTCTTAGGGTTAAATAACACCCTAGCGGTGCCTGCAGCCACCCCTGGACTAGCCGGTAGCCCCCTCGCAACGATCTTTGCCTCACTCAGCTTAACAGTCTTCTTAGCCATAGGCGCCGTTACAGCTACAGCCTTCTTTTCCTCTTCCCTAGTCTTCTTTAAACTCCACACAGTTTCCGGCCTAGCCTGGACTATGAAGACGTTCTGCGGATATGGTAAGTCTAAGTCTGCTGCCCACTCAATATCCATGTGTCTACCGTAGTGCTTGTATATAAGCTCACCTAGCTCAGCTAGTCTCTTAACCTCTTCTCTAGTTAGAGAAGGCGCGTCTGGCTTAGCTACCTTGGTTAAAGGCGCTGTTGAAGCTAAGCCGTCCTCTGCTATCCATGCCTGCTTCTCATCGTCCCAGTATAAGTGCACATTTCTCCCTAATGATGGGTCAAAAGTCACCATGAAAGTCTTTCTATTAATCTTTTCCTCTACTACTCTTAGACTACTCCTCTCTACAATGTACTCATCTGGTGTTACTTTACCTCCCACAACTGACTCTCCTAAGCCCCAACTACTCTCTATTACAATAACACTCTCATCTCCAGTTACTGGGTGAAGAGTAAACATTACTCCGGCTGCCTTACTATTCACCATTTTCTGCACTGTAACACTCATATGTGTCTTCTCATGTGGAATACCGTGAGCTACTCTATAGAATGTAGCCCTAGCTGTAAAGAGACTAGCCCAGCACCTCTTAACGTGTTCTACAACTGATTCAGCTCCATATACATTTAAGTAGGTGTCTTGTTGACCTGCAAAACTAGCCTCTGGTAAATCCTCCGCTGTAGCACTACTTCTCACAGCTACACGTAGTTTACTAGGCTCAAGGCCTAGTTTTCTAGCTAACTCATAATAGTACTTTTTAATCTCCTCTTCTACTTCAGGCGGCATTGGCTGCGCTAAAATCATCTCTCTAATTTTCCTCGTTGTCTCCTCGAGCTCTCTAGTATTATTTACATCTAGTTTTCTCAGCATTTCGTATATTTTCTCGCCGAGACCAGTCTTCTCTAGAAAGTACTTGAACGCGTACGCTGTGACGGCAAAGCCTGGTGGGACTGGTATTCCAGCCGCTGCCATTTCACCTAAATTCGCGTTCTTGCCTCCTACAAGAGGTGTGTCTTCTTTTCTAACCTCATCTAGCCATAAAACGAACCTCGTTTCTTTACTACTCAAAGTAAATCACCCTCTAGGCTTATACGTGAGTGCCTTAGGGGGTTATAAATACAATGTAAAGATACATATGTACAGGTATATACCTAGATTACACCTAGATTACTCACTTTGACTTTGATCTCGTGCCCGTTGATCTCCTGATCCCCGCAGATAAGCCGTGCTTTAGAATAGTATAGTAATACCACGCACTCCTCTTTAACCCTCCAATTTTCTCACTTTTAATTGTCTCCATAGCACTGATTTTTCTCTCAAATATTTTCTTTATACCACTGTGACTTAGCTCAAAGAGTGCTACGAGCGTTGCTAATTGTTGTTCAAGAGAATCCCTAATAAGCTCTTTGAAGTAGTCTTCTTTTTCACTGAGAAACCGCAACGTATACTCTCCACGAGCAAACTCCTCAGAGCCAATAATGCGTTTTAACAGTGGAATATTCGTGGACACCCCCTCAATTACGAAGTCATCAAGAGCTCTCTTAAACCTCGATATTGTGAGTATCCTAGTGGGAGCCCACACGGCGATCTTCGCGAGTAAGAGAGCGTGCTTAGCCGTTAGCCTCGTCCCCTCAGCTACACCCGAGTCAACTCTAATACCTAAACCACTAGGCTCCCTGTATTTTGTAATTACACCCTGAGATATTCCCCCTATAAGAGGATTCTCAGCTAGAATACTAGCCCCTATTGAGAAGCCATGCGGCTCAATACTATTTTGCCTTAAGTCTAGCCCACCATATAGTGATATCTCAACTTGCTTCCTGACAATGTCAATTCTAGTGATCATCTCTGTAACAGCGTGCTCAGCGCTAATAGTCGCTTTTACTTCTGATAAGTAGATCCCACGGCTTCTCGTATCAAATAGAAACACAACTACACCTGTGCTCTTGTACTTTAACTGATTAGCAACCGCGAGCGCATACTCTAATAGTCTCTCTCGCTCATTTTGCTTTAAACTAGGAGACGGCGCCTCCTCTACTAGTACACGGTTCTCTCTCTGAATACTACACTCTCTATCGTATAGATGAATGATGTTATCCCCGTCTCCGAGGACCTGCACCTCAATGCACTTTACATGCCCTAAGTACGGTTCAACATATAGCTTTAGCTCTCTCCCTGATGCTTTAGCCTCTTTTTTCACCGAGTTAACTACTTTTTCAACATAGTTATCACTATACACGAGTCCAAAGCTCTCACTATCTCCACTCCTATTGGTCCTTATTACTAATGGATAACCGTGTACTTTTGCAAACTCATAGACATCCTCTGGCTTTTTAACCTCACTCCAGGGTAATGTTGGTACTCCTACTCTTTCACTTACTGTTTTAACAGCAATTCTGTCACCAGCAATCTCTAATATATTAGGTGGGGGTCCTATGAAGATCATGCCGTTCCTCACCACCTCGCGAGCAAACTCTAAGTTTTCGCTGAGAAAACCGTAGCCCGGGTGTACTGCCTCAGCACCCATTTCCACCGCTGCATCTACAATGTCCCCTATATCGTGGTAACTAGATACCTCTCTATCCTCTACGAGGTATTTTCTATGAATAGAGCCCTCATCTTCTTTAGTGTAAATTCCTATAGGCGTGTAGCCGCTCTCAACAAGAGACCTTGCTACTCTAGCCGCTGAGACACCACGATCAGCTATCAATATCCTAGTAGTCATACCAGTCACATTAATTACTCAATTGAGTGCAACTTAGTAACTAGCTTCTAAATGCGGGTTAAAATGATTTGACTCTCATTAACTACTATAGGGCTAATAGTTTACTAAGCTTTAAATACGTGATCTTCGAGTCTCTTAACGAGATCAATGTAGACGTTAATGCTCTTGTTCAGGTCTGTTATCTCAATGTACTCATCTGGCTTGTGAGCAACCCCCACAGTTCCTGGACCATAGGCAACTACTGGTACATTGACTGCTGAGTAGTATCGCAAGTCTAATCCGCCAACACAGATAGCTGTTCTAGGCTCTATAGTGAGAGCACTTCTGATTGACTCTCTTAGTAGCGTGATTACTGGTGAATTCTCTGGTGTATACGCGGGTTCAGACTTCTCAATAAACTCTACTTCTGCTCTCACTCCGAGTTCACTACTCAATTGTTCAACAAGCCTCTTAATCTCCTCTACAACGTCTTCTACGCGCTCCTCGACGATTAACCTCCTATCTACGCTAAACCCTGATACACCGGGAACAATGTTCACTGCGCCAGGTGATAGTAACACACCGCCGGGGTTTATTGTGGGTTTAGCTGCATTGGGGTCCTCGTAGACATACTTACTGAGTCTTCCCTCTAGTACTCTGCGATACTCCTCAATAAACCTGCTTGAGAACCTGATCATTTTCTCAAACGCGTTATCGCCTAGCCATGGTGCTGAGCCGTGAGCTTGTTTACCATAGACTTTAACCATGAACCACACTAGTCCCCTGTGACCATTGTAAATAGTGTCTAAGCCGGAAGGTTCAGCTATCACCGTCCAATCAGGCCTTGAGCCCAGCTCATTTACAACATACCCTGTTCCTGTTAAACCACCAATCTCCTCGTCGGGGACAATGACAGCCTCCACGACTATTCCGGGTTCTCGTGTCTGCGCGTAATATATGATTGTAGCTAAGACAGCGGCAATGCCTCCTTTCATGTCAGTAGAGCCTCTTCCATAGAGCTTCCCGTTCTCAATTACAGGTGTAAAGGGGTCTCTAGACCACCCTTCACCGGGTGGAACCACGTCGTAGTGGCCATTAAATTGAAGTGTGTAATCGCCACTGCCGATTCTCGCGAAGAGAATATACCTAGGCTTCTCTGGGTTATACTTAGAGCGTAAAACCCTCTTTACATATTCACCGGGAACTCTGTGCACTGTTACGTGAACTCCGTAACTAGATAATAATCCCCTATAGTAGTCAATAATAGCCTCGTAGTCTTCTCCGAGAAATGTCCTGTATTTTATACTCTCTGAGAGAATCTTAACAGCAAGCCCATATAGCTCACTCAACTCCAAGACATAACACCCATTAAGCTAGGAGATTCAGGAGTAAAAAGCTCCATGTAAGATACTAAAAAATCAGAAATTACTCAATTTTCTCCACGTGAATTATCTGGACTGGACAGGCATTTGCTGCATCCTGGACACAAGACCCTAGGTCTTCGGGAACTATGCCAACAGCTACATTATCTCCCTCTCTGTACTTCGCAACAATCTGTGTTTTATTATCATCAGGGTTCATCTCGAAGACGTCAGGGCATATTGATACACAGACCATGTCTGATATGCAGTTATCTCTAGGGTCTATTCGAACCCTGTACTTTGCCATATACTTGCACCAGGTCTTGTAGATATGCTGAACTGTGGTTTTTATACTTATTGTTCACCTGATCGGATGGCTCTCTATAGGGTAGGATTTATCAGCTATGCGGGGCCGCTGTCACCTCGTCAGAAACCCAAGGTTCCTCATCACTCACATAAAAAATATAACTGCCTTATTAGCTCTTAAACATTTCCTCGTAGTACATTTTCACGCCCCTAGCTATCATTTCAACTGCTACTCCAGCTATAATTAGAGCCATAAATCTACCGAGAGCCCTCACAGTCGAGGTCTTTAAGTACTTCACGAGCACGTTACTTAAACCGAGTATTCTAAACGAGAGTAAGCAGGCAGCTAAAGCGGCGGCCAAGACGAATACGAGGTTTAGTAAGTCACCTGGCCTCGCCGCGGTGAGCAGTAAGAGCGTGGTTATCGTGCCGGGGCCTATGATCAGGGGTGTCGCAATGGGTACAACAGCGATGTCTCCACTATACATTCTCTTAGTGCGCACTTCTTCTCCGAGCATATCAATAGCTATCACCATTAATATTACTCCACCTCCGACTCTGAGACTAGCAATGGATATGTTAAAGACCTCGAGAATATACTTGCCGAGAAGCGTAAATACGACAACTATGAGAATGCCTGCAAACGTCGCTCTGCGTAAAATAGCCCTCACAGCACTATCGTCAAGACCCTGCGTTAGTGAAATAAAAGTTGGAACCACCGCGAACGGGTTCATTATAGCCAACAACTGTACAAAATACGTAATAAACGTAATTACGTGCTCTAAGACCAAGTAGACCACCTCTCACACTCTCTTAGAGAGGTCGCCAATGTATATACCTTTACCCGGCTCGCCCACTAGTTCTCCCTTTTCAACTATTACATGTCCATTTACAAAGACATGGTATGGTACACCACGTAGCTCAACACCCTCCCAGGGATTCCACTCAACCTTATGGTGGTGACTCCTCGCAGAGATTACTCTACTCCTCCTAGTATCTAGTACAACAATGTCCGCGTGTGACCCCACGCCGAGAGACCCCTTTACGGGGTATACTCCAAGTATTTTAGCAGGGTTCTCGGCTACAACCTCTATAAGCCTTTTAAGCGAGAGCCTTCCCTGGAGAAAACCCAGAGTATACAGTAATGGGATCATGACCTCGAGACTTGGTACACCACTCCACGCACTCCAGACATCTCCCTGCTTCTTATTTAGTGGTGCGGGGGCATTATCACTAGCTAATGTGTCTATAACCCCTTCCGAGAGACCCCGCCACAGCTCCTCTCTGTCCTCCGCGCCTTTCAGCGTGGGGGCTACTTTAACTAGATTACCCAATTTCTCCGCGTCACTCTTCGTAAAGTACAAGTGGTGTGGTGTTACCTCAGCAGTTACTCTGATACCTCTTTGCTTGAGAAATCTTAGTGCTTCAACACCCTCCTTGCTAGACAAGTGAGCAATGTGGACTCTAGCCCCAGTCTCAGCTGCGTAGTAGCAAGCCTTCATGATCGCAGAGGCCTCAGCGTACCCAGACCTACTCTCGTGGTACGCTGCAGGGTCGCTCCTAGCTCTCTGGGACTCCTCGCGAAAATCTATGAGAGACTCGTCCTCAGCGTGGAATACAGCTATGGCGTTGTGATCCGCGATGAGCTTGAGAGCTCTTGGAATAGCCTCGTCTCTAATCGTGAAGGGCCTACACGTAAAGAACTTGAATGTTATAACACCGTGCTCTACTAGGTCTCTAATACACTGGTAATTTCTCTCATTAATAAACCCACCGGTGACACCGTAGTTAACATAACTAGACCTCGTAGCCTCACTTATCTTCAACTTTAATACCTCTAAGTTGTCAACGCTTACTCTGAGGGGCATGTCAATCAGCGTTGTTACACCACCATATAGCGCCGCCAAACTACCACTAGCCCAATCCTCGTGATCAGTGTGCTCAGGGTCGTAGATGTGCGCGTGAAGATCAATACCGCCGGGAATCGCTAAGAAACCCTCACCGTCTACTATAGTCTCCGCAGTAAATTCTCTCTTAGACACCGCCTTTACCGCTCCATCCGCGATCAGCACGTTGCCCTCTACTACATCTCCCTGCCAGTAGAGTTTTACATTTCTAAGTAGAGTGGAATGCATCACAGAAAACACACCTCGTTTTACTAAGCGGTCGCCTCGCTAATCAATATACAGGGCTGGTTTGAGGGGTAGAGCCCTCTCGGCTCTAGGTATGTTCTTGTGTCTAGCCTCCTCCTCCCATAAGACCAGAATGCTTAGTCCCAGCTTACCCTCCATGTATTCCCTAGTAGCAACTAGTACCTCGTACTCCCGCCTACTAGCAGTTTTCGCTATTTTCTCTAATTCCTCCCTATTCATTTTCTTATATGTGTTAAACGCGTCAACAATCTCCATTTCACGGCCCTTCAAGCCGTACTTAGCTCTCATAGTCTCAATAACCGCTTTGAGATCCCAGCCTGCTAGCACTAGTCTCGCTATTTCACGCTTCCACTCTGGTGCGACAATTACGTGAACTCTACTAGCAGGCTTCTTTAAGAGGCTCGAAATCTCCTTGATATCCGACACTATTTTCTCAATGCTATCTACTAGTACAACTAGCTCCTCGTCGATAACCCTTATTTCTGGCCACTTAGATGTAGATAAAAACTCTTTGTACCCTAGCCAGCTATTGATCTCCTCTGTTAAGTGCGGAATTACTGGGTTTAAGAGCGTAATCCAGTCTCTGAGAACATCCCTCACTCCACACACGTATTCTTGGCCTTTAAAGTCCCTGTACTTATCTACTAGAGTTAACGCGTCGAAGAACACGTGTTGAATATACTTCCTTATCTCCATGTTCTCAATCATTTGTGATCCCTTCAGAGAGATCTCGGCGAATTTGCTCTTAAACCACTTAGTGAATAAGTCGTCTCCTACATTGCTACACTTAGCACTAACAGCCTCTTTTGCAATATTAGTGAACCTTATAATGCTGTCGAGTACGCGTGAAACCTCAACTTCGCGCCAGTCGAGAACGCTGTCTAGCTCCGCAGCCCACGCAATGTAAAGCCTGAAGAGGTCGGCCGAGTACTTTGTGACAATGTGTCTTAGTGGAATAACATTACCCTTGCTCTTAGCCATCTTAGCACCCTCCCTAATAACGGTCTCGTTTAGTGAGATTACCCTTGGCCACTGTTCTCTAGGAAATAGCGCAATGTGGTGTAGAATGTAGAATGTGAGGTGATTAGATATGTGTGGTGTCCCAGTGTGTCTTTGATCCACTGGATACCAGTACGTGAACTCTCTCCTCATATCCTCAAGTACCTCTACTGGTATACCACTCTTAGAGGAGACCTCCATCACATCGCCCTTACCGAGAAATACATAGTCAAAGACATCGGGTATAAGCTGGTCTTCGCGGATACCACGCTCCCTAATTATGTGAGCTATAGTGTAAAACGCCATGTATATTGTTGAGTCACTTAGACTCTCAATAATCCAGCCCTGATCCCAGGGTAGCCTAGTTCCAATGCCGCGCTTTCTGGCACATGGCCTCTTCTCAAGCCAGTCTAATACGTCAATGAATTGTTTTGCGTACTTTGATGGAAATATCTGTAGCTCATTTCTCAATAAGACTTCACGCGCGCTTTTCTTAAGCCAGTCTAAGTTGTAGTTGATAAACCACTGACCCTTGATCTTTGCAACTATGATCTTCCCCTTAGCTCTACACCAGGCCTTCCTATTAAGCTCATAGAAGGGTATAGCTGAGCCCTGAGCATACAACTTACTCCTCATTTTCTCTCTTGCTTCTCTAACAGAGAGACCATTAAACTCAGGGTCTTCTACTCTCATAACACCCCTATAGTACTGCTCTCTGTAAACCTCGCTTGTCACATCCTCGAGCCTTGGATCATCCTGTCTCTCTATACCAGCCCTCTTAACAGCCTCTTCTGCATGATGCCCCACTATGCCTGGGACGTCAATTATTTTTACAGGCTCAATTCGACTAACTATTGACTCTTCTAAGCCGTACTCCGCGAGAGCAGCTGAATTCCTCTTTAATTCTACTAGTGCAACGTAATCATAAGGAGCATCACTTGGCTCAGAGTACACTATGCCAGTAGCATTGTCTGGATCAACAAACCTCGCTGGTAGCACTATTAACCTCTGGTTTAAAGCAGAAACCGCGTATTTTCCAATAAACTCCCTGCCAGTAGTGCTCTTAATAACTTTGAGCTCTTCTTCGGGGTATTGGTAAGTGAGCTTTACAAAAGCCTCGCTCGACACTACGTATTTCTCTCCACGCCACTCGAATACAACGTACTCTGCACCTGGATTAACCCAGAGGTTTACTGCGCCAAATAGCGTCTCTGGTCTCAAAGTCGATGCTAGTAAGTACTCTCCTGTATCCTCTAGCTTAAACTTCACAGCAGTGTACTCCAAGATCTCAACGGGATTAACGTCTGCGTCTTGAATATCGTCTTCTCCCTCAGGTTGCTGGTGAAGTAGACAGTATGTGACAATGTGGTCTCCTCTAGCAATGAGACCCTTCTCCATAAGCCTATAGTACTGCCACGTAACGAACCTCTGGTATATTGACTCACCTGTGTGGAATTTCCTCCTCCAGTCTATACTGTAACCAAGCTCTTCAAAGTCTCTCTGAATTCTCTCAGCGAAGAAGACTGCTAGTGTTAATGGATTTTTAAAAGACTCTAACACCTCATCAACTATTGAGTCGTCCTCAATGTATAGTCTTATGTACTCTCTGTACAGTGATCTCGTCTTCTCATCTCCTCTACTAATCATTTCCGAGAACGCGATGATCGGTGTTCCCGTTATGTGAAACGCCATTGGGTAGAGTACGTTAAATCCCCGTAGCCTCTTATACCTAGCTACTATATCCCCAATAGTGTAAGTTCTCCCGTGACCAATGTGTAAGGGGCCATTAGCGTAAGGGTAGGGTACAGTAATGTAGAACTTCTTTAGTCCTTGTACGGGGTTAGCCTCAAATATCCGTGACTCTCTCCACTTGGTCTGCCACTTTCTCTCAATACTTCTAAGCCACTCTAAAAACTCCTGTTTACTCGTGGACATTTCAAGCAACCTAGACAACTACTCTTAACTACGAGACATAAGGTAAATTAAAACTATTTTTGGAGAGTAGTATTATAGCTTAATGTGTTTGAGGGTATTAATTGTGGCTAGACACTGGATTGACGAATTAGCAGATAAGCTCTACGACGCCATGACTAGGAGGAGTAAGAGCATTGTTGTTTTTAATGGAGGTCTCTCAGTCTCCGGTTTGCAACACGTGGGGAGGCTTAGAGGAGAGGTTATTATACCAGAGGTTCTTAGGAGAATACTTGAGAAGCGAGGGTTAAAAGTTAAACAGTATCTCACACTCTACACTCAGGACTCGTGGAAAGCTAAGGAAGCACAAGTTGAGAGGTTTAAAGAGGGTGGTGAAAAGTACGCGGGATGGCCGCTTATCAGAGTCCCAGACCCGGCAGGATGTCACTCAAACTGGGTTGAACACTACTGGAGCGATTTCGGCCCCTTTATAAAGGAATTCACAGACGGCAAAATCGAAGTTGTGACAACCACGGAGCTCTACAAGTCGAGGCTTAAAGAGTTCACAAAGCTCGTGCTAGAGAGTAGAGAGAAGGTTAGAAGCGTGTTAAACAAGTACAGGGGGCGTAAACCATACGAGGAGGGCTGGATACCATTCGAGCCCATATGCGAGAAGTGTGGTAGAATAGACACAACTGAGTGCACGAGAATAGTCGACGAAGAACACGTTGAGTACACTTGTAGAAACTGCGGGCACGTAGGATTATCCTTGATTGAGAGCGGGAAGTTAATGTGGAGAATAGAGTGGGTTGGAGTTTGGTGGTCACTTGGAGTTGACTTTGAGCCATTTGGCAAAGACCACGCAATGCCGGGTGGTAGTAGAGACAGCTGCGTAGACCTCGCAGTAAACGTGTTTAATATAACTCCACCTGAGGGTTTACCATACGAGTGGGTTGAGTGGAGGACTCCAGACGGCAGAGTTGTAGACATGGGGAGCAGTGACTTCCTGGGCTTTACTCCGAGAGATTGGCTTGAAGTAGCACACCCCCACATCTTCAGGTTCCTCGTGCTGAGAACACCCCCTATGAAGAAGCTGAGTGTAAGCCTACACGAGGTTCCACAGTACTACAGCCTCTACTATAAAGCCGAGAGAATCTACTATGGATTAGAGAAGGCGAGTAGTGAAGAGGAGAGAGAGCTATTAGCTAGGAGCTACGAGTTAAGCTATCCACATGGAGACCCTCCACTAAGCCAACCTGAGCAAGTACCCTATTTACACTTAGCTATCTTAGCACAGGTTGTTCCACGTGAGAAGTGGAGTAGTGAGGGCTTAGCGAGATTAAAGGCTAGTGGCCACTTGAGCGATCAGCCAACGGAGTACGGGTTGAAAAGAATCCTCGAAATACTTGTAAAAGCACACACGTGGGTTGAGAAGTATGGTCCTAGCGAAATGAGAGTAGAGCTGATACCGCTAACAGTAGCCGAGAAGATTGCCAGAGAGGTAACAAGTCCTCTAAGTGAGCATTTCAGAGAACTATATGAGCGCCTACGAGCACTAAGTAACTGGAGAGAAGAGGACATTAAAGAAGCCTTTATAGTTGTGACATCTAAACTCGGCGGGGAAAGCAATATTAAGTTATTCTACACGCACCTCTACAGAGTCTTAACGGGGAAAGAGAGTGGCCCGAGGGCTGCGCCTCTACTAGCACTTATCGGTAGAGATCTCAGCTTAAAGTACTTGTCTCTAATAGCTAAGAGTAACGTGTAGGATTGATCTCGATGAGGATCTCAATTATTATTCCAACTTACAATGAGAGAGAAAACATCTTAAAGCTAATCCCGTTAATTGACACTTATCTAAGAGGTCTCTCATACGAGGTCATAGTCGTAGATGATAACAGCCCAGATGGCACTGCCGCTGTAGCCGAGGCTCTCTCAGCTAAGTACCCCATTAGAGTTGTAAAAAGACCAGGTAAAATGGGATTAACATCAGCCATATATGATGGAATTAGGGTTGCAGGCGGCGATGCTGTAGTAGTAATGGATGCTGATCTACAGCACCCACCCTCTCTCCTACCTAGATTAATTAAACGCCTAGAAGAGTGCGATGTCGTCGTTGCCTCTAGGTATGTGAAAGGTGGCGGTGTCAGGGGCCTTAACCCACTGAGATACACTATATCTCTTGGGGCAACCCTCCTTGCACGCTTACTCATAGCGGGTTGTAGGAGAATCAGAGATCCTGTAAGTGGCTTCTTTGCTGCACGGAGAGAAGTGATTACAGCCTGGAAGCCAATAGAGCCGAGAGGCTATAAGGCCCTAGTTGAAGTACTCAGCACGCTGAGATCAAGTAGAGTCTGCGAAGAACCCTACATATTTGAGCGGAGAGCATCAGGGGAGTCAAAGCTAACTAGGCGAGAAATCTTCTCATATATTAAAACCCTGTATAAGTTAAATAAGAGGGGTTTCATGGGACTAGTACTAGGTGGGATTATACTCCTCATAGCGTTAATATATGTGTTAATCTCGCTGTTTAACCCCTGAACTACAGAGTGCATTTTTAAATAATTCTACGAGTTGAGTCAATATAGTGCACTGGTGTGCGTCATCGTGAAGTGGAAGCTCGAGGGACTGTATAACACGCGAGTAGTTGAAGAAACTATTCTTAGTTACTGGGAGGAGAGAAGAATATATATACTAGTAAAGTCAGAGACATCTAAGAATAGCCGCGTATTTAGATTCGTGGATGGCCCCCCATACCCCTCTAGCGACGTGCCTCACGTTGGGACTGCTCTTAACAAGGCACTAAAAGACTCTGTTTTGAGGTTTTGGAGAATGCGAGGTTATAAAATTGTGAGCGATCAGCCTGGTTATGACTGTCACGGTTTACCAATTGAGGTTAAAGTTGAACAACTGCTTGGTGTTAAGTCTAAGAGAGACATTGAATCGAAAATCGGTGTTGAGAACTTCATTGAGCAATGTAGAAGATTCGCACTTTCAAACGCAAAGGCTATGACTAAGTGGTTTAAAGAGCTAGGAGTATTCATGGACTGGGATAACCCGTACTACACAATAACAAACGACTACATTAGCGCAGCGTGGTGGCTTGTTAAGAGAGCTGATGAGCTAGGACTACTAGACATAGAGCACAGGGTTGTGTACTGGTGCCCTCGCTGCTCAACAACACTAGCAGAGTACGAGGTTGAGTATCACGAAGTTGAGGATCCCAGTATTTACGTTAAGTTCCCGGTGAAAGAGGAGCCAGGCACTCACCTAGTTATTTGGACTACAACTCCGTGGACTCTTCCCGCTAATGTGTTCGTAATGGCCCACCCAGACGAGGTCTACGTTAAACTACGCGTTAGCGGTGAAAAGTGGATTATTGCTAAGCAGAGACTCAAGGCGTTTGTTGAGGACTGTGGTGTAAAGAACTACGAGGTTATAGAGGAGATCAGAGGAGAGGATCTCACTAAGTACACATATACTCACCCACTAGGAGACATTATTCCACTACAGGAGAAGCTCGAAAAATACCACAGGGTTCTACTCAGTAGAGAACACGTGACAATGTATGAGGGCACAGGCCTAGTTCACGGTGCGCCTGGACACGGATTTGAAGACTACGAAGTCGCCGTGAGAAACAATATGTATGAGACCATTGTCTCCCCGGTAGATGATGAGGGAAAATTCACTAGTGAAGCAGGCTTTATCGCAGGCCTTTACGTGAGAGACGCTAACATAGAGATCATCAATGAGCTGAGGAGGCGGGGCTACTTAATACACAGTGGTCTAATTAAACACCGATACCCAGTATGCTGGAGATGCAAGTCCCCCGTTGTACTCCGCGCCACGAGGCAGTGGGTAATAAAAGTAACTAGGCTTAAAGAGAAACTCCTAGAGGAGGCTTCTCAAGTCACTTGGATACCCCCATGGGCTCTCACAAGGCTTGAAAACATTCTTGAAAACCTCCAAGACTGGGTTATATCGAGGCAACGCTACTGGGGTACTCCACTCCCAGTGTGGCTGTGTCCAAATAGTCACAGAGTAGTTGTAGGGAGTGTAGAAGAGCTCGCTAAGTACGCTGGTTACACACCACAAGACCTGCACAAACCGTGGATTGATAAAGTAACGTTTAAATGCCCTTACTGTGGCCTTGAGATGAGAAGAGTCCCCGATGTCATCGACGTGTGGTTAGATAGTGGTGTTGCATTTTACGCTTCACGTGGACACCCCGAGAAAATGAGCGCTGAGGAGGCAATAGTAGACTTCATTGTAGAGGGCTCTGACCAGATCAGGGGCTGGTTCTTCTCGCTACTGAGATCAGGTGTGCTAGTCTACGGGAGGGCGCCGTATAGAGTTGTACTAGTACACGGCTTCATGCTGGACGAGAAAGGGCGAGAAATGCATAAGAGTCTGGGGAACTACGTTGGAACAGACGAGGTAATTGAGAAAGTGGGCCGCGACCCGCTCAGACTGTGGCTCCTCTCGAACACACTGTGGGAAGACGTCAAGTTCTCTTGGAGAGAGCTCGAAGAGGCACGTCGCGACCTCTCAGTACTGTGGAGTGTGAGCGTGTTTGCGAAGACCTACATGGAGTTAGACGGCTTTGACCCGCGCAAACACAACTTGGATACATACAGAGGGGCTCTACGAGCAGAGGACAAGTGGATTCTTAGTAGAGTAAACAGCCTAGTGAGAGAGGTTACTAGGCACATGGAGTCCTATAGGGTTCACGAGGCCGTGAAGCTAATTAGGGCTTTCATAGTTGAAGATCTGAGCCACTGGTATGTGAGGCTAATAAGGCCTCGTGTCTGGGTTGAGGAAAACGTAGTGGACAAAATGGCCGCCTACGCTACTCTCTTCTACGTTCTCGACAGGCTCTTGAGACTACTAGCACCCATAACCCCGCTAATTACAGAGTACATTTACCAGGCCCTCTACAGAGACTACTACGAGAAGCCGAGCATACACTTACTCGAATACCCCGAGCCTGATGAGGGTCTAATGAACAGTGAGCTAGAGAAAGACATGGACCTAGTGCGTGAAGTATACAGCGCAGTAGCCGGCGCCAGAATGAAGGCGGGACTAAAGCTTCGCCAGCCAGTAAGGAGAGTAGTAATATACTCGAGTAGCCCGTGGGTGTCAGAAGCCCTCAAGAACCTGTCTGAAGTAGCTAAATTCGCGTGTAACACTAGGCACTTTGAAATAGTAGAAACCAGTAGAATAGAGGAGATTAGAAAGTACAGAGTAAAGCCCAACTACAAGTCACTGGGACCACGGTACCGTAAACTAATGGGAGAGATCACTAGGCACGTAGAGGAGAATAGCGACACAGTAGCGAGGAGTATTCTCTCAAGCGGAGTTTACAAGTTTACAGTTAATGGCGTTGAAGTAGTAATCACTAAGGACGACGTTGAGATCGCCCCCTTCTACCCCGAGGAGTATGCTGTTAGTGACTTCAAGTACGGGGTCGTAGCCGTGGACACGAAGATCTCCGAGGAGGAGTTAGCAGAGGGGTTAGCTAGAGATGTAATTAGGAGAATACAAGTTATGAGGAAAATGCTGAATTTACCTCTCACAGCTAGAATAACCGCTATTATCGTGGCTCCAGGCGACAAGGTGCATTTACTCAACTCTAAGAGAGAGTACATCATGAGTGAGACCAGGTGCATTAATCTCCTAGTCACAAGTGATCAGGCGCGAATAGGTGAACTGGGAGGTCTCGTAGAGAAGTGGGATATTAACGACGAGGAGTACACTATTGAGGTGAAACCCTCTGATTGAGGGCGCCTACTGGAAGCTCGTTGAAAAAGCGTCGTCTATACTGCAAAACAGCTACGCTCCCTACAGCAATATTCACGTAGCCTCCGCTGTCTTATGCGAGAATGGAGAAGTATACGTAGGTGTAAACGTCGAGAACGCGAGTTACGGGCTAACGATCTGTGCTGAGAGAGCCGCGATAGCCTCTATGATTACTAGTGGCTGCAGAAAACCACTAGTAGTAGCAGTAGTTTCGGACACAGAAAAGCCCATACCACCGTGTGGTGCTTGTAGACAAGTCATAGCAGAGTTTAACCCTAATGCCACCCTAGTAATGTATAGTTTAAAGAGCGGGGAAATGATTATTAAGAGCCTCTCTGAGCTCTTTCCACATCCTTTTCGCATTTAACTCTCATTCCTCACCTAGTATATTTCGAATAGTAATGTAGCTATCGTGAAGTAAACAGTTACTGTGGTAATATCTGCTATTGTCGTTATTACCGGCGCTGAGGCCATAGCGGGGTCAACGTGGAGTTTAACTAGTAGTATTGGAAATGCTGACCCCACTATATCAGCTACATAGCACGAAGTTATGAGGGCCAGTGACACGGTTAGCGCTACTCTAATTGAAATTACTATGTCCTGTAGTGCGATGAAAGTTATTGTAAACCCTATTGCGAAGCTTACCGGCGCTAAGATCGTGAGCATGAGTGTAGAAGTGAGGAATTCTTTTACGAGTATCATTGCAATATCTCTCTTAGAGAGCTTAATCTCACCTGTAACTAGCCCCCTGATTATTATAGCGGATGACTGAGCACCTATATTACCTGAGTTATCAGCTAACATTGGCATAAAAGCGGCGAGAATAGCAAGTCTCTCAATAATATTCTCAAAAGTCGCCACTATGCTGCCTGTTATAGCGTTCATTAAATACAAGTACACAAGTACAGGTGCCCGCTTAAGCGCCAATTTAAGAGGGCTTTCAACAACATAGCTTCCCCTTATGGCCTCTGCAATACCAGCGTACTTTAAGAGGTCTTCAGTATACTCGCTGGATATAACGTCGAGGAGGTCGTCTAGAGTGACTATACCCATAAATCTACCATCGAGATCTACTACTGGAACCTCGAGGAGATCATACTGAATCGCTAGCTTAGCGGCCACTTCGCGGTCGGCAAATGGGTGAATAGTGACTTTTACTGGCTGAGTACACTTTGAGACCTTTACTTCGCGAGGCTTTATTAGCAGAGTCTTCACATCTGTGTATCCTTGTAGTATGCCTTTCTCGTCTACTATGTATATGAAGTAGTGAGATTCGTAAACACCTTGCTTGGACTTCTGAATGTACGCGTCGAGAACCTCTCCAACAGTCATATCGCCTTGAAACACTGGAACCATCGTGGTCATTACTCCGCCCACGCTCTCCGCTGGGAACTTCATTAGTGAGGCAACGAGCTGCGCGTAGTCTCTCGGTAAAAGCCTCAAGATCTCAACTCGCGCCCTCGACGGAGCCTTCGAAATGAAGTCCGCGACTTCGTCCACGGGTAACTTAACGAGGACTCTAGCTATGTCGTCAAGGCCCTTAACGGCCACTATTTCACTTATAATCTCCGCTGGTAACTTAGCGAGCTCGTCACCAATTCTATCCGGGCTCATTGCACTTAGTATTTTAATTCTGTGCTCGTCCTTTAAGCGGAGAATTACGCTGACTATTTCGTGCTGTGGAAGAGTATCTAGCAGAGATAGCGCTTCACTAACTTTATCTTGATCTAGTAGCTCAGCCACTCTCTCAACTATCTCTACATTCCCCATACCGCAGTCTCCTCTACTGAGTAATAACGCTTAGTAGTGATTTAAAGTAGTAGAGGCGCGCAGACATTATAACTAAGTTATAAGCCCCTAAACGACGTAAAAATTTACCGGGAGTACGCACTAGCTAGTTTAGTAGCGGTGAATAGCAAGTGAACAGTCTACTACGTATTAGAGACCTCAGCGTGGCGGTAGGAGGCAGAGTAATTGTAAAGAGTGCTAGTCTTACTCTAAAAGAGAACACCGTGCTGTTCTTGCTGGGCCCAAATGGTAGTGGAAAATCTACACTGCTAAAGGCAATAGTGGGGTATCCTGGCTTAGAGGTTCTCATGGGCAGTATTGTCTACGAGGAAGAGGACATAACGAGTAAGCCCATGGAGTATAGGGTTTCACGGGGATTAACGCTTGCTCATCAAATACCCCCAAAACTGACAGGTGTGCGTATACGTCAGCTACTAGAAGCTATTTGTAAGAGGACAAATTGCGACCCACTCGAAGTAGCCGGAGATCTCGAAATTAAACACCTACTCGACAGGGAGTTTGGTAAGGGTTTCTCTGGGGGAGAGCTTAAGAGGGCTGAAATCGCTATGCTCTTAGCCCAGAGGCCTAAACTACCCCTAATAGACGAGCCTGATAGCGGTGTAGACGTAGACTCTATTGAGGTCATCGCGAGCGCGATCAGGAAAATAATTAGCAACACGAGCTCGAAGTCGGCTATTATAGTGACTCACAGTGCTCAGATCTCAAAGTACATTACTCCAACTGAAACGTGCATTATGATTTCTGGCGAAGTAAAGACCTGTAGTGGCCCTGAACTCCTAGGCGAGGTGTTTGAACATGGGTTTAGAGAGCTGGTTAGAGAGTATAAGAGAGCGGGCTAAAAGCGCTCTCACTAAGCCAGCAGCTTACGGAGCTGATATTGATATCTCTGAGTACTTAAAGCCAGCTACCGGTGAACCCAGACTAGATACTGAGAGAACAAGCGAAGTCGGCGTCGACTTCTCAGCTAGGGCTTACTACACGCAAGTAGATCAAGCGTACTTTAGGTATCTCAGTAAAATACCCGGTATTGAGGTTAAGCGTATAGAGGACTTCATTGAGGAGAACCCCGATGAGGCTAGAGAATACGCGTGGAAATTAATAGACCCAGCAACAGATAAGTACA